>RRZU013456035.1_pt1 | contig 11924 bp, 10 predicted proteins | sample 2165561 | NCBI WGS metagenome assembly RRZU01 (sample SAMN10456909, study PRJNA506462) | wastewater metagenome | isolation source: wastewater sludge | place: USA: Moscow, Idaho | reverse complement strand
TATGGTGGGTATAGCGCAGTTGGTTAGCGCGCCAGATTGTGGCTCTGGAGGCCCAGGGTTCGAATCCCTGTATCCACCCTGCCGTAAGGCGTACGTTGGGCTATCGCCAAGCGGTAAGGCACAGGACTTTGACTCCTGCATTCGGCAGTTCGAATCTGCCTAGCCCAGGTTATGGGATATTAGCTCAGTTGGTAGAGCACTTGACTTTTAATCAAGTTGTCCGGGGTTCGAATCCCCGATGTCTCATCGGACAAGCCTAGTGCTTGTCCTTTTTTCGTTTTCTGTGCAGACCAGATACACAGGCGGTTATGGCGGAATTGGCAGACGCGCTGGTTTTAGGTGCCAGTGGGCAACCGTGTGGGTTCGAGTCCCACTAACCGCATTTTATAGAAATTGCTGATGTTCATATCTTAGATTCTCATTGATTTCCCGGATAATAAAACATGATAGAAAAATGAAAAAGGAGGCCATTGTATGATAAAAGAAAATGGCTGGTGGATCTTGCAGGGGGTGCAGCAGTATATCCGGCAGCACACCAGGACATGGGAATCGAGATGTGTCCGTGTAGTGATTTTCAGACAAAAACGATCAGAGAAGGGGAAGAATATCCGCCTGCATTATTTCTGGGGAAATTTTCCTAGGTAAAGCAGAGGCATAAGTTGACAAACCACAGACACGATGGTAGGCTAGAACCATCTCAGGTGTCAGATCAGACATATAGAAAGGAATCATGCGATGAGAGAAAAATACGAATCATTATCAGCAGGAGAGCTTCGGGAAGTAGCCAAAGCAAGAGGACTGAAAGGAATCTCTGCTCTGAGAAAAGATGAACTGGTACAGCGGATGCTGGAGGAGGATGCGAAAGAGCAGGAAAAACAGATCGAGGATAAAAAAGCAGAATTTGGACAGCTGGACAGTGGAATCGAGGCAAACGGTATTCTGGAAGTACTTGCTGACGGTTATGGATTCATCCGCAGTGATAATTATATGCCGGGTGAGAATGATGTGTATGTATCCCCTTCACAGATCCGCCGCTTTAATCTGAAAACGGGAGATATTGTACGGGGAAGTACAAGAGTAAGAAAAGAAAATGAAAAGTTTGGAGCACTGCTGTATGTGACTTCTATCAACGGCATGTCACCGAATGAAAATACGAAACGATATAGCTTTGAAGATATGACCCCGATCTTTCCGGATTCCCGTCTTCGCCTGGAACGCCCTGGCGGAAGTATGGCGATGCGGATCGTAGATCTGATCAGTCCGATCGGAAAAGGTCAGAGAGGTATGATCGTATCTCAGCCGAAGGCAGGTAAAACGACCCTGTTGAAAGAGGCTGCACAGTCCATTCTTCGAAACAGCCCGGATATGCATCTGATCATTCTTCTGATTGATGAACGCCCGGAGGAAGTAACGGATATCAGGGAAGCGATTCGCGGGGATAACGTAGAAGTCATCTATTCTACGTTTGATGAGCAGCCGGAACATCACAAACGGGTGTCTGAGATGACTATTGAACGGGCAAAACGTCTGGTAGAACATAAAAAAGATGTTACAATCTTTATTGACAGTATCACACGACTGGCAAGGGCATACAATCTGACTGTTCCACCAAGCGGAAGAACACTTTCCGGTGGTCTTGATCCGGCAGCTCTGCATATGCCGAAACGATTCTTCGGTGCGGCAAGAAATATGAGAGAGGGCGGAAGCCTTACTATCCTTGCCACAGCACTTGTGGATACCGGAAGTAAGATGGATGATGTGGTATATGAAGAATTTAAGGGCACTGGCAATATGGAGCTGGTACTGGATCGGAAACTGCAGGAAAAGAGAGTGTTCCCGGCCATTGATATTGCAAAATCCGGAACAAGAAGAGAGGATCTCTTACTGAGTCAGGATGAACAGGAAGCTGTCTATATCATGCGAAAAGCGTTGAATGGTATGAAAGCAGATGAGGCGGTGGAGAACATACTGAACATGTTTACAAAAACCAGAAACAATCAGGAACTGGTAAATCAGGTAAAGAATCAGAAATTTATCTAAAAGCACTTGCTTTTTTATAGAGCATATGTTATACTTTACAAGCTGTTTAAATTTGAGAAAATAGTAAAATATATATAAGAAAATTGGAAGAGGTGAAAGAAATGAGAGAAGGAATCCATCCAGATTATTATCAGGCAACAGTAACCTGCAACTGTGGTAACACATTCGTAACAGGTTCTACAAAGAAAGATATCCACGTAGAAATCTGCTCCAAATGTCATCCATTCTACACAGGTCAGCAGAAAGCTGCTGCAGCTCGTGGACGTATTGATAAGTTCAACAAAAAATACGGCATTAACGCATAAGACAATAAGAAAAGACAAGCGGGTTGAGGTTTTTACAAATCTCAACCTGTTTTTCTCTATAGGAATGTAAGGGAGAAACGATGAAATCTTCAAATATAGGTGGTCAGGCTGTCATGGAAGGTATCATGATGCGCAGTGGAGATCAGTATTCCATTGGTGTCAGAAAACCGGACGGTGAGATCGAGGTGAAGGTGGAGCCATACAGGAGCTGGGCAAAAGACAGTAGCATTTGGAAACTGCCTGTTTTCCGGGGTGTGGCTTCTTTTTTTGAATCTTTGGTTGTGGGGATCCGGTGTCTGATGTATTCGGCAAGTTTTATTGAGGACGAAGAAGAGGATGCGAAGAAACCAGGGAAAGAAAAGACAGAAGAACAGAAAGAAAAAGAAGAAAAATGGCTGATGTATGGGACAATGACATTTTCTGTGATATTTTCCATAGCCCTGTTTATCATGCTGCCGTATTTCCTGGCAGGTTTTCTTCGGAATGTGACGACGTCGGAAGGCGTGATCGCTGTTGCAGAAGCATGTGTACGCATGATTCTGTTTCTCGGTTATCTGGTGCTGATTTCCAGAATGAAAGATATTCAGAGAGTATTTATGTATCACGGAGCGGAACATAAGTGTATTAACTGTGTGGAACACGGACTGGAACTGAATGTGGAAAATGTAATGAAAAGTTCCAGAGAACACAAACGCTGCGGAACCAGCTTTTTGCTGTTTGTCATGATCGTCAGCATTATTTTCTTTTTGTTTATCCGGGTGTCTTCACCGGTACTGCGGGTAGTGATCCGTCTGCTTCTGATGCCGGTTATCGCCGGAGTATCTTATGAGATCATCCGGCTGGCAGGAAAAAGTGATAACAAAATTGTAGCATTGTTGAGTAAACCGGGGCTGATGTTACAGCATCTGACAACGAGAGAGCCGGAACCGGAGATGGCAGAGGTTGCTATCGCAGCGGTAGAAGCGGTATTTGACTGGAGAAGTTATCTGAAAGAGAACTTTCCGGAACAATACGGAGAAAAGTCATGAGTACATTGAGACAATTGCTTTCATGGGGAAGCGAAACACTGGAGAAAGCCGAAGTACCGGACAGCGGACAGGATGCATGGATGTTGATGGAAGAAGTCTTCGGAATAGAAAAAAGCTATTATTTTCTTCACGGAACTGATAAAATAGATCCGGATGTACAAAAAAGATATGAAGAGATGATCCGGGACCGGGCAAAACGGATTCCGGTACAATATCTGACCGGAAAAGCCTGGTTTATGGGGTATGAATTTCTGGTTAATTCCAGTGTGCTGATTCCACGATTTGATACGGAAGTTCTGGTGGAGGAGACAATAAAACATATTATGCCGGGATGTCGGTTATTAGATGTATGTACCGGAAGCGGCTGTATTTTGCTGAGCTTGCTGGAAGAATGTAAGGGCAGGATCAGCGCGGCAACAGGTGTAGATATTTCCAAAGATGCACTGCAGGTTGCAATTGCAAACAGAAACAGGATGGGACTCACAGCGGATTTCAGAGAGAGTGATCTGTTTTCGGATGTTGAGGGAGTTTATGATGTGATCGTGTCGAATCCACCGTATATTGCCACGAAAGAACTGGAGGGACTGATGCCGGAGGTACGGGATCATGAGCCGATACTGGCACTTGACGGGATGGAAGACGGGTTATATTTTTACCGGAAGATTGTGGCGCAGGCAGGTGAATATCTGGAACAGGGCGGATGGCTCTGCTTTGAAATCGGATATGATCAGGGAGAGGCACTGAAAGAGATGATGACAGAAGCCGGTTATGGACAGGTAAAGATCATCAAAGATCTGGCAGGACTTGACCGGGTAGCCATTGGACAGAAAAACAATAATTGGAATGCATTTTGAATCGTAACTGTGAAGGTACTGAACAGTTATGAAATATACCAGGAGGAAGAGAAATGTTTGATAAATTAGAAGATCTGCTGGTTCGTCTGGAAGAAATTTTAAGTGAATTAAACGAGCCGGGAGTTGCAAATGATCCTGCACGTTTTCAGAAGCTGATGAAGGAACAGAGCGAACTGCAGCCAATTGTGGATGCATACAAAGAATATAAAGCGTGTCAGCAGACGGTGGAAGAGAGTCTGATGATGCTGGATGAAGAATCTGACGAAGAGATGCGTGAGATGCTGAAAGAAGAGCTGGCAGATGCAAAAAGCAGAATTGAAGAACTGGAGACAGAACTGAAGATCCTGTTGCTGCCTAAAGATCCGAATGACAGTAAAAATGTTATCGTTGAGATACGCGCCGGCGCCGGTGGTGACGAGGCTGCTTTATTTGCCGCTGAAATCTATCGTATGTATGTAAAATATGCAGAGTCCCGCAGATGGAAAACCGAGCTGATGTCTCTGAATGAAAACGGGATCGGCGGTTTCAAGGAAGTTACTTTTATGATCAATGGTGCAGGAGCATATTCCCGTCTGAAGTACGAAAGTGGTGTGCACCGTGTACAGCGTGTACCGGAGACAGAGTCCGGTGGACGTATCCATACTTCTACGATTACTGTAGCAATCATGCCGGAAGCAGAAGAAATTGATTTCCAGCTGGATCTGAATGACTGTAAGTTTGATGTATTCCGTGCATCCGGTAACGGTGGACAGTGTGTCAACACCACAGACTCCGCGGTACGTCTGACTCATATCCCGACCGGTATTGTAATTTCCTGCCAGGATGAAAAATCACAGCTCAAAAACAGAGATAAGGCACTGCGTGTTCTGCGCTCCCGTCTGTATGATATGGAGTTGCAGAAACGTCATGACGAAGAAGCGGAAGCAAGAAGAAGCCAGGTAGGTACGGGAGACCGTTCCGAGAAGATCCGTACCTATAACTTTCCGCAGGGCCGTGTGACAGATCACAGAATCAAACTGACCCTGCATCGTCTGGATACAATCTTAAATGGTGATCTTGATGAGATCATTGACAGCCTGATCGCAGCAGACCAGACAGCCAAGCTGGCAAAAATGAACCAATAAACAAAATATGTAAATAAAAGGATCGGAGGAAACATCATGGGAAAATATTTTGGTACCGATGGTTTTCGTGGAGAAGCGAATGTGGATCTGACTGTGGAACATGCTTATAAAGTAGGAAGATTCCTTGGATGGTATTACGGAAGAGAACACAAAGCACAGATTGTGATCGGAAAAGATACAAGAAGAAGCAGCTACATGTTTGAGTATTCTCTGGTTGCAGGACTGACTGCTTCCGGTGCGGATGCGTATCTGCTTCATGTAACCACCACACCAAGCGTTTCCTATGTAGTGCGGACGGAAAATTTTGACTGTGGAATTATGATTTCTGCCAGTCACAATCCATTTTATGATAACGGCATCAAGATCATTGGTGGAAACGGGCAAAAGATGGATGCGGAAGTGGAAGCTATGATTGAAGGATATATTGATGATGATGTTCCGAAGATTCCGTTTGCAACAAAAGAAAAGATTGGTCGGACGGTGGATTTTGCGGCCGGACGAAACCGGTACATCGGTTATCTGATTTCCATTCCTACCCGTTCGTTCAAAAACTACAGAGTAGGACTGGACTGTTCTAATGGAAGCGCTTCCTCGGTAGCCAAGAGTGTGTTTGATGCACTGGGAGCAAAAACCTATGTCATCAATAATGAGCCGGATGGAACGAACATCAATACGAACTGCGGATCAACACATATCGAAGTGCTACAGCAATTTGTCAAGGAAAAACATCTGGATGTGGGATTTGCATATGACGGAGATGCGGATCGGTGTATCGCTGTGGATCATCTGGGAAATGTAGTCGATGGAGATCTGATCCTGTATATCTGTGGAAAATATATGAAAGAGACCGGAAAACTGGAAAATAATACGATCGTCACTACGATTATGTCTAACCTTGGTCTTTATAAAGCCTGTGACAGGGAAGGTATCCGGTACGAAAAAACAGCAGTAGGAGATAAATATGTCTGTGAAAACATGATGGCAAACGGACACAGTCTCGGCGGTGAACAGTCCGGACATATTATTTTCAGCAAACATGCTACTACCGGAGATGGTATCCTGACATCTTTGATGCTGATGGAAGTTATTATTGAAAAAAAACAGTTATTAAATACTCTTGCATCAGAAGTTTCCATTTATCCTCAGCTTCTGGAAAATGTTCGTGTTGCCAATAAAACAGCTGCAAGAAACAACGAAGAAGTAAAGAAGGCAGTTGCCTCGGTGGAGAAAGAATTAGGAGAAGACGGAAGAATTCTTGTGCGGGAGAGTGGCACTGAACCGGTCATTCGTGTTATGGTAGAAGCGAAAAAAGATGCGATCTGTCGTGAAATGGTACAGCGCGTGATTGAAGTGATGGACAAAGAGGGACTGATTTTGTCATGAGAAAAGAGGTACTGGCGGTTGGATGTGCGCTGATGGTGTTCTGCGGCTGTGGGAAAAATAATGCGGCACAACATTATGAAAGCGGCTGGGCGGCTATGGAAAAAAAAGATTACACTACTGCAGTAAACGAATTTCAGCAGGTGATCGATCAAAACAGCAGACTGGCAGAAAGTTACCGGGCAGAAGGAATTGCCTATTATTCAGAAAAGGCCTATCCGGAGGCGATTGCTGCTTTTTCGAGAAGTCTGAACAATATGGATGATCCGGATAAGGAATTTAAAAAAGATGTACAGTTTTATCTTGCCCAGGCACGCATGGATTATGGCGAGGTAGATAAAGCGATTGAAGTGTACAGCGAGATACTGAAGGCCGGGGAAGACGAACAGGCATTCTTTCTGAGAGGAAAGGCATATATTTCCATGGAAGATTATAAAAATGCCGAAAAAGACTTTCAGAGAGCACTGGAAGGCTGTGAAGATTATAATCTGTATATCAATATTTATCAGATTTATGTGGATCACAACAAGGCAGTAGATGGTGATGCCTATCTGAAGATGGCTCTGGAGTTAGAACCTCAGGACGGAGAAGATTGCTATCACAGAGGAAGAATCTACGAATATGAAAAAAATTATGAGGCAGCCAGAGATGAATTGAAAACAGCGATGGAACAGGGATATGAGGATGCCATGCTGCTTTTGGGCCGGGTATATCTGGAGATGGAAGATCCGGCAAGTGCCAGATCCATGTATCAGGAATATCTGCAAAAGAGTGAGCAGGGTGCCAAGGCCTATAACGGACTGGCAATGTGTGATATTTATGATGGTGCATATGATAGCGCACTGGAGAATATCGCACAGGGTCTGAAGGAAAATTCCAAAGAGGACGAACAGGGTCTGCTTTATAATGAAATTGTGGCCTATGAATATAAACGGGATTTTGCTACAGCAAAAGAAAAGATGAAGATATATCTGGAACAGTATCCGGAAGATGAGGCGGCTCTTCGGGAGAACGAGTTTCTTTCTACAAGATAGGAGGAAAAAGCATGTATGAGATGGGGGAACAGCTGGAACGGGTGATTCTGGCAGGCGTACAGACATATGAGTCTGATGATACCGTACAATCTTTATATGAACTGAGAGAACTGGCTGAGACAGCCGGGGCCGTAACTGTTGGGACGATCATGCAAAGCAGAGAGACCATTCATCCGGCAACCTATCTGGGAAAAGGAAAGCTGGAAGAACTGAAAGAGTTGTTGTATGATTTGGATGCCACTGGTGTGATCTGTGATGATGAACTCTCACCGGCACAGCTAAATAATCTGGAGCAGGAACTGGAATGTAAGGTGATGGACAGAACCATGGTGATTCTGGACATCTTTGCGCAGCGTGCAAAGACCAGCGAAGGGAAGATCCAGGTAGAACTTGCACAATTAAAGTACCGGGCGGCAAGACTGGTCGGTATGCGTGCCTCGCTGTCCCGTCTCGGAGGTGGCATTGGTACCCGTGGCCCGGGTGAGAAAAAGCTGGAGATGGACCGTCGACTGATCCACAGCCGGATCGGTCAGCTGAAAGAACAGCTGGAGCAGGTGCAGAAGCACAGGGAACTGATCCGCAGCCAGCGGGATAAGAGTCAGGTGAAGGTGGCGGCAATCGTGGGATATACTAACGCAGGAAAATCCACACTGCTCAATACAATGACACAGGCAGGGGTTCTTGAGGAAGACCAGTTATTTGCCACGCTGGATCCAACGACAAGGGCGCTGGATCTTCCGGGCAGACAGCAGATTCTTCTGACAGATACGGTAGGATTTATTCGAAAACTGCCGCATCATCTGATTGAGGCCTTTAAAAGTACATTGGAGGAAGCCAAATATGCAGATATGATCCTCCATGTGGTAGACGCTTCCAATCCCCAGATGGATGGACATATGCAGGTAGTTTATGATACATTGCGCCAGCTGGGGGTGTCGGATAAGAAAATGATCACTCTGTTTAACAAACAGGATCTGTGTACGGATAAAGAACAGCTGAGAGATTTTCAGGCCGATCATGTACTTCAGATTTCGGCAAAGAATGGACAGGGACTTGAGGAACTGAAAGAACTTCTTGCGGATGTTTTGCGGGAAGGACAGATTTATATTGAACGTCTGGTTCCGTATGATCAGGCAGGAAGTATTGCCAGGATCCGAAAATATGGACAGGTGGTGCAGGAAGAATTTCTGGCAGAAGGAATTTCTGTGAAGGCTTATGTGCCGATGGAGGTTTACAGTCAGATCTGAGAAAAGAAGAAAAAAGAGGGCAAACCCTTATAGTAAGGTGCTTTTCCCTCTTTATAAGGTTACATAAGATTCATACCATATATTGTGCAAGTAGAAATTGAGACACAATATATGGTAGTTTTTTGTATTGACAGAGGATAATTGGTTTGCTACTATAGTAATCGACACATCCGTAAAGGAATAATTGCGAGAGGGTCAAAAAGCAGGTGAACGTATAAAATAAAGCCTGTAAAAGCAACAGGAAAAGAGGATGGAATAATGTTTAATGTGATAAAACGTGATGGAGAAGTTGCAGCATTTCAGCTGAGTAAGATTACCCAGGCGATCGAGAAAGCTTTCCAGGCACAGGAAAAACAGTATACACCGGATATGATGGAGATGCTGGGACTACGGGTAACCGCAGATTTCCAGAAAAAGATAAAAAAAGATCAGGTATCCGTGGAGGATATTCAGGACAGCGTGGAAAATGTGCTGATCCAGTGCGGATATTCTGAGGTGGCGAAAGCCTATATCCTGTATCGCAAGCAGAGAGAAAAAGTAAGAAATATGAAGTCCACGATCCTGGATTATAAAGAAATCGTAAACAGTTATGTGAAAGTAGAAGACTGGCGTGTAAAAGAAAATTCTACGGTTACCTATTCCGTAGGCGGACTGATCTTAAGCAATTCCGGAGCGGTAACGGCAAATTACTGGTTGTCTGAAATCTATGACAAAGAGATTGCAGATGCGCACCGAAACGCAGATATCCATATTCACGATCTTTCCATGCTGACCGGATATTGTGCCGGCTGGTCATTAAAACAGCTGATTAAAGAAGGATTAGGCGGAATAGAAGGCAAGATTACTTCTGCTCCGGCGAAACACCTGAGTGTTCTGTGTAACCAGATGGTCAATTTCCTTGGCATCATGCAGAATGAATGGGCAGGTGCACAGGCATTTTCTTCTTTTGATACTTATCTGGCACCTTTCGTAAAGACAGACCATCTGACTTATCCGGAAGTGAAAAAATGTATCGAAGCCTTTATCTATGGTGTGAACACACCAAGTCGCTGGGGAACACAGGCTCCATTTTCCAATATCACACTGGACTGGACTGTACCGGATGATCTGGCAGAACTTCCGGCAATCGTTGGCGGAAAAGAGATGGACTTCAAGTATAAAGACTGTAAACAGGAGATGGATATGGTCAACAAGGCGTTTATCGAGACCATGATCGAAGGAGATGCCAATGGCAGAGGTTTCCAGTATCCGATTCCGACTTACTCCATCACAAAAGAATTTGACTGGTCCGATACAGAAAACAACCGTCTGCTCTTTGAGATGACATCCAAATACGGAACTCCGTATTTTTCCAACTATATTAACAGCGATATGCAGCCAAGCGATGTAAGAAGTATGTGCTGTCGTCTGCGTCTGGATCTGCGAGAACTGCGTAAAAAGACCGGAGGATACTTCGGTTCCGGCGAAAGCACCGGTTCTGTGGGCGTGGTAACCATCAATATGCCACGGATCGCTTATCTGTCTCAGGATGAGGATGAATTTTATCAGCGTCTGGACCGCCTGATGGATATTTCCGCACGTTCCCTGCATATCAAGAGAGAAGTGATCGGAAAACTGCTGGATGAGGGGCTGTATCCGTATACCAAGCGCTATCTGGGAAGCTTTGACAATCATTTTTCCACCATCGGTCTGGTTGGCATGAATGAAGCAGGACTGAATGCAAGATGGCTTCGTGCAGACATGGCTGATGAGAAGACACAGAAGTTTACAAAAGATGTTCTGAATCATATGAGAGAACGGTTGTCCGATTATCAGGAAGAATACGGAGAACTGTATAACCTGGAAGCAACACCGGCAGAATCCACCGCATATCGTCTGGCAAAGCATGATAAGAAACATTATCCGGATATTATTACTGCAGGTCATGAAGGAGATACCCCGTACTATACCAACAGCTCTCACCTGCCGGTAGACTATACTTCTGATATCTTTGATGCATTGGATGTGCAGGATGAACTGCAGACCCTGTATACGTCCGGTACGGTCTTTCATGCGTTTCTGGGAGAAAAACTTCCGGACTGGAAGGCGGCAGCCACACTGGTAAGAAAGATTGCAGAAAATTATCGTCTGCCTTATTATACCCTGTCACCGACTTATTCGGTATGTAAAGAACATGGTTATATTGCGGGAGAACATTTCACTTGTCCGACCTGTGGCAAGAAGGCAGAGGTCTACAGTCGAATTACAGGATATTACCGTCCGGTACAGAACTGGAATGACGGAAAAGCGCAGGAATATAAGAACAGAACCGTGTATGATATCCTTCACTCCGGTGCACCGGCAGAAAAACCGGTGGAAGCAGTGAAAGAGGAGCGTCCGGTGATGGGCGGAAAACATCCTACCAGAACGATGGTAACTATGACAAAAGACGATGTGAAGATCCAGCATCCGGACAGTGTGAAATATCTGTTCACCACAAGTACCTGTCCGAACTGTAAGATTGCGAAACAGATGCTTGCAGAAGCGGAAGAAGAGTATCAGCTGATCGATGCCGAGAAAAACCCGGAACTGGTATCAAGATACGGCATCATGCAGGCACCGACACTGGTAGTCATCGAAGGAGACGAGACAAAGAAATATGTAAATGCTTCGAATATTCAGAAGTATGTGGAAGAGAACGAGTAAAAATAGAAATAAGCGTGGTAACGAGAAAATCCTGAAAACCACAGACAAAGATATAAAAAATCCCCGGCAGAATGATTTCTGCCGGGGATAACTGTTTTGCATTATTTATTATTGTTTTTTACTTCCTGCATCATAAGAGCACGAACCTTCAGTTGATGTCCGAACAGAGTGATGAATCCGTCAGCATCTTGGTGATCATACATATCACCGGTTGTGAAGGATGCCAG
>RRZU012370255.1_pt1 | contig 11924 bp, 15 predicted proteins | sample 2165561 | NCBI WGS metagenome assembly RRZU01 (sample SAMN10456909, study PRJNA506462) | wastewater metagenome | isolation source: wastewater sludge | place: USA: Moscow, Idaho | reverse complement strand
ATTATGTTTTTCCAATTGCTTTTGTAAAAATTATGCCTACAGGTAAGGATAGAGTTAGAGCTAATATCGCTTTAGCTGGAAATGTTGCAGATTTATTATTATTATTAATTTATTATTGCATCTGTTTAATGTCAAAGAATATTTATTTCTACTATATCCTTTTTTTTCAATTTGGTTTAGCATTTTGGAACTACAACATTTTATTGCCAACGGACTTTCATTTATTTTTAATATCGTACTTCAAAAAACGTAACTTTAGAAGCAAAGCACTTAATTACACAAAAAATTTCTTTTTCCATCCTTCATTAGAAAAGTTTACAAATGTAACCAAGACGAATATCATATATCTATTATATGGTATTGCTACAGCATTTTTTTTAATTTATATTTATTGCAGCATATTTTGGATGGTATATACATATATATTTAAAGGAGGGTGATGCTATTGTATTTTAGAAGAGAATCATTATTTAATAATAGTGACAAAGAAAAGCTTATAGATATTGACACTGACTATTTTGAAAAAATAAGAAAATTTGAAGACAAATTGAAAGCTATAACTAATGATCTATTAACTGTTTTGCATAGTGAAATGCAGTCATTTTATGAAAGTAATAATAAGATTGGTTTGAAGCAACTGATGAAGTTGAAGAGAACGATAACACAAAAAAAGAAAATTCAGCAAAATTATAGCTCATTTAAAGAGATTGACACCTTGCTCAGGCGAAGAGAAATTTATACAGAAAAACTTGATTCTTTGAAGAATCAGATAGAGAAAATTTTTCAAGCTAGATTGGATAATTATGATTTTTTTATGAATAATTTTTTGTTTGTTAGAGCCTTAAACTATACGAATAGAGATTTTTTTGAAGAATTAAATAAAGGTAGGAACAAGGGGAATTTAGGCATTAGAAAAGAGAAAAGTCTATATAACTATATTCAGAGAGCAACAGTAAAATGTAGTCCCTTATCTTACTTCGGTACGACTGTATTTGAGGGAGACGATTTATATAGAACGGATAGCTTTAAAAATAATAATATTTACATTGCAATATTACTATTTGCTCTATCTCATATACATAGAACAAAGTATAAATTAAAATATAGATTTGGCTCATTAATTGAGGACAGAAGTAGGACGTTTATTTTACATGAGAAAATTTTTCTGCCAACTCAACAAAACTCATGGATATTAAAGAGGGAAGATAGGACATACCATAATTCTTTAATAGAATTATTTAAAACTCTATTTAATTATAATGGCTCAGTTTATGGTGAATATATTAAAGACACATTGAAAGATGATCTATTTTTTGACTTTGATTTTTTAGTTTCATCGGAGCTAATTTATATAGACTTTAATTATTATTTGGCGAATTCTCAAAATCTGCTCAATTTGTTGTATAACGATAGAATGTTTAGTGATAAGAAACATCTAATTTATTATTTAAAAGGGGAAGTTAATCCTGATTTAGAGCAGAATATAAAGAAAGAATTTTATGAGGTTTTTAATTTTATTGACAATGTTTCAATAAAAAGGAGACTCAAAGATTTTATAGCAGGCGTTCCTCTTTTTTATCATAATTCTTATTCATTAGATAATATTGATAAAGAATGTAATATAAAAGTTGAAGATTTTAAGGATATTATTGAAGAAAATACTTTATCAAAGTTCTATACCACTTGTATGGTTCAAGTATCAAATAAGTTTGAAGGTACAAATGTATTAGAAATTTTAAACTATATAAATGATCATTTTAAAGAATTAAGTGCTTATATAGAACCTAGCATAGTATACTCTAATGTTAGAAAAAATTTATTACTTTTTTTTCAAAAAACGAATGACGGAATGATTTTAGAGAATAATGTAAATATAGGAGTAGGTGTTCTTTCAAGAGAATTGTCATACCTGAAGTCTTATAACTTTGATATTTTTCAAGAGTACCATGAAAATATTAAAAAGTTGTTTAATAATGAATCAGATATATATGAATTGGTGATAGATTCTGAAAGTTCAAATAATCTTCGAGAAAGCTCTTCTAATTTTCCGAAGCTTTATTGGCCATATGATATTAAAGATTTAAGTTTTTATGTTGAGGAGAATAGATTGCAATTTTTATTTAAAGGTAAGCCTATTAATCTAATTTATACTGGAGCTGTTCCTTATCATTTATTTTTCGGAACTAAACGTTTGTTGTTAGAAATAATTCACCCATATAAAGTGAATTATGAAAGAATGAAAAAAAGTAAAGATGAAAAGAGGAAGAAGAAAATTCTATCTCGAAAACATTTTCAAAATGTTAAGAATAAAACAAATTTTGAATTTTATCAGTTTATTCATAATTTTTTTGAGGAGAACAAACTACCAAAAGAATTTTTTTTAACTAAAAGGTCTTCTTTCAGGAATAATAAACCAGTTTGGTTTTCACTTGATTCTTCAAACTCTTTAACTATTTTAAAAAACATCCTAGCCCAGAGTGATTATGATTTGCACGCAGCTCTTCCTAATAGTTTTGAAAATAAGACAACAGAATATGTAGCTTGGTTAATAGAAGGTGATTAATATGTGGTACAGTTTTCATATTTATGGTATAGAACCGATAAATTTTTTTGATACTATTTCGAATGATAAATATAAATCAATAAAAAAATTTTTTATTTATTATATGGATGTGGAAGGTTTTCATGTACGCTTGAGACTCTCCTTAAGTGATAAAAAAATAAAAAATATGTTCTCTGATGATTTATCAAAGGATTTTAATGGCTATATAGTTTTGGAAAAGTTATATGATCCTGAATACAATATTTTGGGAGAACAATTAGATACTTATGAGGAATACTCCGCTATTTTATCTAGAGAGATTATTGAAAAAAAGATATTTAAGCCATCATTTAATTTTGTTAAAATAGCGGTTTTTGATTTTATTACTGCAATTTTAGCGAGTGATACAAAATATTTTTTAGAAAAATACATAGATTTTTGGAAAGGTTCTTTCTTTATTAAAAATTTCAAATCAGTTGTTTCAAATTTTAATGAAGATTTTGGGAATTTGGATTATTCAGAATTACTGAATCACTATTGGATCAAAGAAGCTGAAGCTATTCGAAATAATTTGGATTATGATAATATCAATACTTCATTGCTGTTTAAAATTTGTCATATGACTTTTAACAAATTAGGATACACAATTGTTGATGAAGTAAATCTTTTTGAGGAAATTTTAAACGAACAATAAGGAGTAATATATGGAAAGTATTAACATTCAACAGAAAGAATTAATTTCACCTAGAGGAATCAAAGGAGACGTGAGGCTGTTTTTAAGTAGAATGTCAACAAAAGGGTATCGCAACCTTCCTTCTTCCATGTCGGGAGCTGGTACGAGTCTATTTAACGATAAAGAGAGAGGGCTATTTCTTTCCGAGATGGAAGCTATTGAACGTATAGCAAATAGTATGAGTATCAGTCGTTGTCTTGTATCTGATGCAGAGTCCCTTGGTGATTTGGCAGCAAATATTGATGAATTCCCTACTATTTCAAAAATAAGTGAGCCAACTTCTATTAATAACGAGTATAGCTCTAAAAGGCTATTACGATGGATACAATCCATTGAGTTACAAAGTAAAAGTCAGAAATATATCCCATTAGAGTTTGTTTCTTTATATACCAATCGCTTATTTAATGGAGAAGGTATTACCAATCCAATATCAACTGGTATGTCTGTACACGACAATTATACACATGCTATTTTGAATGGAATCTATGAGGTAATTGAAAGAGATGCAATTGCTTTAACATGGTTATTAAAGTATCCAGGAAAAAGAATAACTAATAATCCATATGAATTAGATTTTAATGTTTTTGATAATGAGTTTTTAGGAAATACAGAATTATATGATGTTTCAACCATTGAAGGAATATATACTTTTTGCCTAAAAGCTAAGAGTTATCATAATAAAAATATTTCTACAGTGTTGATGTTTGCAACTCATATTAATCCGATGGAAGCATTAAAAAAATTAAAAAAAGAATTAACATCAGTAATATATAGTATGGTTGAATCCAGTAAATTTTTACCAGATATTATTAATCAGGATTATAATGATTTTGTCTCTGTGGAGCAAAGTGGTTTATATATGGCTCATCAAAAAAATCAGAAATTTTTTAGCTTTTTTGATGAAGCTCAAGAAATTATTTTTGATGAAAAGTTCAAAAACACGTTTGAAAATGCCAATGAAGAACTAAAATATATCAAAAGCCTATTGAAAAACAGAAGTATCTATGTCACAGATTTAACAAATCGTGAATGTAGAGAGAGAGGTATAAAAGCTGTTAAAGTAAATATTCCATCCCTACAACCGATTTCATTTGTTCATAGGAGTAGATTTTTATGTCATAAACGCATAAAAGAATACTCAATAGAGAAGCTAGGTTATTATGATTTTGAAAAGCTGAATTCAATGCCCCTACCCTTTTCGTAGTAGAAAGTGAGATCAAATATTTATGAAAATTATCGTTTCGGGAATCAGTAACGCACTTAATGATTTTTATGATGAAACACAGAAACTGTTCACTAATCAGGATGATACAGTTTTGTATGAAGCTTATAATTTTGACAAACAATACTATGACAGTGATATAGTGTTTCTTGTTTTCGATGGGATGCCATTAAATTTTTTTGAAAATCAGAATATTTATAGTACTGGAATCGTCATTCCAATTTTTATAGACTCTAGTAAATTTTACGTAGGTGGAATATTAAAGCAGTCTTATCAGCAGGGAGAAGTTTGTTCTACATGTATGCTTGGTAGAATGAAAGAAATTATAGGTGTTAGTCCAATGTATGATTGTATTTTTTCTCAAACTAATTTCAACATGGTAATAGTTAGAAAATTAACTATTTGTAATTTTATGAGAAGTCTTTTGTCTTATATTATAAATTCAGATAAGAAATTATGTCAAAATCTCTTAGTATATTCTTTTGATACGAATACTTTTTTTACAAATTATCAGATTGGATATACTAAATGTCCTAATTGTGATTTTAATGATTATAATCAAAGTACTAAACTATTTCACGAAATGGAGGCCTTATGATAAGTTTTTTTAATGATCCTATGGTAAAGTTCCCCAAGTATCCGTACTTGTTGCCAACTGTTTCTGTTTTTGAAGATTCAGGCTATATTTTTTATGGTTCTGTTGATGGGCCGTTTAAACTTAATGGTAAGAAAACCCGTGAAGTGGTTTCAAAGGTTATGCCATTAATACGAAAGAAACATACTGTTTTTGAAATTCTAGAAAAAACTTCCTTATCTGAAGATGTTGTCTTCAAATTTTTACAGATTTTGTATACGAAATCATGCTTAGTAGATTATGTAGAATATGAAACGTTGAGTTCAAACGATAAAAATCTGATGACTTCCTTATCTCATCATAAAAATTATCGTTCTCTAACCGACTATAAATTTTCTTTAAAAAACAGAAATGTTTTTATTTCGTCTCACTATCAAAAACTTGTTGACCAGCTATCTGTTCTGCTTACAGAGGCAGACTTTACCGTAATAGATTCTGCAAATGATATAGATATTGATACTGTGATTTTATGTATTAACAATACTACAATTATTGAGAAATACTATAAAAATAATGAAGTAATTTATTTTGGTATTCAACAAGACTATTTACAAGTTGGTCCAGTTTTTTTTGATAAGGCAGTGAAACCATCAATGTATATGCCAGACATTGATAATAATAGTATTATTAATGAGTTGAATTGGTGTAATCAAATAGCATCTATGACTATTAGTTTTGTTATGGAACGTAGCCAAACAATTCCCGTAGATCGATTTTATATCATTGATACTAATGGAGAATTAAACAGTACGACGAAAGTTCCTTATTTTAAGAATTCTACTGGTGTAAGTAATATAATAGCTGAATATGAAGATTCTTGTAAATTTCTTGCAACTAAGTATCTTAATAAAAATAATCATTTAGTTCACTATAAAGACTCTAATTTAAAGCTAACATTTAACAATAACACTTCAAGTTTTTGGGAAAAGTTACCTGTTGAACAAAAGTTTAAATCTTCTAATATAGATAATCTTATAAAGAGTGTTACTGATTTTAAAGAAAATAGTAATAAAAAATTTAGTCCAACTGGAGGCGGCCTAAATTCAACATTGTTATATATCATAAATTATGATGATGAAGAACTGTATGGTAAAGGGATTTATTATTATTCAAATATAGATAAATCTTACTATAGAGTTAACAATAAAGTTGATAATCTGGGTATGGAGGAAATTGTTCGACATGATTCGACCCAGTACAAATGTCTTGTCATACCTGTAAGTGATATATCTGTTATTGCATCTAAATACAATGATTTTGCTTTTAAAGTTGCAAATTTGAATCTTGGAGTAACCTTATCTTATATTCTTGAAAAAGTAAGATCATGTAATATTTCGATAGATATTTTATTTGAATTTGATGAAGAGCAGTTGCTTAAATGTTTTTCAACTACTAATAATGTTGAAAGTATTGGATATGCAGTGGGGATTAAAAAATGATTGAAAAAATTGGACAAGAAACTCGAGTTTCTCTTGGCAAAAAAAGATTATTACAATCATGTTTGTTTGAAGAGAATTATGTAAATATTGGAGAACGATTTTTAAATTCAAGAGAATCTTTCAGAGAGTTTTCTAAGGATGCGACTCCAAAATCTACTTTAGAAGATTTAATGGATTATTATGAACGTTTCAAGCAAAACCTTTCTCTTTTTTCTTTAAGTGAAGATGATGTAAGTTTTTGTTTAGTAGATAATAAATCGATGATTTCGAGAGAGAAAAAAATTTATAAGATTGTTGATAAAAATATTGAAGAAATTATATTAGAACATGTAATTACTAAAGATTCACTTTATATACAAGAAGAAATGCACTATGCAACGGTTGTTATTTTTTTCTTGTGGAATACACAAAATTTAGAGAAAGTTGATACAGTTGTCTACAAGGATATTCTCTTTATGAGCGGCTTTTTTGGACATCAGTTATCGATTTTAGCAGCTCAAAAAGAAACTAGAGGAACAGTTTTTGCTGGAATAACACTTGTTGAATTTTATGGCTTGACCAAACACTCTTTCGATACCCAAATGCCAGTTTTTGCGTTTGCAATAGAATAGGAGATAAGTTTGAAAAAAAGAAAATACCCTATTTAAAATAAAAAGGGTATACAAAACCAGCCTACAGTGTAGGAGTTTTTGAAATAAAGCTACCTGCAACTTTCTTTACAAAGCTAGTGAACACGTGCACCTGCATACTACCATAATCAATTGTTGCAGACCAAAGGTTAAAGGAGTATCGGGAGTGTTCAATGCACATTGTAAAAACAAGAAGTAAAGAAAGGTTTTAGCTTATCTAATATTATTGTACATCGGAAATAAATTTTGCACAACACTTTTCATTCAGTGTTGTGCCTTGAGTGAAACGAAAGGAATGTTTTATAAAAATGGGAAAATTAGTTCTATCTGATGTTGTCAAAAAATACAAGGATACTATTGCTTTAAGAAATGTGAACCTAGAGTTGGAAAAAGGGAAGAGATATTTTTTACTAGGAAAAAACGGATCCGGGAAATCTACTTTAATTGATTGTATCGCAGGGCATATCAGTTATACAGGTAGTATCACTTATAATAAAAAAGTTCAATTTTCTAGAGAAATAGCCTATCAACCTCAGCATTTTAACATACTAGAAAATTTGAAAGTGTCAGAAGTGATTGATTTCTTTAAATCTTCAGTATCGTCGTATCGATTTGACCAGGAGCTTTATAATTTTCTTGAGATTGCTAGTATTTTAAGAAAAAAGGTAAAATCTCTCTCAGGTGGACAGCGTAAAGCTTTATCTATATTTATTTCCTTGTTGATGAATAAGGAAATTGTCATTTTGGATGAACCCTTATCAGAGTTGGATTTTGAAAAGAAAAAGGCACTCAATCAATACTTATCTAAAAACTACCTTGACAAGTTATTCATCGTTATTAGTCATGAATTAGAGGATATGCAGTTATTCACTAGTGATTTGCTAATCCTAGATAATGGTGAAGTCAAGTGTTGTGGAGATTATGACGGTTTGTTTGCGAACTATAAAGTAAATACCATAGAAGATGTCTATTTGGCAGTCACTGGTAAGACAATATATGAAAAGAGGATTGGGTAATGAAAAAAATGTTACGAATGATTCAGTTTAGTTTTTTGGAAAATATGAGAAATTATGGAATCATTATCAGTTCCATTATTCCCTCTTTTGTATTTTTAATAGTTGGTCTAGCGATTAAATCTATCTTAAAAGACACGGATGTCGTAAGTCTCTTACTCTATGGGCAATTTTTACCAATGGGACTGATGTTACTCGTTTTATCCTTCTCTTTCACCCTAAATATTAGTAGTTTTACAGAAAAGAGAGAAACGAAGTTTTTTGATTTTTTATCACACACTGATGTCAGTAAGCTAGAATTCTATATTGGCACCTTTGCGGCCATGCTCTTATTATTTAATGTATTTCAACTCCCTCTGTTGTTTGTCTTTTTATCACTCGTAAAAAATATGTATTCTCATATCATCCCTCTTGCTGTTGCTTCAAATCTTATTTTTATCGTGATGTATCCATTGGGAGTCTTGATTTCCTTATTTATTAAGAGTCTATCTAAAGTTAATGCAATTATGACTCCCATAAATTTGATACTGATGTTTTCAATCTCAATGCCCACCTTATTCGCCAGTTTATTGGGGAAAGAAGTTACAGCTTTTTATAAGTATCTTTTTTGGAATCCTCTGATACTTTTGAATGATTTTATCTTATTTGAAATGAATGTCAGTCAAAAGATGTGGTTATCCAAAGAAATATCGCTCTTATTATTGTTTGTCTTATTTCTTGTATTCGCTTTAGCGGTTCGTTTTTTTGAAAAAGAAAAATTCAGAAAATTTGAAAATATAGCACAATAAAAAGTTGGTTTTTCATAAATTTAAAATAACTACCAATAGGAAAAACACTATGTAGATTTACTCTATTATTTAGCAAATCTAATTCTATAAGTAAAAATAACTTTGGAATCAGATTAAAATAAGGTCATGATTACGTTCATTGAACTAGCACGAGGTGTATTAAAAATATCCCTCGGTACTAGCAGGATAAATTTTATTTTATCTTGCTAGTACCGGGGGGAATTAAAAATGCGTGAATTGTAATTGTGAGTTATGACAATCTCATGTAACAGTTAGTGCATATTGAAATTTTAAAGAAAGGAGAATGAGAAGTATGGAACACATTATTGAAGAAATAAATCCATTTATTACTGAAGAACTTTTTTTGGAAGAGCAGTTAGAAATGGATAATATGGCCGCTTCATTTGGAACAGTTAGTTCAGCAAGCACAGGTTCTTGTCCTGGATCATCAGTTGGTACACTTTCGTCAGCTTCTACTGTTGGATAATAATGACATAAGTAAAATGTTTTAGAAAAGGATAAAAATGGAAAAAATTATTGATATTGAATCAGTAAATTCAACTGATCTTTTTGTAGAGGAACAAATAGAAATGGATAATATGGCTGGAACATGGGGTTCTGCATCAACATTTTCCTCTGCATCAACTTTTGGTGGTTGTGCAGCAACTGCTTCAAGTGGTGGCAGTGCGTCGTCCTTCGGTTAGTTTGTATAATAGGAAAGGGTATTTAAAATGCAAAATATTTATAACACGACTATCTCTACTATTAATCCCAGTGTCATGGAAGATGTTTATATAGAAGAGCAATTTGATGAAGCAGAGTTAGCAGGTTTCACTACTGCAGGTTCATTTGCGACTGGAGGTAGCTTTGCTTGTGCTGGTAGTTGTGGTAGCTCTATATCATCTGCCTCATCAGTATCAAGTGCAGGTGATTAATATCTATTATGGAAAAAATATTTAGAACTCTAACGAGTGGATTTGGAAAGTCAGATGATGTTATTCGACTAAGGCTTGATATAACCTCCTCTAACAGGTTTATAAAGAGGGGGGTGGAAGTAAAAGCTATTGTTGACGATCACACTGGAGAAGTTAAATTATTTGTGGATCCAGATAAACTTAGGTAGAAATAAATACATCCCCCTGGTTTTGATTATTCAAAGGTATTATTTTGAATTACCTCAATTTTTTGACGAACTACTTAAATGACTTTGAGATTAAACGGCTCTTTGTCAACTGTAGTGGGTAAGATGAAAAGCTATGTCCGAGAGAGAACGAGATTTGTTCTCTCTTTTTGCATATTCAAAGTAATGAGAATCTTGGTTTTGAAGTTTTTAAAGTTTCGAAAACCAAAAGCCTGCCGTTTGATGTCTTTGATGAGTTTATTGGTGGCTTCGAGTTTGGCGTTGGAATAAGGAAGTTTCATGGCATTGGTCACATAAGTTTGATAGTTGAGGAATGTCTTAAAAACTTTTGCAAACTCTCTAGGTGTCAGGGTTTGCCGAAAAGTTCTGGAGTAGAAGGCTTTGTCGGAAAGTTTCCTGCGTAGGATTCTCCAATGATTTTTCATGGCTCTGTAGGGCAGAGATTTCTTGTCGAAGGTCTTCATAATGGCAATTCTGGTGCTCATCATAGCTCGACTAAGATGTTGGACGATGTGGAAACGATCAAGGACAATTTCAGCCTTTGGAAAAAGTTTCCTAATAAGGAGAATGTATGCGCCAGACATGTCTACTGTGACCACTTTGACCTTTTCCCTAGCCTGTCTGGAATACTTGTAGAAATGCTTTTTGATGGTCGTTTGGCGGTTGTTTTCTAGGAGCGCCACAATTTTCTTGGTTTTAAAATCTTTGGGCAATGAAAGCCAGTTTTCCCTTGTTTCTTGCGAATTCATCTCATGATAAAATCTCAGGCAAGGTCTCAAAATTGTCTTGAAAAGTGAAGGCGTTTAGCTGTCTTTGGACGGTAGAAATAGAGATGTGGAGCCGTTTTGCGATGTCTGTGTTGGTCTGTTTTCGATGAGGAGTTGCGTGATTTTTGCCCAAACAGGCTGAGAGATTTGGCAGTGCTTCTTGACCAGACTAGTTTTTGTGACGGATATCTTACGACACGATTTACATTGAAAACGGCGTTTCTTGAGCTTTAGGACGGTTGCCATGCCTTGGACGTCTAAGAGAGGGATTGTGGAAGGTCTTTGAAAGTCGTACTTGATCATCTTTCCCTGACAATGAGGGCATTCTGGAGCTGGATAATCCAACTCGGCTCTGATCTCAATATGAGATGTATGTTTAAGAACAAGCATTATTTTGATGTTTAAGTCTTTGATTCCGATGAGTTTTGTGGTATTCTTAATATGTTCCATATGGTTCTTTCTAATGATGGTTTTGTCGCTTTTCATTATAAATCATATGGGACTTTTTTTGTCCCTCAAAAAGCCCTATAATCTCTGCGGTGGAGTTACCCACTACAGATATTATAGAGCCTGATTTCTACGGTATCTTCAATCTTACAATCAAGTGCAATACAAATTTTCAATAGAATATCAGTAGTAATATTTTCTCCTTTTCCCAATTTTGCGATCGTGGAAGAACTAATCCCAGCTTCTTGCCTAAGCTTTGTTTTTGTCCAATCTTTATCAATGAGAAGTTTCCATAATTTATTGTAGCTAAACTTCATCTGAGTTTTCTCCTTTGTTCCATGAAATACCGTAGAGTTCATTTCCGTTACTAGAGAGTCTCAGTACAGTATTTTCTGACAAGAGATGATTAGCTTCTGGAGAATACGAGATAGCTTTATCAAAGGCTAAAAAGACTTGTTTGTTCAATGATTTTGATTGGTCATATAGCTTCAACAGGGCTTCGGTTGCTTGGTAACTAATATTACTTAAGAGTAATGAATCATGTGCTATAGCTGGAAGATTAGTTAGAT
>RRZU011992379.1_pt1 | contig 11924 bp, 8 predicted proteins | sample 2165561 | NCBI WGS metagenome assembly RRZU01 (sample SAMN10456909, study PRJNA506462) | wastewater metagenome | isolation source: wastewater sludge | place: USA: Moscow, Idaho | reverse complement strand
GTATCGTCTCACGGGCTTGCCCCTCTCCAACTGTGTCAACTCGGGCATCGACACCGTGGGTGTGCTCACCCAGTACCAGCCTCTGGAGCTCAACGCCTACATCGGAAACGGACAGCCCTGGGATCTGGACCGCTCCAACGGGGGTGTCCATGTCCTGCCCCCCTACGTGCGGGAGGGCTCCTCGGGCACCTGGTACAAGGGTACAGCCAACGCCATCTACCAGAACATCAGCTTCTTAGATCGGTATGATCCCGACTATGTGCTCATTCTCTCAGGCGACCATATCTACAAGATGGACTACGCCCAGATGCTCAAGCACCACAAGGAGACGGGGGCGGCCTGCACCATCTCGGTACTGGAGGTCCCCATGGCCGAGGCCAGCCGCTTCGGCATTATGAACGTGGATGAGAACGACCTCATCTACGAGTTCCAGGAGAAGCCCAGGGAGCCCAAGAGCAACCTGGCCTCCATGGGCATTTACATCTTTACCTGGCAGAAGCTGCGCGAGTATCTCATCAACGATGAGACTGACCCCAACTCCACCAACGACTTTGGCGGGGACATCATCCCCTCCATGCTTGGCCGCAAGGAGATTATGAGTGCCTACCGCTTCAAGGGCTACTGGAAGGACGTGGGCACCATCAGCTCCCTCTGGGATGCCAACATGGACATTCTCTCCGCCGGGAACAACGGCGGCATCAACCTCTATGACCCTGCCTGGCCCATCTATGCCCGCACCCCCACCCGGCCCCCCCACTATGCAGGGCCCAACGCCGTCATCTCCCACTCCATGGTGACGGGCGGCAGCGAGGTGTACGGCTCTGTGGAGGCCTCGGTTCTATTCCACTCAGTGACGGTGGAGCCAGGTGCCCAGGTGCGCTACTCCATCCTTATGCCGGGTACTGTCGTCAAGGCGGGCGCCGTGGTCGAGTACGCCATCGTGGCAGAGAACTCCGTCATCGGCGAGGGTGCCACGGTGGGCTCAGCGCCGCCACGCGTGGGCTCGGACGACTGGGGCATCACCGTAGTGGCCCAGGACGTGGAGGTTGGCGGGGGCTGCATCGTACCTGCCAACTCCATGATAACCAAGAACGTGAAAGGCGGCGAGGTGAGATGATGAATATCGCCCATGGAATCATTTTTGCCTATCGCAGCAACCCCGAGCTGCGCGAGCTGGCATCCTATCGCAACACCTGCTCCATCCCCTATGGTGGCCGGTACCGTGTGGTGGACTTCCCCCTCTCCAGCCTGGTCAACGCAGGCATCACCGACGTAGGCATCATCGTCCACTCCAACTACCAGTCCCTGCTGGACCACCTGGGCTCAGGCAAGGACTGGGACCTCTCCCGCAAGCACGGTGGACTGCGTATCCTGCCCCCCTTCGGCTACGCCAGCAAGCAGCACGACGGGGTCTACCGGGGCCGGATGGACGCCTTGGCCGGAGTCTACTCCTACATAAAGAGCATTCGGCAGGAGTACGTGGTGCTGGCCGGAGGTGACCTGGCCGCCAACCTTCCCATACGCGACATCGTCCGCCAGCACATAGACACGGAGGCCGACATCACCGCCGTATGCACCCGCACCCCCAGGAGCACCCCCAAGGACTCCACCTATTTCACCCTCGGAGCCGACGGCCGGGTGAGCGATGTGGCCGTGGACCCCTTTGCCCCCACCGGGTGCGAGTCCTTAGAGGTCTATGTCCTCTCCAAGAGCCTGCTCCTCTCCCTGGTGGACCACTGCGCAGCCCATAATATCTCCTCCTTTAGCGAGGGCGTGCTCCAGACCATGGTCCACTCCATGAAGATTGTCCCCTACCTCTTTGACGGGTATGCCACCAGGCTCCAATCGGTGGCCGGGTATTTCACCCGGAATATGGAGCTGCTCAAGCCCGCTGTCCGGGCCGATCTTTTCCGGCCTGACCGGCCCATCAAGACCAAGGACCAGTCAAACCCCTCCACCTATTATGGCACCAACGGCCGGAGCATCAATTCCCTCATCGCCGATGGCTGTTTCATCGAGGGTGAGGTCATCAACTCCATCCTCTCCCGCGGTGTGCGGGTGGAGGCGGGGGCCAAGGTGGAAAACTGCATCCTCTTGCAGAGCACCACCGTGCAGCAGGGAGCCGTCCTTAAGTACACCATCACCGACCGAAACGTGCGGGTGAATCCGGGCCGCATGCTCATGGGCCATGAGACATATCCCCTCACCATTGCGAAGAACGAGGTCGTATAAAATCGGAAACGGTTGCGCCACCCGCGCAGCGTGTCCACCGTGATCGCGCCAGCTTTGACCCCTCACCTTGTTCTGTGGCTCAGCACTTCTTTTGAAAGGAGACCTCTTATGAACATTCTGTTTGCCTCCTCCGAGGTGGTTCCCTTTATCAAGACCGGTGGCCTGGCCGACGTGGCAGGCTCCCTCCCCCAGGCGCTGGCAGAGCGCGGCCACGATGTGCGGGTCATTCTCCCCTTGTACGATGGGGTAGCCCAGCACTGGCGGGACGAGATGACCTATCTGCTCAACTTCCATGTCACTCTGGCCTGGCGCACCCCCTACTGCGGCATTTTTGAGCTTAAGCGGGACGGTGTGACATACTACTTCGTGGACAACGAGTACTACTTCAAGCGTGCCCAGATTTATGGCCACTACGACGACGGTGAGCGCTTCGCCTTCTTCTCCCGGGCCGTGGTGGAGGCCACGGCCTACCTGGACTTCCAGGTAGATGTCCTCCACTGCAACGACTGGGAGACCGCCCTGGTGCCCATCTACCTTCTGGAGGAGCGCCACCGTATCCCCCAACTGGCCGAGGCGAAGAGCGTCTACACCATTCACAACATTGAGTATCAGGGGCGCTATGGCAGCCAGACCCTCAAGGACCTCTTTGGCCTGAACGCCGGGTATCTCAACGAGCATATGCTCCTCTACCACGGGGACGTGAACCTGATGAAGGGTGCCATTTACGCCGCCGACTACGTCACCACGGTCTCCCCCACCTACGCCACCGAGCTCCAGTACCCCTTCTACGCCCACGGGCTGGAGGGTGTGGTGGCCGACAACCAGGGCAAGGTCCGCGGCATTCTCAACGGCATTGACGCCAACCTCTATAACCCTAAGACCGACCAGGGCCTGGCCAAGAATTTCTCCTCCACCGCCCTATCGGGCAAAAAGGCCTGTAAGGCCGCTCTCCAGGCGGCTGCCGGTCTTAACCCCAGCCCCGACGTACCCATCATCGCCTGCGTCTCCCGCCTGGTGAAGCACAAGGGCTTCGACCTGGTGCGGGATGCCCTGGGTCAGATTATGGATATGGATGTGCAGATGGTGGTGCTGGGCACCGGAGACTGGAAATACGAAGAGGCCTTCCGCCTTGCCGCCGGACAATACCCCGGCCGCCTTGCAGCTCATATCATGTACTCGGGGGCCCTCTCCACCGCCATCTATGGCGGCGCCGACATTTTCCTCATGCCCAGCGAGGCGGAGCCCTGCGGCCTGAGCCAGATGATCTCCATGCGGTATGGCACGGTGCCAGTGGTGCGGGAGACCGGCGGCCTGAAGGACAGCGTCACCCCCTACAATAAGTTCACCGGCGACGGCCGGGGCTTCACCTTTGCCAACATCACGGTCAACGACCTGGTCGGTGCCGTCCGCGAGGCCGTGGACCTCTACCATGGCGACAAGGACGCCTGGAAATCCCTGATGAAGGCGGGAATGACCGCCGACTTTACCTGGTCAAAATCTGCAGAGGACTATCTTGAGATTTATGGCTGGTTGACAGGAAAATAGCCTTGTGATAAAGTATAGCGCCGTGTCCGTTCACGGGGGCGGCGCTATTCCTTTGTAGATTTTTTCGAAATTCGAGGTGCCATTCATGCAAACATTTACAAAGAAAGAACTCCTGGCTCTCATCACCGGAAAGCTGAGCCGGACCTTTGGACGCAGTACGGAGGATGCCACCCCCCAGCAGGTGTTCAAGGCCTGTGCCCTGGTGGTACGGGACCTGATGAGCGCCAACCAAATTGAGACCGAGGACCGGGTCTGGGAACATAAGTCCCGCCAGGTCCACTACCTCTCCCTGGAGTTCCTCATGGGCCGCTCCCTGCTCAAGAATGCCTATAACCTGGGCGTGACCGAGGCCCTGACCGAGGCTGTCCAAGACCTGGGGTACGACGCCCGGGACCTCTTCGAGACCGAGCCGGACGCGGGACTGGGCAATGGCGGCCTGGGCCGCCTGGCCGCCTGCTACCTGGACTCCATGACCACCCTGGAAATCCCCGCCACGGGCTACTCCATCTGTTACGAGCTGGGCATTTTTAAGCAGAAGATTGTGGACGGACAGCAAGTGGAGCTGGCCGACAACTGGATGGGCCTGGGGGACGCCTGGCTCCTGCCCAAGGTGGACGAGACCGAGGTGGTGCGCTTCGGCGGCACCCTAAAGGAGAGCTGGGACGAGGACGGCCGCCACCGAGTCACCTACGAGGGTGCTACCAGTGTGCTGGCCATCCCCAAGGATATGCAGATTGCCGGGTACGGCACCGACCATGTAAACGTCCTGCGACTGTGGGACGCCAAGAGCCCGGTGCCCGTGGATATGTCCCTCTACTCCACCGGCCAGTATCTCAAGGCGGTGGAGCAGCAGGCGATGGCCGAAGTCATCGCCAAGGTCCTCTACCCCGACGACAACCACTACGAGGGGAAGAGCCTGCGCCTCAAACAGCAGTATTTCTTTGTGTCTGCCACGGCTCAGTCCATCGTGCGCAAGCACCGGACCCAGTATGGCACCCTGCGCAATTTCCACCAGAAGCATGTCATCCAAATCAACGATACCCACCCCACTCTGGTCATCCCCGAGCTGATGCGCATTCTCCTGGACGAGGAGGGATACAGCTGGGACGAGGCGTGGCACATCGTCACCCATACGGTGGCCTACACCAACCACACCGTCCTGGCTGAGGCCCTGGAGCGCTGGCCCCAGCAGCTGGTCCAGTCCCTCCTGCCCCGGATTTGGGAGATCATCGTGGAGATCTCCAACCGCTACCAGGCCCGTCTCACCGACGCCTTTCACGGGGATATGTCCCGTGTGGAGAAATGTGCCATTGTCTGGGGGGGCGACGTGCGGATGGCAAACCTGTGCATTTGCGCCTGCTTTGCAGTGAACGGCGTATCCTCCCTCCACTCGGATATCTTAAAGAAGGACGTCTTCAAAGACCCCTATTCCCTCACCCCCGGCAAGTTCACCAATGTGACCAACGGCATCGACCACCGCCGCTGGCTCAGCGAATCCAACCCCAAGCTGGACGGACTCATCCGGGAGTGCCTGGGCGGAGATGAGTACCTTCTCCGGGCCGACGCCCTCAAAGGGCTGGAGAACTACCGGGGGGATGCCGGGGTACTGGAGACCCTGGGCAAAATCAAGGCCGAGAACAAGCGGGAATTTGCCGCCTACATCGCCGGGGAGAGCGGCATCCTCCTCAACACCGACGCCATGTTCGATGTGCAGGTCAAGCGTCTGCACGAGTATAAGCGCCAGCTCCTCAACGTGCTGCACATCGTCTACCTCTACCAGCGCATCAAAAATGATTCCCATTTTGAGATGACCCCCAGGGTCTTCCTCTTTGGGGCCAAGGCCGCGCCGGGCTACCTGGTGGCCAAGGAGATCATCCACCTCATCAACTCCCTGGCGACCACGGTGAACGCCGACCCGGCCTGTAAGGGCAGGCTCCAGGTGGTCTTTCTGGAGAACTACCGGGTGAGCCTGGCCGAGCGGCTCATGCCCGCCAGTGAGCTGAGCGAGCAGATCTCCACTGCGGGCAAGGAGGCCAGCGGCACCGGAAACATGAAGTTCATGATGAACGGTGCCCTCACCATCGGCACCCTGGACGGGGCAAATGTGGAAATGCACGAGGTGCTGGGGGACGAAAACCTCTTCCTCTTTGGTCTGAAGGCACACGAGGTCACCGAGCTCAAGCGCATTGGCTACCGCCCCTACGAGTACTATAACCGCTCCCAGGACCTGAAGGCCGCCATGGATGCCATCTCCCGTGGCTTTTCCGACGGGGTGAGCTACAACGACCTGACCAGCCGCCTTCTCTTCGGTGCGGGCTTCCCCCCCGACGAGTACCTGGTCCTGGCCGATTTCGACAGCTACCGCACCGCCCAGGAACGGGCGGGCAGAGTTTACCTGGACCAGCATGCGTGGAACGAGATGTCCCTCCTCAACATCGCCCGCTCTGGCATCTTTGCCGCCGACCGCTCCATCCGGGACTACGCCAACGACATCTGGCGGGTACCCACCCGGAACTAAACACGCCGCGCCCTGTGCCGTCCCCCCTCATGTCGAGAGGGATGGCACAGGGCTCATTTTTTCCGCTGCATCCTCCCCCACAACCGCCCTCAGCCCCCTTGACTTTATCCCACCCAGGCATTAAAATTAAAAAACTGTGCAAAGGGGGGATTTTTATGATTTATTTGGACCATGCCGCCACCACCCCAGTCTGCCCCGAGGCCGTCCAGGCTGCCACGGAGGCCATGACGGGGTGTTTTGGCAATCCCTCCTCCCTCCATCCCGCCGGACGGGTTGCGGCTGAGCTGGTGAAGTCGGCCAGAGCCGACGTGGCCGCCGCCCTGGGCTGCCTGAGCGAGGAGATTTTTTTCACCTCCGGGGGAACCGAGGGGAATAATTGGGCCATTCGAGGGGCCGCTGAGCTGGGCCGCCGGAAGGGCGGCCATATCATCACCAGCACCATTGAGCACTCCGCCGTCCTGGCCCCCATCAAGGCCCTGGAGCAGGGGGGATGCACTGTCACCTACCTGAAACCCGACCGGAGCGGCCATGTCTCCATCCCTGACCTGGCTCCTGCCCTGCGGGAGGACACGGTGCTGGTTTCCCTCATGCTGGTGAACAACGAGCTGGGTACCGTCCAAGACCTGGCCGGAGCGGCCAAGGCCATCCGGGCAGCCGGGTCTCCCGCCCTCCTCCACTGCGATGCGGTGCAGGGTTTTTTGAAGGTCCCCTTCACACCCGGTGCGCTGGGTGTGGACCTGCTCACCATCAGCGGCCACAAATTCCGGGCCCCCAAGGGGATTGGGGCCCTCTATCTCAAAAAGGGTCTCAAGCTGCCCCCCCTTCTCCTGGGGGGCGGGCAGGAGGGGGGGGCGCGCTCGGGTACCGAGCCCACAGCCCAGATTGCCGCTATGGCCGCCGCCTGCAAGGCCTGGAGGCCCGAATTCCCCCGGCGCATGGCCGACCTGAAGGCCTATGCCCTGGAGACCCTCATCCGGCTCCCGGGGTTGGAGGTTCTCTCGGCCGGAGATGCGCCCCATATCTGCGCTGTCTCCCTGCCCGGCTACCCCAGCGAGATGCTGGTGCGGGCCCTGGGAGATGCGGGGGTGTGCGTCTCGGCGGGCTCGGCCTGCCACCGGGGCAAGCCCAGCCATGTCTTTGCCGCCCTTGGCCGCCCCAAGCCTGTTCTGACCGGGGCGCTGCGCATCTCCTTCTCCCCCGACAGCGTCCGCGCCGACGTGGACGCCCTCTATGCCGCGCTGGAGGAGATTACCCAAACCAGACTTTCTTCAAAATATTGAACACAACGAGGTACCCATGCTCACTTTTATGAACCGGGGCTCTGCCTTTTATCGCGATGTGGGGCGGCTGGCCCTGCCCATCATCCTGCAAAATCTTATCGCCAGTTCCCTGGCCCTGGCTGACACTCTTATGGTAGGCCTTCTGCCCGGGGATGAGCCCATGGCGGCGGTCACCCTGGCCAATATCCCCATTTTCGTGATACAGCTCATGATTTTCGGCCTTCAGAGCGGTGCGTCGGTCCTCATCAGCCAGTTCTGGGGCAAGGGGGACCGGGAGAGCATCAACCGCGTGCTCGGCATCGGCCTCTACGTGGCCGGTGTCTTCACCGCCCTCTTCGCTATGGTCATGTTCCTTTTCCCTGTGGAGTTTATCGGTCTCTTCTCCAATAACAAAGCCCTGGTCCTCCTGGCTGCCGAATATGCCCGGCCTGTGGGCATCTCCTATTTCTTCGGTAGCCTTACTCAGGTCTATGTGGCCGCCCACCGCAGTATGGAAAACCCCAAGCTGGGCCTGTACCTGCTGAGTATCTCCATGGGAACCAACACCTTCTTGAACTGGGTGCTCATTTTTGGCAAGCTGGGTGCCCCCGCCATGGGTGTGACCGGCGCGGCGGTGGCCACCACCATCTCCCGAATCATCGAGTTTGTCATCACCTTGATCTATGCGCTGCACAGCCGGCACTTTCCCCTGCAGCCGGCCATGATCTTCCGCCCCGGCAGGGCTTTGCTGAGCAAGTACATCCGCTTCTCCACCCCCGTGCTGCTCAATGAGACACTGTGGGGCCTGGGTACCGCCCTCTACCCCACCATCATGGGCTATATGGCAGGCTCCACCGAAATTTTGGCCGCCCACGCCATCTCGGATATCATTAACCGCATCTGCACCGTTGCCGTCTTCGCCGTGGCGGGGACCGCGGCCATCATCATCGGCCGGGAGATTGGCATGGGCCGCCCCCGGGACGAGGTCTATGAGATTGGCAAAACCCTCAACACCTTGGCGTTACTGCTGGGCGCTGTGGTGAGCCTGGGCATGGTATTTGTCACCCGCCTTCTCATCTCCCCCCACCTCTATCCCCGCTTTGGCCTCTCCACGGAGGCTCAGGCCATCGCCACCATGATGCTGCTGACTGTGACCGCTGTTTTGCCCCTGCGGGCCTTTAACGCCACCAATATCGTTGGGGTGCTCCGAGGCGGAGGCGACGTACGGTGGGCCTCCTTCATCGATGTGGCCCCCCTCTGGGTGGTTGTACTCCCCCTGGCCGCGACGCTGGCGCTGGTGCTGAAGATTGACATCCGCTGGGTCTACCTGAGCTTTTCTCTGGAAAACCTGATCAAGTTCTTCTTGGGTGTGCACCGCTTCCGCTCGAGAGGCTGGATTCACGACCTCACCCAGATCTCTCAGACATAAGATACGGGGGCGTTGCAAACGTGAGGTTTTGCAACGCCCCACAGTCTGTCACAGGCCCTTAGTACGCCTCGTAGGGCGGCGAAGCCGTGGCCGCGCAGAGTTTGTATCTAGGGGGGACTGCGTCCCCCCTAGATCGGCTTCCCTGTTCACAAATCATTTACATCCTGCAGTATTGACATTCCGGGGGGCTGGTGGTAAAGTATCTTTAGCACTCAGGTGATGCGAGTGCTAAATCGCAAAAATCGATGGGAGGAGGATACGATGGACTTAACAGAGCGAAAAAAGCGTATTCTCCGCGTTGTGATTGAGCACTATATCAATACCGCCGAGCCCGTGGGCTCCAAGACCATTGCCGCGTCGGCGGGGCTGGACCTCTCCTCTGCCACCATCCGCAATGAGATGTCCGACCTGGAGGCCTTAGGCCTTCTGGAGCAGCCCCACACCTCCGCGGGACGCATTCCCTCCCCCAAGGGGTACCGGCTCTATGTGAATGAGCTGATGGAGGAGCACAAGCTCTCCCTCCAGGAGACGGAACGGGTCAACCGGGCTCTTCAGGTGAAGATGGCCGAGCTGGACCGGGTGTTGGACCAGGTAGGGCGCATTGCCGCCCAGCTCACCCAGTACCCCGCATTTACCCTCTCCTCCGGCTCCGGCCGGGTGACCGTACGCCGCTTCGACCTGCTGATGGTGGAGCGCAGTGCCTTTATCATTGTGCTGATGACCAACAACAACGTCGTACGCAACCGGCTCATCCGTCTGCCCACCGACCTGAATGAGACCCAGCTCCAGCTTTTGAACACCCTGCTCAACGCCTCCTTCACCGGCCTCACCCTGGAGGAAATCACCCCCGAGCTGCTGCGCCTGGCCCAGCACGCCGCGGGGGAGGCCTATGGTCTCATCTCCCTGGTGGTCTCCTTCGCCGTGGAGGTACTGGAGGTGCTGGAGCGGCGGCAGGTACACACCTCTGGTCTGTCCCATTTGTTGGAGCACCCCGAGTACCAGAGCCTTGACAAGGCCCAGACCCTATTGACCTACCTCTCCGAGGATGGGGACCCCTCCCGCTTCCCCCTTCCCCAGGAGAATGGTGGCTCTACCCGCATCCTCATCGGCCCCGAGAACGTGGCCGCCGCCCTCAAGGACACCAGCGTGATCATGGCCAGCTATGACATCGGCGAGGGAACACGGGGGATCATCGGTGTGGTAGGCCCCACCCGAATGGATTACGCAAAAATCTCCGCCCGCCTCTCCTATCTGGCAGACAGCCTCTCCCGTCTCTTTGGACAGGGTGAGCTACCCCCCGGAGAGCCCGGCGATTATAGGAGGCAGAAATGAGTAAGAAGCACAGTGCTCCCGACGAAGAGAAGCAGGACCTACCCATAGACCAGCCCGACGGCCAGGAGACGCCGGCGGTGGAGCCCGCCCCCCCCGCAGACGAGACAGCGGCCGCCGCTTTGGAGCAGGCCGAGGCCGCGCTGAAGGAGAAGGAGAACCAATTTCTCCGCCTGGCCGCCGAGTACGATAATTTCCGCCGCCGCAGCCAAAAGGAAAAGGAGTCTGTCTGGACCGATGCCAAGGCCGAGACCGCCCTGGCCTTTCTCCCCGTGTACGACAATCTGGAGCGGGCCCTAAAGCAGGAGACTGCCGACAGCGCCTACGCCAAGGGTGTGGAGATGACGATGACGGGTCTGGTGGAGGTCCTCTCCAATCTGGACATCGCGCCCATTCCCGCCCTGGGCCAGCCCTTCAACCCCAACCTACACAACGCCATCATGCACGTGGAGGACGCGGACGCCGGGGAAAACACCGTTGTAGAGGTCTTCCAGACCGGCTTCGCCCTGGGTGAGAAGGTCATCCGTTTTGCCCTGGTCAAGGTGGCCAATTAAAGCGAAGTGCCAAGCCCCTCAGCAGCAGGCAACTCCGTAGCAAAGTAAAATGCAAAACAGGCACAACCCATGGCTTGTTTTGCGCAGTCAGGCTCATGATCATCCCGGCTGTGAAGCATGACATGGTTCATATAAACTGATTAAATATAATTTTCTATCATTTGGGAGGATAAAGCATATGTCTAAAATTATCGGTATTGACTTAGGTACCACCAATTCCTGCGTTGCTGTCATGGAGGGCGGCGAGGCCGTCGTCATCCCCAACGCGGAAGGCAACCGCACCACCCCCTCCGTCGTCGCCTTCTCCAAGGACGGTGAGCGCATGGTGGGCCAAGTGGCCAAGCGTCAGGCCATCACCAACCCCAACCGGACCATCATGTCCATCAAGCGGGAGAGGGGCACCGACCACAAGGTGAAAATCGACGGCAAGAGCTACACCCCCCAGGAAATCTCCGCCATGATTCTCCAGAAGCTCAAGGCCGACGCTGAGGCCTAACTGGGCCAGAGCGTCACCGAGGCCGTCATCACCGTGCCCGCCTCCTACACCGACGCCCAGCGTCAGGCCACCAAGGACGCAGGCCGCATCGCAGGCCTGGATGTGAAGCGCATCATCAACGAGCCCACCGCTGCGGCCCTGGCCTACGGCGCGGACAAGGAAAACGACCAGAAGATCATGGTTTACGACTTGGGCGGCGGCACCTTTGATGTGTCGGTGCTGGAGGTGGGCGACGGCATTATCGAGGTGCTGGCCACCGCGGGCAACAACCGCCTGGGCGGCGACGACTTCGACAAGTGCATCATGGACCACCTGGCCGCCGAGTTCAAGAAGACCGAGGGCGTAGACTTGACGAATGATAAGGTCGCCATGCAGCGCCTGAAGGAGGCCGCCGAGAAGGCGAAGATCGAGCTCTCCGGCGTGACCACCAGCAACATCAACCTCCCCTATATCACCGCCGACGCCACCGGCCCCAAGCACCTGGACGTGACCCTGACCCGGGCCAAGTTCAACGAGCTCACCGGCCACCTGGTGGACGCCACCATGGGCCCCGTGCGCCAGG
>RRZU010219708.1_pt1 | contig 11927 bp, 12 predicted proteins | sample 2165561 | NCBI WGS metagenome assembly RRZU01 (sample SAMN10456909, study PRJNA506462) | wastewater metagenome | isolation source: wastewater sludge | place: USA: Moscow, Idaho | reverse complement strand
GCGGCATGACCTGCGCCAGCTGCGCCGGGCGCGTCGAGCGCGCCCTGGCCAAAGTGCCCGGCGTGCAGGCGGTCAGCGTCAACCTGGCCAGCGAGAAGGCCCACGTCGAAGCGCCCGCCGACACCCTGCCGGCGCTGCTGGCGGCCATCGAGCGGGCCGGCTACGACGTGCCGCGCCAGAACCTGGAACTGCAGATCGAGGGGATGACCTGCGCCAGTTGCGCCGGACGCATCGAACGCGCCCTGGCCAGGGTGCCCGGCGTGCTGGAGGTCGCCGTCAACCTGGCCAGCGAGCGGGCGCGGTTGGTGGTGCTCGCTGGCGTCGACCCGCAGGCGCTGCTGGCCGCGGTGGTCAAGGCCGGCTACGCCGCCCGAGCGCTGGACGAGCACGGGGCGGACGACGACGGCGCCGAGCACCGCCTGCGCCGCGAGCGCTGGCAGGTCGCCCTTGCCCTGCTACTGGCCCTGCCGCTGACCGTGCCGATGTTCGCCGACTGGTTCGGCCTGCATGCCATGCTGCCGGCCTGGCTGCAGTTCGCCCTCGCTGCGCCGGTACAGTTCGTGCTCGGCGCACGCTTCTACCGCGCCGGCTGGCAGGCGCTGCGCGCCGGCAGCGGCAACATGGACCTGCTGGTGGCGCTGGGTACCAGCGCCGGCTTCGGCCTGAGTCTCTACCTGTGGTGGCAGGCGCCGCCCGACGCCATGCCGCACCTGTACTTCGAGGCCGCCGCCGTGGTGATCGCTCTGGTGCTGCTCGGCAAGTATCTGGAAAGCCGCGCCAAGCGCCAGACCAGCGCGGCGATCCGCGCTCTGGAAGCGCTGCGCCCGCAACGCGCGCGGCGCTGGCGGGACGGCGTCGAGGAGGAAGTGGCGGTCGCCGCGCTGCGCCCCGGCGACCTGCTGGCGGTGCTGCCCGGCGAGCGTTTTCCGGCCGACGGCGAAGTGGTCGAGGGCCAGAGCCAGGCCGACGAGGCGCTGATCACCGGCGAGAGCCTGCCGGTGGCCAAGGCGCCCGGCGACCGCGTCACCGGCGGGGCGATCAACGGCGACGGGCGTCTGCTGGTGCGTGCCACCGCCCTCGGCGCCGAGAGCGTGCTGGCGCGGATCATCCGACTGGTCGAGGACGCCCAGGCCGCCAAGGCGCCGATCCAGAAGCTGGTCGACCGGGTCAGCCGGGTGTTCGTCCCGGCCGTGCTGCTGATCGCCCTGCTCACCCTGGGCGGCTGGCTGCTGGCCGGCGCCGGTCTGGAAACCGCGCTGCTCAACGCGGTCAGCGTGCTGGTGATCGCCTGCCCCTGCGCCCTCGGCCTGGCCACCCCCACCGCGATCATGGCCGGCACCGGGGTCGCCGCGCGCCACGGCATCCTGATCAAGGACGCCGAAGCCCTGGAAGTCGCCCACAAGGTCGATACCCTGGCCTTCGACAAGACCGGCACCCTCACCTCCGGCCAGCCGCGCATCGCCCACCTGAGCGCCGTCGATGGCGACGAGGCGCGCCTGCTGCATCTGGCCGGCGCCCTGCAGCGCGGCAGCGAGCACCCGCTGGCCCGCGCCGTGCTGCAGGCCTGCGCCGAGCGCGGCCTCGTCCCCGCCGAAGCCGCCGCGCTGCGCGCCCTGCCCGGGCGCGGCATCGAGGGCGAACTGGACGGCCGGCGCCTGCAGCTCGGCAGCCGCCGTCTGCTCGACGAGGCCGGACTGGCCGCCGGCGCGCTGGAGGAGCGGGCGCGTACCTGGGAGGCCGAGGGGCGCACCCTGTCCTGGCTGCTGGAAAGCGCCCCGGCGCCGCGCTTGCTGGGCCTGCTGGCCTTCGGCGACACCCTCAAGCCCGGCGCCCGCGACGCCATCGCGGCGCTGCACGCACGGCACCTGCGCACCCACCTGATCAGCGGCGACAACCGCGGCAGCGCCACCGCCGTGGCCGCGCAACTGGGCATCGACACGGTGCACGCCGAGGTGCTGCCGGCCGACAAGGCCGCCGAAGTGGCCCGCCTCAAGGCCGGCGGTCATGTGGTGGCGATGGTCGGCGACGGCATCAACGACGCCCCGGCGCTGGCCGCCGCCGACGTCGGCATCGCCATGGGCGGCGGCACCGACGTGGCCATGCACGCCGCCGGCATCACCCTGATGCGCGGCGACCCGCGCCTGGTGCCGGCGGCCCTGGAGATCGGCCGGCGCACCTACGCGAAGATCCGCCAGAACCTGTTCTGGGCCTTCGTCTACAACCTGATCGGCCTGCCGCTGGCCGCCTTCGGCCTGCTCGACCCGATGCTCGCCGGCGCCGCCATGGCGCTGTCCAGCGTCAGCGTGGTCGGCAACGCCCTGCTGCTCAAGCGCTGGCGCCCGTCGTTCGACGCCGGTGCCGGGCGATGAACATCGGTCAGGCCGCCCGGCGCAGCGGGCTGAGCGCCAAGATGCTCCGCCACTACGAGCAGATCGGCCTGCTGCGCCCGGCGGCGCGCGGCGCCAACGGCTACCGGCATTACGCCGAGGCCGACCTGCAGCGCCTGGCCTTCATCCGCCGCGCCCGCGACCTGGGCTTCTCCCTGGAGGAAACCGGTCGCCTGCTGGCGCTGTGGGACGACCGCGAGCGGGCCAGCGCCGACGTCAAGGCACTCGCCCTGCAGCATATCGACGCCCTGGAGCGGCGCATCGCCGAACTGGCCGGGCTGCGCGACAGCCTGCGCGAGCTGGTCGAGCACTGCCAGGGCGACGCCCGTCCCGACTGCCCGATCCTCCACGGTCTGGCCGGCCCGCCGCGCGCCTGAACGGGCTTGCCGGCGCCGCGCCGAACCCTGAAGCTATGCCGCCCCGAGGAGCCGCCATGAACATCGACGAACTGACCCGCCGCCTGCACGCGATCCGCGACCACAACGACTGGCGGCGCTTCCACAGCCCGAAGAACCTGACGATGGCCGCCAGCGTGGAAATGGCCGAGCTGGTGGAAATCTTCCAGTGGCTGGGCGAGGACGAATCCCGCGCCCTGGCGCCGCAGCAGCTCGCCCACGCCGGCGAGGAAATCGGCGACGTGGTGCTCTATCTCCTGCTGCTGTGCAGCGAACTGGGCCTGGACCTGGACGCCGTGGTGCGCGCCAAGCTGGCCGATACCGAACGGCGCTACCTGCAATGACCTCGCACACCCCGCAAGAAGACCGCCACTTCGACGCACTGGCCAGCCGCTTCGCCGAGAAGATCTACGGCGGCGCCAAGGGTGCCATCCGCCTCGCCGTGCTGCAGGCCGACCTCAAGGAGGCGCTGCCCGAGCGCCCGCTGCGGGTCCTCGACGTCGGCGCCGGCCTCGGCCACATGAGCCTGTGGCTGGCGCAGCAGGGCCACAGCGTGACCCTCGCCGAGCCGGCCGCGCCGATGCTCGACGGCGCCCGCGCGCGCTTCGCCGCGGCCGGGCTCGACGCCACCTTCGTCCAGGCGCCCTGGCAGGCGCTGCTCGGCGAATTCGCCGCGCCCTTCGACCTGGTGCTCTGCCACGCGGTGCTGGAATGGCTGGCCGAGCCGCCGGCGATCCTCCCGGTGCTGCACCAGCTCACCGCGCCGGGCGGCTGGCTGTCGCTGGCCTTCTACAACCGCGACGCGCTGATCTACCGCAACCTGCTCAAGGGCCACTTCCGCAAGCTGCGCCGCGAACGCTTCGCCGGCGAGGGGCAGAGCCTCACCCCGCAGCGCCCGCTCGACCCGCGCGAGCTGGCGCTGCAGCTCGACGACTGGTTCGCCGTGGAAGCGCAAAGCGGCGTGCGGGTGTTCCACGACTACATGCCCGCCGAGTTCCAGGGCCGCGCCGAACTGACCGACCTGCTGGAGATGGAACTGGCCCACCGCCGCCACCCGGCCTTCGCCGGCCTCGGCCGCTACCTGCACTGGCTGTGCCGGCCGCGCCCTTGACCGGCGCCGGCAGCGCGTCACACTGAAGGCGTCGAAGATCGCCGGCACGCCCGCGATGGCAGCCGGCCCCGCCTCGGGAGAACCGGCCATGCTGCTGCGCTGCTGTCTGCTCGCTACCCTGCTGCTGCTCGGCGCCTGCCAGACGCCGAGAGTCGACAGCGACTACGATCCCCAGCGCGACTTCGCCGCCCTGCGCACCTGGCGCTGGGCCGAACCGGCGCTGCAGTACCGGCCGGACGACCCGCGCCTGGCCAGCGACCTCACCGCCCAGCGCGTGCGCGAGGCGGTCGCCGAGCAGCTGGAGCGCCGCGGCCTGCGCAGCGCGGCGGCAGGCGCCCCGGCCGACCTGCAGGTGCAGGCCTGGCTGATCGTCGAACAGCGCCAGCAGCAGGTGGTCAGCCACTACGGCGGCTTCGCCGGGCCCTACTGGGGCGGCTACTGGGGCGGCATGCCCTACAGCGAGGTACGCACCCTCGACTACCGTGTCGGCACCCTGCAGCTCGACCTGCGCGACAGCGCAGGCCACCTGGTCTGGCGCGGCAGCGCCGCGCAGGTGCTGCCCGCCACGCCCGGCACACCGGCCGAGCGCAGCGCGGCGATCCGTGCCACGGTGGCGAAGATCCTCGACCAGTACCCGCCGCGCCGCCGCTGAGCGCCGCGACCGCGCGGGGTTATCCTGCCCACCCGAGCCTTTCACGGAGTCCGCCCATGTCCCTGCCCAGCTGGTTGCTGCTGGCCCTGCCCCTGATCTCCGGCGCGATGATGCCGCTGCAGACCGGAGTCAATGGCCAGCTGGCGCGACACATGGACAGCGTGCTGGTCGCCTCGCTGATTTCCTTCATGGTCGGCAGCCTGGCGCTGCTGGCCATCGTCCTCTATCAGCGCGAGCTGCCCGGCGGCCTTGCCGGCTTTCGCGGGCTGAGCTGGTGGCACTGGACCGGCGGCCTGCTCGGCGTGCTGTTCGTCGCCAGCGCCGCCTTCGCCGGGCCGCGCATCGGCGCGCTGCTGTTCATGTCGCTGGTGCTGGCCGGACAGCTGAGCGCCGCGCTGCTGCTCGACCACTTCGGCTGGGCCGGCTTCAACCAGTCCTCGATCACCCCCGGCAAGCTCGCCGGACTGGCGCTGATCGTCGCCGGAGTCTGGCTGATCCGCCGCGGCTGAGGCGCTGTGACTTCCCGGCCGGGCGCCGCTACACTGCGCGCGCCCTGCGCCGCCACAGACCTCGCCCTGTCCGGGCGCCCGCCGCCATGGCACGGCACCCGCGCCGACGCTGCGTGCCGGCCGGACGACGAGCGCCCCGCCCTGGAAGTTGCCATGCCCGCCACCCTGCACGACACCCGCCCGGAACCACCGCAATGAGCGCCCTGCTGCGCGACGGCCGCGACGCCTGGCGCCATGCGCCGACCCAGCGGCGGGTCTGGGCGCTGGCCGGACCGATGATCCTCTCCAACCTGTCGGTGCCGCTGGTGGCGCTGGTCGACAGCGCGGTGATCGGCCACCTGCCCCACGCCCACCAGCTCGGCGCCGTCGCGGTGGGCGGCAGCCTGTACAGCCTGCTGGTGTGGACCTTCGGCTTCCTGCGCATGGGCGCCACCGGCTTCGCCGCGCAGGCCTGCGGACGCGGCGACGGCGGCGCGCTGCGCGCCCTGCTGGCCCAGGGGCTGCTGCTGGCCGTGCTGATCGCGCTGCTCTGCAGCCTGCTGGCGATGCCGCTGCTGCCGGCGCTGCTCGGGCTGATGCAGCCGGGCGCCGAGCTGGACGCCCTGGCCCGCGACTACCTGCAGATCCGCCTGCTCGGCCTGCCGGCGGCGCTGGCCAGCTATGCGCTGATCGGCTGGCTGCTCGGCGCGCAGAACGCCCGCGCGCCGCTGGCCATGCTGCTCACAGCCAACCTGCTGAACGTGGCGCTGGACCTGTGGCTGGTGCTCGGCCTCGGCTGGGGCGTGGCCGGCGCCGCCTGGGCCTCGGTGTGCGCCGAGTGGAGCGGCGCACTGCTCGGCCTGTGGCTGGCGCTGCGCCGGCTCGCCGAACACCCCGGCCGCGCCGCCTGGCCGGCGCTGCGCCGTTGGGGCGCCTGGCGGGGGCTGCTGACGGTGAACCGCGACATCTTCCTGCGCACCCTGGCGCTGCAGACGGTGTTCCTCGCCATCACCGTACAGGGCGCGCGCCTCGGCGACGCCACGGTGGCGGCCAATGCCCTGCTGCTCAACGGCCTGCTGCTCGCCGCCCACGCCCTCGACGGCCTGGCCCATGCGGTGGAGGCGCTGTGCGGACATGCCATCGGCGCCCGCGACCGCCTTGCCCTGCGCCGCGCGCTGTGGGTGAGCGCCGGCTGGTCGCTGCTGGCCAGCCTGGGCTTCGCGGCGCTCTTCCTGATCGGCGGGCGGGTCTTTATCGACCTGCAGACCGACATCGCCGAGGTGCGCGCCATCGCCTATCGCCACCTGCCGTTCCTCGCCCTGCTGCCGCCGGTGGCGGTATGGAGCTACCTGCTCGACGGCCTGTTCATCGGCGCCACCCGCGCACGGGAAATGCGCGATGCCATGCTGCTGGCCCTGCTGCTCTGCCTGCCGCTCGCCGCTGCCCTGCACGACCGGCACAATACTGCGCTGTGGTTCACATTTCTTTGCTTTATGCTTGTACGTAGCGTGACGCTGGGCGCGTTCTTCTGGCGCCTGAACCGGCAGGACGCCTGGTTTCCCCGCCACTGATCGCCCAACGGTTCTCCCCCTGCTCAGGAGCTGTGCATGTCCGGTCGCCCGCCCATCGACGAAATTCGCCGCCAGAACGCCCTGGACAGCCTGGAGGTCCTCGACACGCCGGCCGACCCGCACCTGGACACCCTGGTGCGCCTGGCCCGCGAATCCTTCGGCGTCTCGGCGGTGCTGATCAGCCTGATCGACCACGACCGCCAGTGGTTCAAGGCGCGCAACGGTCTGGAGCTGAGCGAAACGCCGCGGCAGATCTCCTTCTGCAGTCACGCCATCGAGCGCGAGGAGATGCTGGTGGTCGAGGACGCCCGCCTGCATCCCTGCTTCTGCGACAACCCCATCGTCACCGGCCCGCCCTACCTGCGCTTCTACGCCGGCCAGCCGCTGTGCGACGACGGCGACCAGCCGATCGGCACCTTCTGCCTGCTCGACTTCCATCACCCGCGCACCCTCAGCGAGGCCGAGCGCGCCCGCCTGCGCGACTTCGCCTACCTGGCCATGGGCTACCTGAAGATCAACGCCATGTCGCGCCAGGCCGAGGAACTGCGCCAGGCGCTGACCCGCGCCCAGCGCAAGGCCATGCTCGACCCGCTGACCCAGGTGTGGAACCGCGCCGGCCTCGACCACCTGCTGCCGCGCGAGCAGGCGGCGGTGAAGGCCAAGGGCCTGCAGCTGGGCCTGCTGATCTGCGATATCGACCACTTCAAGGCGGTCAACGACAGCCACGGCCACGCCTGCGGCGACCAGGCGCTGTGGGAAGCGGCGCGGCGTCTCGGCGCCAGTCTGCGACCGAGCGATCTGGTGGCGCGCATCGGCGGCGAGGAGTTCGTGGTCCTTGCCCGGGTCAACAACGCCGAGGAATTGGCGCGCATCGCCGAACGGGTGCGGCACAACATGGCCGACAGTCCGGTGCGCACCGAACAGGCCGAGCTGCGGCTGAGCCTGAGCATCGGCAGCACCCTGCTGCGCGAGGGCGAAGGCCCGGCCAGCGCCTTGGCCCGCGCCGACCGCGCGCTGTACCAGGCCAAACGCCAGGGCCGCAACCGGGTGATGCCCGCCTAGATCGCGGCACCCGCTGCCCGCCGGGGCCGCGCGCGTCAACCCGGCTCGAACCGCGCTCCGGCATGCGCGGGCTCCCGATGCACGCCGCCGAGCTTCCGGCTCGCTCTAGGCGGTGCCTCGACGCTGCCGCCCGCGCCGCCTAGAATGCCGCCCCCTGTCTTGTTGCCCGGTCGCCGCCATGTCCACCCCGTCCTCCCGCCCGCTGGTCGCCGTCGTCGGCGGCGGCCCGGCCGGCCTGATGGCCGCCGAAGTCCTCGCCGCCGGCGGGGCGCGCGTCGAGCTGTTCGACGCCATGCCCTCGCTGGGGCGCAAGTTCCTGCTCGCCGGGGTCGGCGGGATGAACATCACCCACGCCGAGCCCAAGGCGCCGTTCGTCGCCCGCTACGGCGCACGCGCCGCCGAGATCGGCGCCCTGCTCGACGACTTCGACGCCGACGCCCTGCGCGCCTGGATCCACGGACTGGGCATCGACACCTTCGTCGGCAGCTCCGGGCGGGTGTTCCCCGCCGACATGAAGGCCGCGCCACTGCTGCGCGCCTGGCTCAAGCGCCTGCGCGAGCAGGGCGTCGTCCTGCACACCCGCACCTGCTGGCTGGGCTGGAACGCCGACGGCAGCCTGCGCCTGACCGGCGTCGACGGCGAGCAGGCGCTGCAGGCCGACGCCTGCGTGCTGGCCCTGGGCGGCGGCAGCTGGGCGCGGCTCGGCTCGGACGGCGCCTGGGTGCCGCTGCTGGCAGCGCGCGGCATCGCCGTGGCGCCGCTGGCGCCGAGCAACTGCGGTTTCGAGGTGGCCGGCTGGAGTCCGTTCTTCGCGCAAAAGTTCGCCGGCGCGCCGGTCAAGCCGGTGGCCATCGCCATCGACGGGCTGCCCGCCCGCCAGGGCGAGTTCGTGGTCACGGCGCAGGGCGTGGAAGGCAGCCTGATCTACGCGCTGTCGGCGCCGATCCGCGAGCGCATCGCCCAGGACGGTGGCGCGGTGATCCATCTCGACCTGCTGCCCAACCGTACCCGCGAGCAGGTGCTGGCGGCGCTGAACAAGCCGCGCGGCTCGCGCTCCATGGCCCGCCATCTGGCCGGCATCGGCATCGACGGGGTGCGCGCCGGCCTGCTGCGCGAGCTGACCGATGCGGCCACCTGGCAGGACCTGCCGCGCCTGGCTGCGGCGATCAAGGCCCTGCCGCTGGAGCTGGTCCGCCCCCGGCCGCTGGACGAGGCAATCAGCAGCGCCGGCGGCGTGCCCTTCGAGGCGCTGGACGCCCACCTGATGCTCACCGCCCTGCCCGGCGTGTTCTGCGCCGGCGAGATGCTCGACTGGGAAGCGCCGACCGGCGGCTACCTGCTCACCGCCTGCTTCGCCAGCGGCCGCCGCGCGGGGCGGGGGGTGCTGGAGTGGCTCGGCAGGCAGCGCGCCCGCTGACCATCATGCACGTTCCGGCGCCCACGTGGCGTCCGACATGAAACTCTAGGGTCACACCCCATCGGGTCAGACAGAACATGAAAAAGGACTTTTACACCCTGGCCATTTGCACCCTGCTGTTTCTAGCCGGCGTCATCTGGGCGAACCTCGTTCCCAGCAGCAATTTCTGGGAAATAAAGATAGATGGCGCTTTCTCGGTGCTTTCTGCCATCGCGACGGCAACGGCGGCAATCGCCGCCTGGCAAGCCGCACGATTCACGGCCATGCAGTCCGCAACAGCGGCCAGACAGGCGCGCTGGCAAGAGTATCGGTTTCACTACGAAGAGTTCAGAGAGCTTCTCGGAAACACAGAGAAAGTGCTGAACGTGGAATTCCATAATCCACAAGCGATATACAACAGCATATTCCCGAAGAACCGGGACATTCATGCTCCCTTCAGCCTGGAAGGGGGGCAGGAAATACAGTCTTGGCGCTCGACTTTCGGGAAACTGCTCGTCGAGTCCCAGCAACCGGAAGCACTATCGCAGCGCGATCTGGAGCAGTGGCTTTTTACCTTTGCACGTCTGAAAGGCTGGACCGGCGTATCGATCTCCAGGTCCGATGAGAACCAGCTCACTCTGGACAAGTTTTTTCCCACCGACATCAGCACCGGCAACCTTTCAAACTTCATCAGCACCTACGGGCAAATCCTCGCCAGCCTCTGCGAGTTCGCCCTCATCAAGGCGCCCCCCAGTGGCGGAGCCTCTCCGGAGTTCCTCTCGAAGCTTTCGGAGCTGATCGATGACGCTCGCTCGGGGCGAGGTGCCAATTCATACCTGCCACGCAACAAAGTGCTGCCTCGCAGCTGAGTCAGCGCCTCACCACACCTGACAGGCGCGGCACCAACCAGCGCTCGAACAGCCGCGGCGACAGGCGCGCCAGCAGGCGGGCCAGCCAGTTGACGTTGGAGTGGATCAGCAGGCGCTTGCGGCGCACGGCGGCGCGGTAGATCGCCTCGGCGGTGTCCTGGGGAGCGTTGACCTTGCCGACGAAGGGGATCGGCTGCGCCGTCACCGAGCCGTCACCGACCAGCGCCTTCTTGCGGATGTCGGTGGCGGTGAAACCGGGGCATACCAGCATGACGTTGACGCCGCTGCCGGTCAGCTCCAGACGCAGGGTCTCGAACAGCCCGTGCAGGGCGTGCTTGCTGGCGTTGTAGGCGCTGCGGTCGAGCATCGGCGCGAAGCCCGACAGCGAGCTGAGCACCACGATCTGCCCGCGCCGCGCCAGCAGGCTCGGCAGGGCCGCACGGGTGCAGTGCAGGGCGCCGAAGTAGTTGACCTGCATGATGCGCTGGAACACCGCCAGATCGGTGTCGGCGAAGCGGCTGCGATGGGTGATCCCGGCGTTGTTGATCAGCAGGTCGATGCCGCCGAACTGTTCCACCGCCAGCGCCACCGCCGCTTCCACCGCGGCGGCCTCGGCCACGTCGCAGCGCAGCGCCAGCACCTCGACGTTGTGGTGGTCGCGCAGGTGCTGGGCGAGGCTGTCCAGCGCCGCCTGGTCGAGATCCAGCAGCACCAGCCGCGCTCCGGCCTGGGCGAAGCGCTGGGCCAGCGCCCGGCCGATCCCCGCGCAGGCGCCGGTGACCAGCACCACCTTGCGCTCGAACACCTTGCTGACGAATACCTTGCGAATCACCCGGCGCATCGGCTGTCTCCGGCTTTTTCCCTGCGAGCCTACACAAGCTTGTGACCGCCGTCACACAGCGGTGGCGTGGCGGTGTGCTTACAGGCGCAGAAGTACAGGGTTTCGCTGCGCAGCGGGCGGTAGCGCAGCGGGGTGAAGGGCGTGCCGCGATGGGAGCCGTCGCAGAACGGCTGGCTGCGGCTCAGCCCGCACCGGCACCACCAGTATTCGCGTCCGGCTTCCACTTCCACCGCGCAGGGGCTGCGCTGGGCGACTCGGGGCTGGGTCATGGCCGTTCTCCGCAGAAGGTGTCGCCCTCCAGCATAGCCGGCCCGGCGCACTCAGAACCCGGCGGCCTGCCAGAGCAGGCGCAGCGCCAGCAGGGTCACCACCCAGCGGAACACCCGCTTGAACTGCGCCGCCGGCATGCGGTCGAGCAGCTTGAGGCCCAGCCAGTTGCCCAGGGTGCCGGCGAGGATCATCGCCGCCACCAGCGGCAACCAGTCCCAGAAGGCGAAGCCGACGGCGGTGAACACGCTCATCTTCAGCAGGTGCTGGACGCTCATGCAGCCGGCGAAGGTGGCGGTGGTGGCCAGCTTGTCCATGTCGTGACGGTGGATGAAACCGGCCACCAGCGGCCCGGTGGCGCCGACGAACATCGACACCAGGGTGGTGAAGCCGCCGGCCAGCACCTGCCCGGTGCCGCCGAGGCTGCGCTGCGCCGGCTTCGGCCCCCAGACCAGATAGAGGATGAAGGCGGCGACGCTGAACTGGATCCACTGCAGCGGCAGCTGCACCACGATCAGCGAGGCGAGCAGCGCGCCGGCCAGCGCGCCGAGGGCGAAGCGCTTGAGCAGCCCCCAGTCGATGTGCCGGCGGGTCATCAGCGCACGGTTGCCGTTGGAACCCAGCTGCACCAGCCCGTGCACCGGAATCAGCGCGGCGGCCGGCACGATGCCGGCCATGATCGCCAGCAGCAGCACCCCGCCGCCGATGCCCATGGCGCCGGTGAGCAGCGAGGTGAAGCCGGCGGTGGCGATCAGGATGCAGGCATCTAGCAGGGAGAGGGATGCGGGCAGTAGGTCCATGGCCGTGGGCCTCAAGGCAGAAAAAGAGGTGGCCATTGTAGGAAGCCGCAGGCAGCACCGCACGCCCTGCAGTGCAACGCCACAGGCG
>RRZU012529131.1_pt1 | contig 11928 bp, 15 predicted proteins | sample 2165561 | NCBI WGS metagenome assembly RRZU01 (sample SAMN10456909, study PRJNA506462) | wastewater metagenome | isolation source: wastewater sludge | place: USA: Moscow, Idaho | reverse complement strand
TGTAGTCAACCATTTGTAAAACCTGCACATTGTTGGTTTGTATCAATACAGAAAACACTATTATCTAAATCTAATCCACTCATTATTAAATTTGAAGTTGCTGGTATTAAAAAATCAGGAGTTGTTGTAGAAACAACTATTGCAGAAATGTCATTTTTATCCAACATCTTTCTTTCAAACATATTTTTTAATCCAAATACGGCAACTTTGGATACATAAGTTTCATTTTTAAAAAATCTATGTCTATCGTAGCCCATCGTTTTCTGAAGTTTTCTATTTTGTTTTTCCGACAAGTTATTATATTTCATATCATCTTCAAAATTATATTCAGTTTCTGGAAGAAGAGCTAAAATACCAGATATCTTTTTCCCATAAAATATAGTTTTCATAAATAGTATTCCTTTTTTTATTTTTTGTATACAAAAATATTACTTGTCAAACCATCTAAAATAGCACCAAGTTTTAATGTAATTTTGTAATTTTTAATAGATGTATCAACCCAAAAATAAGATCTTATCTGCTTGTTTAAAATATTAAGTTGCTTAATATAAGCTGCGTCTCCATTATAAAATTCTACTGTATATTTTGGCTTTCTATATTCTTTTTTTATCCAAGTCATTCGAGAATATAAAACTCCATGAGAATACTCATATATTTGTATATATACTATTTCATTTTCTATTTTTCTTATTAAAATAGAATTTTTATTTATTAGTTCTACTAAGTCATCTTCTGTTGGAATATCATCTTTTATTTTATCAAACTCTTTGTGCATAATCTTTAATAATTCAGTTTTATTCTGGATAATTGCTATCTCAAACATATCAAAATATTTATTATCAAGATCTTGGAGTTTATTTGTACCAGATAGCATCCTTGCAAATTCTGCATAAGTTTCAAAACCTATAGAATAAATTTGTTCTTTTATATCTACTAAAAATTTATTATTTTTAGTAGTAAATTCTAGTGATATTTCACTGTATTGTTTATATTCATCTAGTAAATTCTTTGCTAACTTTATATCTTCTAAATTATCTACATAGTAATAAAATTTATAAAATCCATTTGCTTTAAGAAATACAAAAACTGAATTATCTATAAGATAAAAATCAGCTTTGTTTTTGTCTATCCAATCACAAATTTCATTGTAAAAATAAAAACAGTTTGTTTTCTTTGTTCTTGAAGCGATAATACTCTTAATTTCTTTTATCTGAGTATTATATTTCATAAATTTTCTTTGCTCTTTATAATAAGATTTTCTATAGCTTTTATACTACAAAAATTTTCTGGCAAAATATCACTTCCATCAATACGAATATTAAATCTTTCTTCTATCTCTGTAACTAGAGTAAGAACATCAAAACTATCAAGCATTCCAGATTCCACAAAATCAACATCATCTAAAAAATCATATTCAGGTCTAGTATCTATAAGTATTTCTCTAATTTCTTCCATTATTCTTCCTATTTCTTATTTTACACTATTAACATTTCCATAATTATAGCTAGTTCCTAACTTATAACTATCATAAGGTCTTGCTAAAAGTAAATTAATATCTTCATCTAAACATTTTATTGTTTCTTCAAAAATACTCTTCCCCTTCACAAGAAATAGTTCTTTTTCTCCTAACAAAAGTTTATTTAATATACCTTTATTTTCTAAATGATTTTGAAAATCTATTTTTACATAAGGAATTACTGTATCATATAGAGTATACAAAAGATACTTTTCTTTTGATTTCAAACCATTTTCATTTATTATATTACCTTCGAACTCTTTATCGTATCTATAAGGAACATTGTATATTGCTTCAACATAATGCAAAAAAGTAAAACATTCAGTTGGCTTTGCACCAAAGAATAAAAACATATTTTCATCACTTTTTGACATAATATCAAATGAACTACCTTCCCCACAAGAAAGATTAGATAAATTGTTAAATTCTTTTGGAACTTTACCTATTACACACACAGACATTAAAGGATCTCTCGTTCTAAAACTATTCTTTTGAACTCTTGCATATTCATTTAAAATTCCCATGGTTGTTTTGGAATTTTTTATATCATAATCTTCATAATTACAAAAACTAAATGTATAAGTAGGAAATATTAATGTTTCTACACCTAAAAGAGTAATAGAATCATAAAGTTTCGATATAAGCTCTTTTCTTTTTAATAAAGGTTTCCCAAATCCTATATCGGTATGTATATAAAGTATTTTTGCTTTATCTGCTCCAAGTTTTTTTAACGTTACTACAACATCATTAAGCGTAAATATTTGTCCCTTTGCATCTTTGAACAATTCTGTTTTCATATAAAATATCCTCCATCTATAAAATAATTTTCACCAATAATGTATTTTGCACTATCACTTAAAAGAAACATTATCATATTAGATATTTCTCTTGTACTTAATATTTTGCACACAGGATTATAATGTTCTGGCAAATTAGCTTTTTCTGCTTCACTTGTAAATAATCGGTATTTTTCCGTATCTTCAGCCATTTTTGTTTCAACGGAACCTACTAATATACCATTTACTCTAATTTTTCTTTTTTGTAGTTCTAAAGAGATAGCTTTTGATATATTATTCCCTGATACTTTACTTATAATATATGGTATTTGTGCTTTTTTAGGATATTTTTCAAGTACTGATGACAAAAAAATTATTGAAGCTTCATCGTTTGAATTTTGTTTTTTTGATAAATATTTTATTATTTCCAAATAAGAATAAGTATTTATTTTAAAAACTTTTTCAGATTTTTTATAATCTAAAATTTTAAAAGGAAGTATTGAAGGAATACCTGCGCAATGAACAAATCCATCAAATTTTATATTATCATATTCGACACAATTAGATATTAAAAATCGAATATTATCTATATCTTCTAAATCATAAGAAAAATATTTGTTATTTTCTGAATGTTTCATAAAAGATAAAGTTTCTTTTAATCTATCTTCATCTCTTGCAACAAGAACTACTTTTGCTCCTAATTCACTTAAATGAATAGCTACTTCTCTTCCTATCCCTGAACTAGCACCCGTTACAAGTATTTTTTTGTTTTTAAAAGTTATCATAATAAGTAACCCCTTACATCAAAGCATCGACCATAAACTCCTCGTGAACAATCACTTAATAAAAATGCAACTTGTTCAGCAATATTTTTAGGATCAATAGGTCCTGTTTGCATTAGCTGAATAATTTCATTTGTTCTATTATTTAAATCTAATCCTTCACAATTTACGATAGCTGGTCTTATTGCATTAACTCTTATATTTTTAGAATATAATTCTTTTGCCATAACAATTATACTACTATCAATAGCACCTTTTGAAGCACTATAAGCAAGCTGTCCTTTATCACCATTTATAGAAGCATAAGAAGATAGAGTAACAATACTTCCACCATTAGAAAACTTTTTATTACTAAAATTCCTCACTATTTCAACAAAACCAAAATAATTTATCAACATTACATTGGATAAGAAATCATAATTTGTATTTTTAATTGGCATTGTAGGAATAATACCTGTACAGTAAACTAAACCATCTAACTTTTTATTATCAAATTCAACAATATCTTGAATAAAAGTAGAAATACTATTAATATTTTTAATATCAAAAGCAATTTTTCTATGTCCAGTTCCTTCTAAAATAGAAAAAACTTTTTCTAATTTATTTATATCTCTACCACTTATTACTAATTTTGCCCCCAGTTTACTTAATAAAGCAGCAGTTTCTCTCCCTATTCCACCTGTTGAACCCATTACGAGTATCTTCTTATCATTGAGATTTAGCATTTGCTTCTAATACCTTTTCTCTTCCCTCATCCCAAGTAATATCTGTAGATATTATTGGAAAAATATTTTTTGGATTTATATGGGCATCTACAATGCCTAATGATAATCCGATACCAAATCCTGACATGATAATAGGAACTTCTATATCTGCACTATTATTACCATAATAGTCACACATAACATTTGGTATAGTAGCAGAAGATGTATTTGCATATCTATCAAGAGATAATGGAACTTTTGATTTATTGGCTTTTATTTTTTTTATAATTACATCTAACATAGATTTATTTGCTTGGTGCAGTAATACTGTATCGTAGTCATCTATTGACATATCAAAAATTTCTAAAAAAGATTTGAATAATTTTGGAACTTTTGTAATACTAAAAGTAAATACAGATAAACCATCCATATGAATAGCTGGGTCAAAAGATGGATTACCAATATAAGCATATCTTAGTCCTGTTGTTGCTCCTAAGGATTTAAATCCACTACCAATTGTTTGTAAATCAAATCTAAAGCCTTTTGCACCTTCTTCATATTCTACTAAGGTTGCACTTCCACAATCTCCGAAAAGTAAATCATTTAAATTTGGATTAACGCTGACCCCATCTCCCGTATCTCCAACTAAAAGTAGAACTTTTTTTAGATAACCACTTTGAAGTTTTGAAGCAGCAAGATGAAGACCATAAACATACCCTGAACAACCAAGATTTACATCATAGGCCATACAATTTTCAGATAATCCAAGTCTATATTGCAATGTACTTGATGTTGTTGGTGCAACATAATCAGGAGTTTGCGATATAAAAATAATTGCGTCTATACTATTTTTATCAATATTCTTTTTTCTAAAAATCTCTTCTGCAGCCTCAAAACACAAATCAGAAGTTATAGTTTTTCTATTCTTACTATAAAACTTTTGCTTTACTCCAGTATCTTTAACAAATCTATCTACACTATCTTTATCAAGATAATTATAAAAATCTTTTGCAGTTAACTTGTCTGTTGGAACAGCACAACAAACTGCTGATATTTTTACATTTTTTATGTGATCTATTGCCATTATTATTTCATACTGTCTAATATATCTTGAATAGTTTTAAAATTTTTAATATCTATTGGATTTGCAACTACACTAAATTCTTCATCCATCATTACGACATAGGAAATGGCAGCTAAAGAATCCCATTCCTCCAAATCATCAAGATTTGTTTCAGGATAAAATTCGCCTATTTCTAATTCCAGTAAATCTGCTATTAATTCCATTTTTTTTTGTAAATCCATTTTAAACCCTTAATCTTCAATTTTAAATTATTATATTTAAGATAAAATAAATTCTATATTAATATTACTGAGTTTAAAAAGGTTAAAATGAAAAAGAATGTAATAGAGTATTTAGAAAATACTGTACAAAGATTTCCAAATAAAGTAGCAATAATAGATGAAAAGAGTTCTATGTCTTTTAAAGATTTGCAAAGTCAAACTAAAAATATTGCCTTATATTTACAATCAAAAAATGTACACAGAAACTTACCAATAGGTGTATTTCTACCAAAATCTGCTGAAGCAATAAAATCATTTTTAGGAATACTTTATAACAGTTGTTTTTATGTACCTCTAGATATTAAGAATCCTTTTTCTAGAATTCAAGCTATTGTAGAAAATATAGATATAAAATATATTATTACAGATTCTAATAATGCAAAATTTTTAAAAGACTTAGATAAAAACATAGTTCTTATTTTATTGGATAATATTGATTTAAAAAAAGATATTGATTTTAACTATACAAATTTTAATCTATCAATAGATATGAATCCTGTATATATTTTAAATACTTCAGGTTCAACTGGAACACCAAAAGGAGTTACTTTACCACATAAAGCAATGATAGACTATATTGATTGGGTAATAAATGAATATAAATTTGATGAAAATTTAATATTAGGAAACCAGTCTCCTCTTCATTTTGATATTTCTGCTTCAGACCTATATATAACACTAGCTACTGGGTCAACTTTGGTTTTAATACCTGAAAGTTTATTTATGTTTCCACCTAAATTACTTGATTATTTAGAAGAAAAGCAAATTAATTTTATCTATTGGGTACCATCAATTTTAACAACTATTTCCAAATTGGAGCTACTAAAGAATAGAAAATTAAATATTAAAACTGTTTTTTATGGTGGAGAATTAATGCCTACAAAACATTTAATGTATTGGAAAAAACACTTACAAAAAGCAGTTTTTTCTAACTTTTTTGGACCAACAGAAACAACAGTAATTTGTACTCATTATGTACTAGATAGAGATTTTAAAGATAATGAACCTCTTCCCATTGGATATCCTTGCAAGAATACAGATATAATTGTACTTGATGATGAAGACAAACTTATAGTAGAAATAAATAAAATAGGAGAACTATGTGTAAGAGGTAGTTCTTTAGCTCTTGGATATTATAATGACCCAGAAAAAACTGCACTTGCTTTTGTACAAAATCCTTTAAATAAGGCTTATCCTGAAAAGATTTATAGAACAGGAGATATTGTTTATTATAATGAAAGAGGTGAATTAATTTATAAAGGAAGAAAAGATTTTCAAATAAAACACATGGGTTATAGAATTGAATTAGGAGAGATTGAAACAGCTATATTAGGGATAAATGGAGTGGATAACGCTTGTATTTTATATGATAGTGAAAATAAAAATATAGTTCTTATCTATGAATCATCTGTTAAAATAACTCAAAAAGAGATTTTGCTAGCTCTTCATAGTAAATTACCAAAGTATATGCTTCCAACTAAATTTATTTTACTAGATGATATGCCTTTAAACATAAATGGGAAAATTGATAGAAATAAGTTGAAAGAGTTGACTTAATGCGAATAAATAAGGAAATAATTTGAAAGAAAAAATAGAAATCATAATTATAGAAGCTCTAAATGAAATAAATGAAGAGTTAGAAAATGAAAATCTAAAGAATATAACAAAAGAGACAAAACTATACGGTGGAAGTGGTACTTTGGATAGCCTAGCTTTAGTTAGTTTTGTAATAGATTTAGAAGAGAGAATTTCTGATGAGTTTCAAAAAGATATAGTTTTAGCAGATGAAAAAGCTATGAGTCAAAAAACTTCACCATTTAGAGATGTGGAAACTTTAACAAATTATGTTCAAAAACTTTTAGAAGAGTAAAATGAGTAGAGTTATAGTTATAACTGGTACTAGAAAAGGTATAGGAAAAGAACTTTCTGATTATTATTTGAATAATGGTGATATTATTATTGGTTGCAGTAGAGGAGAATCGACAATAAATCATAAGAATTATAGACATTTTGTTCTTGATGTTTCAGATGAAAAAGCAGTTATTTCTATGATAAGAAATATTAAAAAAGAGTTTGGAAAAATTGATATACTTTTAAATAATGCTGGAATTGCTTCTATGAATCATTTTCTTACAACATCATTTCAAACTGTTCAAAATTTGTTTGCAACAAATTTTTTCGGTACATTTATTTTTTCAAGAGAAGTTTCAAAAGTTATGATGAAACAAAAATTTGGAAGAATAGTAAACTATACAACTGTTGCAAGTGCTTTAAGACTGGATGGAGAAGCTATTTATGCTGCAAGTAAAAGTGCTATTGAAAACTTTACTCAAACTATTTCGAAAGAAGTAGCACCTTATGGAATTACAGTAAATGCTATTGGACCGACACCTGTTGAAACAGATCTAATAAAAGCTGTTCCAAAAAATAAGATTCAAAAACTTTTAGAAAAACAAGCAATTAAAAGATTTGGGAATTTTGAAGATATAAAAAATGTAATTGACTTTTTTATTGATAAAAAAAGTGATTTTGTTACAGGACAAATTATATATCTTGGTGGAGTTCATAACTAATGAGTTGGTTTATAGAAAATTTTAAAAGATTTGATAAAAGAATAGCAATAGTTTTTAAAAACCAAAATTATTCATATATTGATTTATATAATCAGATAAAAGAAATTGAAACTAATTTATTATCAAAAATAAAAAAGGGTGAAGTAGTTTCCATACTATCTAATTATAGTTTTGAAAGTATTGCATTGTTTATTGCTTTATATAAAAATAAAAATATAATTGTGCCTATTAGCAATACAATAGCGGGTGAAATAAAAGATAGAGTTGAAGAGTCTTACACGGATAAGATTATTAAAATAGTTGGTATAAACTATTTTCTTGAAAATATTAGTTTAAGTGAAAAACATCAAATGATTAAAAATCTACAAACAAATTATCAATCAGGATTAATTTTATTTTCAAGTGGAAGCACTGGAAAACCAAAAGCTATGATACATAACTTTGATAATCTTGTAGAACATTATAAAAATAAAAAAGAGAAATCAACAAATATGATTCTATTTTTAATGTTTGACCATATTGGTGGATTAAATACATTGTTAAATATTTTATCTATGGGAGCAACTGCAATTATTCCAGAAAATAGAAATGCAGATGATGTATGTAAACTTTTACAAGATTATAAAATTATGGTTTTACCTTCAAGTCCTACTTTTTTAAATCTTATTTTAATGAGTAAAGCAAATGAAAAATACGATTTAAATAGTCTAAGAATGATTACTTATGGAACTGAAGCTATGCCTGAGAGTTTATTAAATAGATTAAAAGAGGCTTTTCCAAAAGTGAAATTTTTACAAACATTTGGAACAAGTGAAACAGGAATAGCAAATACATCTTCAAAATCTTCAAATTCAACTTTTATGAAAATAGATGACCCAGAACTTGAATATAAAATAGTTGATAATGAACTATGGTTAAAAAGTCAAACACAAGTTATGGGATATTTAAATTCATCTATGGATAGTTTTACAAATGATGGTTGGTTTAAAACTGGAGATTTGGTAGAAACAACGCAAGATGGATATATCAAAATAATTGGTAGAAATAAAGAGCTTATAAATGTAGGTGGAGAAAAAGTTTTACCAAATGAAGTAGAATCAATTATACTAGAAATAAATGAGATAGAAGATTGTATGGTATATGGTGAAACAAACATTATAACAGGACAAACGGTTGTTTGTGATGTTGTGCTAAAAGAAGAATTATTACAAAATGAAATCAAAAAAATAGTTAGACAATTTTGTAAAGATAGATTAGATACTTATAAAATTCCTACAAAAGTGAATATTGTAGATAAGACAAATTTTAGTGATAGATTTAAAAAGATTAGGAGTAAATAATAATTTTGGAAAGTATTAAGAATAAACTAGATGATGCTATAAGCATTTTTAAAAAAAGGAAAAAGCATACTAATTGTTATTTAAACTATAATCAATTTTTACAAATGATTAATAAAGAAGAATTTATAATAGTTAATAATAATTTATTTATATTAAAAAGATATGACAATATTTTGAAATTTCTTTATTTTGTGGATGATTTAAAAGATATTAAATTAGCAAAAGTTTTTTTAGAAAATGTAACTAAAGAAATTTCATTAGAGTTTCTTTCAAAAGGAGAAATAAATAATAATACTTTTATAAATTCAGAGTTTAAATTATATAGAATATTTTCTAGATATATGTTTACTCAAGAGAAAAGAAATAATATAAAAAAAACCGCTAATGTACATGTTGCAGATAAAAATGATATTTTAGAAATTAAAGATATAATCAGCCAAGTTTTTGATCCTTTATGTGATTTTATACCAACTATTCAAGAACTAGAACATTTTGTAGATAATAAAGAACTAAATGTTATAAAGAATGAAGAAAAGCTGTTAGGATTTGCCATATATGTAAGAGAAACTTATGGATATGACTTTAGATTAAGTTGTGTTAATCCACAATATCAATATGGATTGGCTGGATATAGTTTACTAAGTCATATTCCAGAAGGTGGTAGTAAAAATATTTGTTGGATAGATGATAATAATCTACCAGCAATTAGATTAAATACATCTATAGGATTTAAAAAAGACGGATTAAAGAACTATATTTTTGTACGAAATAATAAAAATTAATATAATTTGTCTCCTAAAATAAAGCTATTGTAATGACCTGCAAAAACCTGCATTTTTTTATCTAAAGAATGAAAAAATGGTATCGTATTATTTGTATAATCCAATTTTGCTTTTTTACCTCCAAGAAAAGATGTATCAATATGTTCAAATAAAGAATCTCCTGTAAATAAACAGTTATTTACATATATACAACTACTTCCTTCGCTGTGACCTGGCGTATGCTTAAAGAAGAAAGTTTGTCCATGCCAATTTAAAATATAACTATCTTCATATTCTATATCTGCCTTTTTTATAATTATTTCTTCAACTTTTGAATTTGGCGTTTTTTTCATAAAATCAAATATAATTTGAGAAAATTTTGATAAATTTTTAGATGAAGATTGTATATTATCACTTGTAAATTTTTGCGCAATTAATTTTGCTCCATATTTTTCTCTTAATTTATCTACCGCCATTATATGATCAAAATGTTCATGAGTTAAAAAGATGTACTCTAATTTCGTACCATTTAAAGATTTTTCTATTTCATCAAAATTATTAGGATCTATAACTACAGATAAATTTTTATATATTAAAACATAACTATTTATACTAATAAAATTTTGGTTACAAGTTATTATTTTGATTGAAGATGTATCCACTCTAAAACCGTTCCTTTTTTTATATCTTTTGCTAATTTTATACCTACTAATTTATCTCTATCAAAAGGAGAAATACCATATCCTGGTCTTAACATATCCAAATCTTCTTTATTTATAATATCTCCAGCTTTTAAATTTTTATTGACATGTAAAGATCTTGTAGCCCAATGCTTTTCTGGTACTTCATTTTGGGATAAAATTTTTCTTTGTGTACCAAATGCTACTTCTAAATTTCTTATTTCAGTAACAAGATTCGTCATATCTCTTGTATCCATACTAAACCAGTGATCTGGACCGTCTAAATTTTTATCGATGGTAAAATGTTTTTCTATAATTTTTGCTCCAAAACATACAGCACCTAAAGAAGCAGTAATTCCTAAAGAATGATCTGAAAATCCTATAATGCACTCTGGATACATTTGTTTTAAAGTTTTTATCACATTAAGATTCATATTCTCCATTTTCGATGGATAATTTGCTACACAATGAAGCAGACACAAATCGTTAGTTCCACTCTTTTGCAATAATTCAATAGCCATATCCATATCTGAAAGTGTACATTTCCCTGTTGATAAAAAAACGGGCTTTTTTGTAGTACCAATAGCTTCTAGCATATCAACATAATTTACATCTGATGAAGCTATCTTATATATAGGGTTATGAAGACTTTCAAGAAAAGCTACACCTTCTAAACTAAAGGGTGTAGAAAAACAAATAAGACCTTTTGCTTTTGAATAATCATATATCTCTTTATGAAATTCTCTTTTTAATGTAACACTGTCAAATAACTCTTTTAATGTTTGCGTTATTTCCCCACTTTTCCCAGTTGTAACAATTGCTTCTTTATGAGATAGTAGCTCTTCGGTTGTATATGTTTGAAATTTTACAGCATCGACTCCACAATTTGCTGCGGCATCTATACTTTTTTTTGCAAGTTCTAAATCTCCATTATGATTTGCGCCAACTTCAGCAATTATAAAAGTTGGACTATCATTTGATATTTTTTTCCCTTGAATTTGAATCATCTTATTATCCTTTTAAAGATTTAATTACTTTTTCAATGTTTTTTAAAGCACTGCCATCTATTATATCATAAGCATTTTGACAAATAATATTTACTTTTTCTAAATCTAAATTTAATAAGTTTTGATAAGCTTCATCTATGTTTCCCAAATCTGTAATCATGTTTTTTTCTCCAAAACTTTTTACAATATACTCTAAATAGTTCCATCTTACCGCACTTACTGGAACTCCTAAGCACATTGCTTCATAAGTAGTCATTCCTCCAAGAGTTATTAATAAATCACTATTTAATAGTAATTTAATCATATTTTCTGGGCTATCAATGTATTCTATATTTTCTTTTTTTATAGTTAAAATATTTTCTTTCCTATTTTTAGGCATCGCTGGACCTAATACAATCTTATAATTATATTTAGAATCATTTATTTTTTTAGCGAAGTATTCGGT
>RRZU011480424.1_pt1 | contig 11931 bp, 12 predicted proteins | sample 2165561 | NCBI WGS metagenome assembly RRZU01 (sample SAMN10456909, study PRJNA506462) | wastewater metagenome | isolation source: wastewater sludge | place: USA: Moscow, Idaho | reverse complement strand
ACTTTTGATAATAGTAAATATAAAATTCAGAATAATAATTTAATTTTAATAGAAGAGTAAAAATGAAGATAGATTTTGCAAACTTACAATATCAACATGAATTATACAAAGATGAAATAGAAAATGCTATTTTAAAAGTGGCAAGAAATTGCAACTTTATCATGGGAAATGAAGTACAAGAACTTGAAAAAAGCCTTGAAGAATTTACTGGTGCAAAATACGCTGTATCTTGTAGTAATGGAACAGATGCATTACTTCTTGCTATGATGGCACTTGATATAAAACCAGGCGATGAAGTGATAACTACTCCATTTACTTTTATAGCAACTGCTGAAACAATAGCTTTTCTAGGAGCAACGCCTGTATTTGTAGATATAGATGAAAAGACTTACAACATGGATGCATCTAAAATAGAAGCAGCTATAACTCCAAAAACAAAAGCCATTGTTCCAGTATCTTTATATGGACAACCAGCAGATATGGATGCATTAGAGCAATTAAAAATTAAACATCCAAAATTGAAAATTATCATCGATGGTGCTCAAAGTTTTGGGAGTACTTATAAAGGTAAAACAGACTCAAATTTAGGTGATATCTCAACAACTTCATTTTTCCCAGCTAAACCTTTAGGATGTTATGGAGATGGTGGAGCAGTTTTCACTAACGATGAAGAACTAGCAAATAAGATGAAAAGCCTAAGACTTCATGGACAATCCAAAAGATACCATCATAAATATATAGGAATGGGTGGAAGACTCGACACTATCCAAGCAGCAGTTTTAAATGTGAAACTAAAATACTATCCACAAGATTTGCTCTTGCGACAAGAAGTAGCTAGAAAATACACAGAAGCTTTAGAAAATAAATCAAATCAAATCCTTCCTTATGTAGATGAAAAAACCACATCAGCTTGGGCTCAATACTCAATAAGAGTAAAAAATAGAGAGGAGTTGCAAGAAAAACTAAAACTTGCAGGAATTCCAACGGCAGTACACTATCCTATGCCACTTCATCTTCAAGAGTGTTTTGCTTACCTAGGATATAAAAAAGGTGATTTTCCAATCTCTGAAATAGTTTCCAATGAGATTATGAGTTTGCCTATGAATCCATATGTCACTGATGAAGAGATAGCTTATATAAGTGAGATGTTGTGATTGATTTTATAAAAAAAGTAGCTAGATATCTTCTTGGTAAAAATAAATCTAAAATTATAGAGTACAAAATTGGAAATGTAAAACATCATAACTCTTTGGTTGATTCTTTAGTTCCAGAGTTTGTAGAGATTGGGGATAATTTTATCTCTGCCCCTGGGTCAATTATTTTAGCTCATGATGCTAGTTTATTGATACAATTTGGAGAATACAGAGTTCAAAAAACTATCATAGGGGATAATGTTTTTTTAGGTGCAAATGTTGTTGTTTTACCTGGAGTTACTATCGGAAATGGTGCAATAATTGGTGCTGGAAGTGTTGTTACAAAAGATGTGAGAGAAAATATGGTAGTTGCTGGAAATCCAGCTAGAGAAATTTCAACAGTTGAAGAATATCGAGAAAAATCGAAAAGCAAAGGTATTGTAGTGAAAGCCCCAGATTCTTTTGCTAAAATCTTTGAGGGAAAAACTTTAGAGAGATCTGATATTGTAGAATTTAGAGATATTTGTATCAAACATTACAATAAATAAAAAAATAGATGTTTCACAGATTTATACCAAGAACAGATTTTAATCGCTATATCCTCACTCTTATTGGAGGAACAGCATTAGCTCAGGCTATTCCTCTCCTTTTTAGTCCACTTTTAACTCGGTTGTATCTCCCAAGTGATTTTGGTGTTTTGGCATTGTATGTTTCTTTGGTAACTATTTTTTCTAGCATTGCTAGTGGGAGATATGAATATGCGATTATGATTCCAAAAGAGGAAGAGGATGCGATAAATATTTTTGCTTTTTCTTTTGTCATTTTGGTTAGTGTTACTATTCTTTTATCTCTTGTGGTAGTGATATTCCATAGTTACATTGTAGAGATTTTTGGGATGTTAGAGTTGGCATTTTGGATCTATTTTCTCCCTATAAGTGTTTTTTTTACAACTTTTTTTATCCTCTTAACTAACTACAACAATAGGCACAAACACTATAAAGATATAGCAATATCAGGTGTTTATAAATCAAGTGTTCTCGTTTTTGTTCAAGTGATTGCAGGGGTTACAAAAGGGGGATCTTTTGGATTATTGATGGGGCAATTTATCTCTTCATTTGTTGGAAATAGAAAACTACTCAAAAATATTTTCAAAATAGAAGATTTTATAAAAAGAATCAACATAGTAAAAATAAAGGCTATTGCAAAAGAGCATAAAAATTTTCCAAAATACCAACTGCCAAATACAATTTTAAGTACTATTTCTCTCAATATGCCAATATTTATTTTTTCCTCTTTTTTTAGTGCAACGGTTGTTGGGTTGTACACTTTTGCTTCAAAAATATTATTTCTCCCTTTGATGATTATTTCAGGTTCGAGTGCAAAAGTCTATAATCAAACTTTAGTAGAGATTTACAATCAAAAAGGGGATAGTTTTGGTTTTACTATAAACTTTTTAAAATCACTCATCAAAAAAATTATACTTCCTTTTATAGTGGTTGTTTGGTTTGCCCCAGAAATCTTTTCTTTTATTTTTGGAGAGAAATGGATTGAAGCTGGATATTACACACAAGTGTTATCACCTTATATATTTTTAAGTACAGTTGTTTCTTCTGTCGCTTTTATAGCTTCATTGCTTCAAAATCAAAAAATATCTTTATATATCTCAATTGTCCATTTTATACTTTGTTTGGGTGCTTTGGCAATTGGAGCTTTTTTTAATGATATCTATTTGGCTCTTATTTTATATGCTTGTGTCTCTTCAATAGTGTTAGTGTATAATCTCCTTTGGATGTTATCTTCCCTAAAGGCTGAAAAATAATGAAAACACTAATGATAGCAAGTATGGCGAGCCCTTTTTGTAAAGAGACATATGCAAAATTAATCGAAAATGGAGTAGAGGTTTCTTTACTTGATTTTGATACTTTGAAGTTTTATGAAGATGGAAAACTACAAGATGAGAGTTATGCAAAAAGTTTTCAAAAATATTTTAAACTCCCTAAAATTCATATGATTATACGGATGTTTTTTATAGCAAAGTTTCTTTCACATCATTCCTTTAAAGCTATTAATATTCATTTTGTTTATGTCTATTATATTTTGATTTATAGTGTTTTGGTCAAAAATACCTTGATATTTACTATCTATGGAAGTGATTTTTATCGTATGAACCCTTTTAAAAGATGGCTTCAAAAGTTTTTATACCAAAAAGCTAAAACGATAACTTTTACAAATTCCTTATCGCAAAAGAGTTTTTTAGAATATTATGGCGATTTTGCAACAAAAACAAGAATATGTAGATTTGGTTTAGGTACACTTGATTTTATTGATAAAAATAGAGACAAAGATGTTTCGCAAATCAAACAAATTCTTGGGTTTTCCCAAACAAAAATTATTGTAACTTGCGGGTATAATGCAACAAAAGGACAACAACACGAAGCAATTATCAAAAATATCTCTTTACAGACAAGTGAAGTTTTAAAAGAAGTGCAGTTTATTTTTCCGATGACTTATGGGGATAAAGTATATAGAGAAACTATCAAAGGGATGTTAGAAAAGACAAATTTGGATTATATTGTTTTAGAAGAGTTCTTGTATGAAGATAAAAATGCTTATATTAAACTCGCTAGTGATGTGATGATAAATATGTTGCAAACAGATAGTTTTTCAGGGAGTATGCAAGAATTTTTATATGCGAATAATATTGTCATCACTGGAAGTTGGCTACCATATCAAGTTTTTGATGAAGCTGGAATCTATTATCATAAAATAGATAAAATAGATGAACTGGGCTCAAAACTAAGTGAGGTTTTAGCCTCAATAGAGAAAGAAAAAACGATGCAAAATATATCGATTATAGACTCTCTTTCTAGTTGGAAAAATAATATTAAAAGTTGGATAGACACTTATGAATCATAATCTACGAATTGCCCATATCTCTGTTGTTCCTGCATTTAGTCCTGGGGTTTTTAAAAAACTTGAAGATAAAGCAAAAATTTCAAAAGAGAATAATTTAGGGATAGATTTTTATCTTATCAATCCTTCCATTGAGAGTCATTTAGAAAATCTCCATGCGATTAAAGTTTGGAATGAAAAAATACCAACCAATTTTTTAAAGGTTCTAGCTTTTAGGGTATTTAAAATTGCTAATATTGAAAAATATATCCCTTTAGAAAAATATGATGCAATCGTTTTACGATACCCTTTAATGGATGGTTTTGGGACAATTGAGTTTTCTAAAAAATATGGAGAGAAACTTTTTACAGAACATCATACTGATGAGGTTAGCGAACTCTTTTCTGTTGGAAGAAGAGTAGATATCGCAAGAGCTTATCTTGAAAAATATTTTGCTGGAACATTTTTATCGAACATCAAAGGGATTATTGGAGTTACTGATGAGATAAGAGAACTTGAACTCGCAAAAACTACTTCTGCTTGCAGCCACGAGCAACAGCGAAGTGGAAAAAAATTGTGTAGTACAACTATTGCAAATGGGATAAATCCGCAGAGTTTTTCCCATACAGGTTTTATCCCTTTTGATGGGAAAAATTTGAATCTTATTTTTGTAGCATCTGAATTTTCCCTTTGGCATGGGTTAGAAAGATTACTTGAATTACTTGAAAGCTATAATGGTGATGTATTCATACAATTAAAATTGATTGGAAATCTATCAAATGAGCAACGGGAAAAAGTAGAACATTTTAAAAATAAAAATGTCTCAATTGTACCAGTTGGAAAAGCTTATGGGAAAGATTTGGATGAGCAGATGAAAGATGGTAACTTAGCTATTAGTAGCCTTGCTTTATCTATTAAAAATATGAAAGAGGCTTGTACTTTAAAATCAAGGGAGTATATTGTTAGAGGTATCCCTTTTGTTTATGCCTATAAAGATACTGATTTGAATGGGGATGAATCATTTGGAAAAAGATTTGAAGAGGATACTATCTCTATCGAGGAGATTATCAAATTCGCGAAATTCACTTCAAATCATAGAGCAGAAGTGGAAGAGGATATGAAAAGATATACTGAGATTGTGAGTTGGAAAAATAAACTTTTCCAAATGAAAGATTTTATAAAAACAAGTTTGATAAAGGAACCCTTTTGAAAACTTTTGGTTTCCTTTCCCATCTTGATTTGAATCTTTATCTTTTTCGTACACCCATTATGAAAGAGCTTCAAAAACGAGGTCATAAAGTATATGCAATTTGTCCAAAAGGGGATAAAAATCAAGCTTTAAAAGAGTGTGGATTTGAAGTGGTCAATTATAAGATAGATAGAAAAGGGCTCAACCCTTTTAGTGAAAAAAAAGCGATTGATAATATTTACCATGCTATCAAAGATTTACATTTGGATGTTTTGCATACTTTTACCGCAAAACCAAATATCTATGGAACATTAGCAGGAAAAAGGGCAGGTGTCTCAACCATTTTAAATCTTGTAGAGGGGCTTGGTTCTTTTTATGTCAAAGATACGATGAAAAATGTTGTGATAAGAACTTTGATGGAGAGGCTTTATAAAAAAGCTTTTAGCCTCTCAAATGGGTGTGTTTTTGTAAATAGTGACGACCCAGCTTATATGGTTCAAAAAAAGCTGATTTCTAAAGAGAAAGTAAAAATAATCAAAAGTGTGGGAGTAGACACTAAAAAGTTTGATATGGCGCTCTTTGATGAGGAGAAAATTCAAAATATCAAACAAAAACTTGGGGTTGAAGATAAGCTAATTGTCCTTATGGTTGCTCGTGCTATTTGGGATAAAGGTGTGAGGGAATATTATGAAGTAGCCAAACTTTTACAAGAAAAATATTCAAATGTGAAGTTTATCTATGTAGGTGATACAGATGATGGTAATCATTCGTGTGCAAGTAGAGAGTTTTTACAAAATGGTGAAGTGCTTTGGCTTGGACATAGAGATGATATAGTAGAACTTACTGCAATAAGTGATATTTATGTTTTGCCAAGTTTAAGAGAGGGACTCCCTGCAACTTTGATGGAAGCGACATCTATGGGGAAACCAATCGTGACAACAGATACTTTTGGGTGTCGTGATGTGGTAGAAGATGGAAAAAATGGTTTTTTAGTTCCAATTCGTGATGTCAAAAGTTTGTCGCAAAAAATAGAAGTTTTGATAAATGATTCAATCTTGCGAAAAACAATGGGTCAATTTGGAAGAAAAAAAGCAGAAGATGAATTTGATATCAAAAAGGTTGTAGGGCAATATATGGAGTATTATGAAAAGATTATTTGATATTATGTTGGCACTCTTTTTGATTGTATTATTCACCCCAATTTATTTAGTGGTAAGTTTACTTATTTATCTAAAAATGGGAACACCAATACTTTTTCGACAGCTTCGTCCAGGGTACAAAGGGGAGATATTTGGGATTTATAAGTTTCGTACGATGACAAACGAAAAGGATGAAAATGGTGAGTTGCTTCCAGATGAGAAGCGACTTGTGGGAATAGGAAAGTTTATAAGAAGTACGAGTTTAGATGAGCTACCACAACTTTTGAATGTCTTAAAAGGGGAGATGAGTTTTGTTGGTCCAAGACCACTTTTGGTAGAATACCTTTCTCTTTATAATGAAGAACAAAAAAAAAGACACAATGTAAAGCCAGGAATTACAGGTTGGGCACAAGTGAATGGTCGAAATGCTATTTCGTGGGAGCAAAAATTTGAGTACGATGTATGGTATGTAGAAAATCAATCATTTTCTTTAGATATGAAGATACTTTGGCTTACATTTTTAAAAGTGCTAAAAAGAAGTGATATTAGCTCAAATACAAATGTCACAATGGAAAAATTTAAAGGGAGTAATATATGAATCAAAATCGTTTTGCTAATTGGAAATACCCAGAGATTGAAGAGGGAAAACTTACAAAATATAATTGGATTGTACAGCATATTGATGGACTCAAATTGGGTTTTGCAACTGATATTGGAGCTTTTAGTTATATCAATGCAAAATATGGAGTGGAGATTGAAGATGAGGTGCAAATTGGTTCTCACTGTTCAATCTATTCTGTATCAACTATCGATAACAAACAAGGGAAAGTGATTTTGAAAAAGAATTGTAAGATAGGGAGTCATTCGACTGTTTTACCAAATGTAACTATTGGGGAAAATTCTATCATCGGTGCTAATAGTTTGGTGATATCAGATATTCCAGACAATGTGATAGCATTTGGAGTGCCAGCAAAAATAATAAGAGGGATAGATGATGAAACAAAGTGAAATTTTGCTTGCAAACAATAAAAGAATTTTTTTAAGTGCACCACATATGGGTGGTAATGAATTAAAGTATATAGAAAAAGTATTTGAAAGTAACTACATAGCACCACTTGGAGAATATGTCAATAAATTTGAAGAGAGTATCAAAGAGTATACGGGAGCTAAAAATGCTCTTGCACTTACAAGTGGAACGGCTGCTATTCATTTAGCTTTAAGAGTTTTAGGTGTGAGCGAAGATGATGATGTTTTGGCATCAACATTCACTTTTATAGGTTCAATCAATGCAATTTTGTATCAAAATGCAAATCCAATTTTTATAGATAGTGACTTTGAGTCTTGGAATCTCTCTCCAAAACTTTTAAATAAATATCTCTGTGAGTGTGAGAAAAAACCAAAAGCTTTGATAGTAACTCATCTGTATGGGCAATGTGCAGATATAGAAAAAATAGCTGATATTTGTAGGCTTCATGGAGTTTATTTGATAGAAGATGCAGCTGAAAGTTTGGGAGCGATTTACAATGGTCGTCATACAGGAACTTTTGGAGATTTTGGAATTTATAGTTTTAATGGGAATAAAATATTGACAACTTCAGGTGGTGGAATGTTGGTTTCATCCAATAAAGAATGGATTGAAAAAGCAAAATTTTATTCTACTCAAGCAAAAGAGCCATTTATCCAATATGAACATTTAGAATACGGATATAACTACCGAATGAGTAATGTCTTAGCAGCTATTGGAGTAGGGCAGATGGAAGTGATAGAAGAGAGAGTAGCTAAAAAAAAGGAGATCTTCGAGTGGTATAAAGAGTTTTTAGAAGATATAAAAGAGATAACTTTTATGCCAGAATTACCAAATTCTAGAGGAAATCGTTGGCTTACTGCTATGACATTTGATAAGGTTGACTATAACCAAATAATGAAAGCTTTAGATGAAGTCAATGTGGAAAGTAGACCACTTTGGAAACCGATGCATATGCAAAAACTGTTTTCAAATGCAAAAGCTATTACCGATGGGACAAGTGAAGAGCTTTTTAATAAAGGGCTTTGTGTTGCAAGTAGTACCACTATGACTAAAGAGGATGTGAAGATGATATGTGATGTGATAAAAGGGTGTCTATGCAAATAAAACCTACGGGATTGAAGAGGAAATTATTTTTTATTGTTTCAGATTTATTGATAATTTTTGTTGCAGTTTGGATTTCATTTTTGTTAAGATTTGATTTTAGTATCCCTGAGCGATTTTATAATGTTCTTTTCTTCTCATTTTTCTTTTTATCTGTCACTCGAATCGTACTCTCTTATCGTTTCAATATTTATGATATTAGTTGGAGACATTTTAGTTTACATGATTTATTAAAATTGATTTATATTTTTATTTTTTCTACATTGTTATTTTTGGTCGTAATTTTTGTAAGTAAAAATTTTGAGATTATTATCCCAAGGTCAATTATTGCTATGGAGTTTTTTATCTCTTTGTTTTTGATTTTTGCTTTGCGAATTAGTAAACGAGTTTATTTAGAAAGTTTTTTGAAAAATAGCGCTTACATCCCAACGGTTATTATCGCTGATGCTGATAAAGCGATGATTATCATCAAATCTTTACAGCAAACAAAAGCTGATTATTTGCCACTTGCTATTGTGAATGATAAATATAAGGGGATGAAAATCAATAGTATTGAAGTGTATTCCTTTGAACAGTTTCAAGTTTCAAAGAGACCTTTTGATGCGGCTATTTTAGATGATACTATCGATGTTCAAATTATCTACCCACTTTTAAAACAAATGGAGATTGATGAGATTAAGATTTTATCAAATTATTCAGATTACAAAGCTGACTTAAAAGATATTTCTGTTGAAGATTTACTCGCACGTCATCCAAAAGATTTAGATAAAAGTGCTATTAAAAATTTTATCTTAGATAAAAAAATCCTTATCACTGGAGCTGGTGGAAGTATCGGAAGTGAAATAGCAAGACAATGTGCATCGTTTGGAGCGAAGCAACTTATTTTACTTGACCATAGTGAATTTAATCTTTATACTATCGCTGAGGAATTGGGAAGTTTTGAGCCAAATCTTGTAATGCAATCGGTTGTTAATCTAGAATTGTTAGAACAGACATTTGAAAAATACAAACCAGATATCGTTATTCATGCAGCTGCATATAAACATGTGCCACTTGTAGAGGAGAACATAACTGAAGCAATCTTAAATAATATCCTAGGGACAAAAAATACAATAGATTGTGCTATTAAATACAATGTGCAAAAGTTTGTGCTTATCTCAACAGATAAAGCAGTTCGCCCTACAAATGTGATGGGTACAACAAAAAGAATCTGTGAACTCTATGCACAAAATGTAGAAGCAAAAAATACAGAAGTAGTAGCAGTAAGGTTTGGAAATGTTTTGGGAAGTAGTGGAAGTGTGATACCAAAATTTAAAGCTCAGATCGAAGCTGGGAAAAATATCACAGTGACCCATCCAGATATTACAAGATATTTTATGCTTATCCCTGAAGCTTGTGAATTGGTCCTTCAAGCTGCAAGTATTGGAAAAGGTGGAGAGATATTTATTCTTGATATGGGGGAACCTATCAAGATTGTAGATTTGGCTAAGAAAATGATTGAACTGAGTGGTAGAGATGATATAACAATAGAATTTAGTGGGCTGAGAGCTGGTGAAAAACTTTATGAAGAGTTGCTTATCAGTGAAAGTGATATGAAAACTGAGTATCAATCTATAACTGTGGCAGGGAGAACAGATTACGAGATAGAGAAATTAAATCAAGATATATTTGAACTTGTATCTGCTTTTAATAAACTTGAAAAATTAAAAGAGATAGTACCTGAATTTAATCATCAGATGAATTGAGAGATACAAGTATGAGAAGATAGAATCTCAGTGAAGTTATTGTAGAATTTGAGTTATTAAAAAAATTAAAACTCTATAATTTGAAGGTTTTAATTTACAAATATTTAGATATAAAAGTATAATCGGAGGGAAAATGAAAGGAATAATTTTAGCAGGAGGAAGTGGAACAAGACTTTATCCAATCACAAAAGGTGTTTCAAAACAACTTGTTCCTATCTATGATAAACCGATGGTATATTATCCACTTTCAGTCCTTATGTTAGCTGGTATCAAAGAGGTTCTTATTATCTCTACACCAAATGATTTGCCAAGATTTGAAGAGCTTTTGGGTGATGGAAGTGATTTGGGAATGAAATTTTCTTACGTTGTTCAGCCATCTCCTGATGGGTTAGCTCAAGCTTTTCTTTTAGGGGAAGAGTTTTTGGATGGTGATGATGCTTGTCTTGTTTTGGGAGATAATATCTTTTATGGTCATGGCTTAACAAAACTTCTCGCACAATCGGTAAAAAATGCAAAAGAGGGAAATAAAGCAACAGTGTTTGGATACTATGTAAAAGACCCTGAAAGATATGGAGTTGCAGAGTTTGATGAAGCTGGAACAGTGACAAGTATCGAAGAAAAACCACTACATCCAAAAAGTAACTATGCTGTTGTTGGACTTTATTTTTATCCAAAAGATGTTGTAGCAAAAGCTAAAAATGTGAAACCAAGTGATAGAGGAGAGTTAGAGATAACAACACTTAATCAAGATTATTTAGGTGAAAATAGACTCAAAGTAGAGCTTATGGGACGAGGGTATGCTTGGCTTGATACGGGTACGCATGAGAGTTTACTAGAAGCAAGTCAATTTATCCAAACTATTGAAAATAGACAATCGCTCAAAGTAGCTTGTCTTGAAGAGATAGCCTATGAGATGGGATATATCTCAAAAGAAAAACTCCTTAAACTTGCAAAGCCACTTTCAAAAAATCAATATGGACAGTATTTGATAGCAAGAGCCAATCAGCCAAGAAGGGTAATCTAATGCAATTTACAAGAACAAAAATACCAGATGTGATTATAATTGAACCTAAAGTTCATGGGGATAGCAGAGGTTATTTTGTAGAGACTTTTAGAGCCGACAAACTCGAAGAATTTTTAGGCTTTAAGATAAACTTTTGTCAAGATAATGAAAGTAAATCTTCAAAAGGAGTTCTTCGAGGACTTCACTACCAACTTCATCCAGCAGCTCAAACAAAAATCGTAAGGGTGATCCAAGGAAGAGTGCTAGATGTAGCAGTTGATATAAGAAAAAATTCTTCAACATTTGGACAGCATGTAGCTGTAGAACTTACAAGTGAAAATAAAAAGCAACTTTTAGTTCCTAGAGGTTTTGCTCATGGTTTTGTAGTGCTTGAAGATGATACTATCTTTGCTTATAAGGTAGATAATTACTATAGCCCAGAAAATGATAGAGGGATAGCATTTAACGATCCATCTCTCAATATCAACTGGATACTAAATCACGATGAACTCAACCTATCAGCTAAAGATACCAAACAACCACTTCTAAAAGATACCAATGATTTGTTTGAGTTTGGAGTAGATTATTATGCTTAATATTTTAGTAACTGGTTCAAATGGTCAAGTTGGAAGTGAAATAAAAGAGTTAGAAAAAGATTATCCTTATAACTTTTTCTTTACAACAAGAGATGATATAGATATT
>RRZU010950493.1_pt1 | contig 11931 bp, 9 predicted proteins | sample 2165561 | NCBI WGS metagenome assembly RRZU01 (sample SAMN10456909, study PRJNA506462) | wastewater metagenome | isolation source: wastewater sludge | place: USA: Moscow, Idaho | reverse complement strand
TGGATCATAAACAAATCATAGAAATAGCACTCAATACTCTCAGAGAAGAAATTTCTTATAAACCCATCGGATTGAATTTGTTACCCGAAAAATTCACACTTTCAGAACTTCAAAAATTGTATGAAACCATTCTTGAAAGAACCTTGAATCGTGGAAATTTCTACAGAAAAATTAAAAATATAGGAATTCTTAAAAAATTAGATGAAAAAAGAAAAGGAGGCGCCCATAAAGCACCAGATTTATATACATTCGACCAAGAAAATTATTTCAAAATTCTAGAAAACGGTATTAATAATTGGTAAAAAGACAACTCAATTGATAAAAAAACAAAATCCTCAGAAATTCTGAGGATTTTGTGGCCCAGCTTGGGCTCGAACTTTTTATCTTAAACCCAATATTAAAAGGAGTTTACAACAAATCAAATTATAATAGGGATAAAAAAAGGGATAATTTCATGTTTTTTTAATATTAATATTTCAAAATTATTTATTCCATACTAGAGACTTCTTAAATCAAAAAACTAATATTTAGCTCAATCACATCAAAATATCTATCAATAATTTTAATAAGCTAAAAATCGCCGAAAAACATTTCGGAATAGATAATCCCTACTTGCTAATTAAAGTCAAATTAAACAAAGATTTAAAAGGAAAAAACAAGTAAAAACTTTGCCAGTAGTTATATATGCTTTACTTGTATTAAGAAACAAACTTAGTTGTTTTCTTCTTTTCATATATAGATATACTAATATATTAATACTTATACATTACTTATATTTATTTTTAGGGTATATATTACTCATATATTAAATAGAACGAAGCAAGTCCAATCTATTTTCTAATGCTCTAAGAAACCTTTTCTGATAAGAAAATCTATATTTAGATTTATCCCTAAATTTCGCATAGTTTTCTAATACCTTTTCTTCAAAATCACTTCTTACTTTTTTATTTACTAAAGGGAGAATAAAATTCTTAAAATCATCATATCCTATACTATCAAAGCCTCTATAAATAAGAAAATTATAAAATTCTGACAAAGCTTTACTTTTCAGTCCTATTTTCATTAAATCCTTTTCTATTTCTGGGGATAGAAAATCGTAAAATTCAATATTATCCGTGGTTTTGTATAATAATTTTAAAACAATATCCCAATTATCTCTTAGATTTCTCAAAGTATCTATTTTTCCTTCAAAATCACCTTGATTAAAGTGTGCTTCACTCAAAATTCTAAGTTCATATCTTAGTAAAAATCGAACATTACTTAATTTAGCCCTATTTATCTTCTTTCTCTTTTCTAAAGACTTTTTAAAAATTTCCTTAGTAGAAATTATTCTTTTCAGTTTATCGTAGATACTTATTTCAAAATGTTGAGCCTTAAAACAAACACCATAATTACCATAGATATGCTTATCGGGTACATTTTTATATTTTCCAAAACAAGATAACATATGCTCTAAACCAATTCTTTCATTTTTTTTAAAACCAGTTCCAAAAGAAAGATTAACCCCTAACTCAACCTGAGTAATTTTAGCATCCAAAAATTTATTTTTAGGAATTTCTAAAATACTAGCATATAAATTAAGAATATTAACATAATCAAAATAATTAAGGTCGTACAATGGACTTAAGCTAGTATTTAAATTTAAATTAGAATAGTTAATCCAATTTTTTCTAATATTCTGCTTAAAATAAATCTTTCCTTTCTTTGTTGTAGGATTTCTACTATATAAAATATAAACATTCTTATGTTTATTATTTTCTTCAAATGATTCTCCTTCATCAGAATCAATACTTTTAGCACCATTATTTATTCCAACTTTAGAAAATGGAGAGTTATAATAATCAAAAAGATAAATTTCGTTCCCTTGTCTAGAGTTTCTTTTTTTTAAAAATTTACTCTTCAACACTTCTTCTTTTAGAATTATATCTTCAATATAAAATTTTAGCAAATCTGTCATTTAGTTTCTTTTTAAAAATTTTTCTAAATCATTTCTTTTGATGAGTATTTTTCCATTCGTTTTAGGTTGCATATACTCCAATCCTTCAATCCTATACCTTCCCAAAGTCTTTGAACTTATACCATACTCAATTTCAATTTCTTTTGGAGTTAAAACTTTTTTAAAATTACCCATTTCTGAAATAATCTCTTCTAATTTTTCAATTCTTTTTCTTAATTTACTGTTTTCCTTAATTACAAATTTCGTTAATTCAAAATCTCTTCTCATATTTTTTTTGTTTATTAATCGCTTACAAACTAATAAACAGAGGTAAAGTGCTGATTTCAAGATTTATTTAAATAAAATAAACCTCAAATTTATAACACGCTGATATTCAAGGTTATTATTTTCAATAAAAAAAAGCGGTTAAAAAAACCGCTCTGTAATTTATACCTTAAAATAAGAATTTTTCACTTAGTTCATTTTAAATAGTGTAATTAGGAATTTTATTATCACCATAAAATGAACTTATAAATTTTTGGACACCAATTAAATCTCCCATTATCCGCAAAATAATATAAATAGGAATTAGAGGAATAAGTATTTTGGCTAATAGTTAACTTTCGGGCAAATACTACTTTATCATTTTTCTCAAAAATTCAGAAATGTTTTCTAAACTCAATAATTTTTTTCTCATAAATCGTCTTAGAATAAGAAAAAGAAAGATTAGTAATAGTTTTAGTTTACTTTAACAGAATCTTCATGTAAAATTTCATTTTTATTATCGCTATTTTTAATCTCGAATTCATTCTCAATAGGTCTATACTCTACCTTATTCTTTATTGGTTGATATTTAGGATAAGAAGGAGTAATATAATTTCTAGGTTGGTTTTCGTTAGTTTTCTCTAGATCATATACATCTTCATTTCTCCCTAGCTCACTTTCAGAAATCCCATTATTTCTTTCATAATTAAGATTTACAAAAGTCATCCCCAGAAAACCATAAGCATTTATTAATTTTTCACTTGTATCAGAATCTATAATTTCTAATTTTCTTAATACCAACCAATTACTTTCATACAAAACAATATTATTATACCCTTCACTTTTTAGATAGTTAGTAATAAAAATCTTAGTGTATTCTTCTCTTTTTTCTTCAAATAACGAATAATCATATTCGACCATTTTACTAATAATAGTATTCTCCATCTTCAATCTATCAGGCTTCGTATAAGCTGATACACCAAAGAAAACAACAATTAAAACGGGTAAAACAAACCAAAGATAACTTTCTTCCGAATTATTTCTTGAAGTCAAATAATGGGCATTTACATCATTTTTTAAATTTTCCGTTTCTTGATTTAAACTTCCTTCCTTTATATCACCAAACATTAGAGTTATATCTCTTAAAATTTCTAAAGCAAGATTATTATTATACTCATTAACCATTTTAGAAACCCTAAACAAATCAATTATCCACCATATAAAAAAACCACCTGCTGTAAATAAAAAAAGAATAAGCCAACCCCATTTTTTCAAATAAGCATAATGCCAACCTAAGAAAAGCCAAAGAATAAAAGCTACCCATTTAGTTTTCTTCTTTCGATTATATTCATCAATAAAAATTTGCTTTTGCTCAGAAGCAAGGCTTTTATATTTTTTCTGAACAAGGAGAGAAAAATTTGCCATAACTCAAATAACCTACACAGCTCCAATGCAGAATTTAAATAATACAAAAGGCGTGGAACTAAACCGTATTAGAATCCGAGGCACTGCCATGCCCAACACACCCAATAGGAAAGCCCACGCCAAGCGGGGCGTTTCACTATCTATCTCTGTGTGTTTAGAAAATTGGCAGTTTTCGGTTTTCGAGAATAAACAGCTTACGCTTTTTCGTTAAAATTATATTTTCGTTACAAATTTAATGTTTTATTTCATATCTAAAATCCTTCAGACTTTCTTTCATTACATTTAGATTAGAATTTGTATAAATAGAGGTATTAGCAATATTTTTATGCCCTAATAGTTTACTTATAATCGGAAGCGATATTTTACGCATATTACTTAAATTAGACGCAAAAGTATGTCTTCCAACGTGGCAAGTAACATTTTTATCAATTTTTGCTAATATTGCTATTTTCTTTAGCTCTCTATTAAGATTCTGATTAGTAATTTTAGGAAAAACATATTCAGATTTTTTCTTGCCAATTGAATATCGACAAAGTAAACTTCTTGCTTCTATACTTAAAGGAATTTTTAAATCTTCATTCGTTTTAATCATCTTAATTTCTAATATATTTTTCCCAAAATCAATATTTTGTACTCTTAAGTTTTCTACATCCGAATAACGCAACCCTGTATAACAATAAATAAGAAAAATATCCCTTATAATATTATATTTTTTTTCGGCTATTGAAAATCTCAATTTCTTAATTTTTACAACTTCTTTTGGCTCTAAAAAAACCTCTTTACTTTCTGGACTTTTAAAAGTAAATTTTAAATAGGGTGATTTATAAATAAAATCATGTTTAACAGCTTCTGCAAGAATAGATTTTAAACATTTATGATAATTATAAGCACCAGCATTCTTTCTATTTAGAAAGGTATCAAAACTTTTTATAAAAGTATAATTAACATCAGATGTGGCAATATTGCTTTTAAATTCTTTTAAATATTCCCTTAGTAAATCGTAACGATATTTTGTATTCTCACTTAACTTTTTTTCAGATAAAATATAATCAAACAAGTCATAAAAGTTTTCATAATTTATCCCTTCAAAATAACTATCAATTACTGAAAAAGAAATTTCAACACCAGAAGTTTCTTTTTTATAACAAAATGAAAACAAGTCGATTTTTTGTTTATTAATTTTATTATTCAACGCTTTAGTTAATGATGGGTTTGAATTACCAATAATTTTTTCATTTTTAGCGTCCCAATCTTTCGGATTTACTTTTACGTTTAATCCATATCTTTTAGCTTTAGAATTAATTGTAACTCTCAAAACCAAAGGCGAATCTCCATTTTTAAGAACTTTATCAGTTCTTCTAACGATTTTAATAGAATAATTACTCATTTCTTTTCTTTTTTATAGTAAACATTAATAGCTCTCATATTTCAAGAAAAAAAGAGCGAATTTAGAACTTTTTTTACAATAAAAAAAATAAGTAATTGAAAATCAGCATTTTAAATACAAAATAATTTAAATTCTTTTTTTTAACAGGGGTGTAATTTAACCCTCAAAATAATTTTACAGAAATTTATATTTAATAAAAAATATCATTAAAAATATTGGGGGATAAGAATAGGGATAATTTTTCAGGAAAGAAATGACTCTAAAAGTCTTCAAACTTTGAGAGATAAAATAAAAAAACTCCCTATTTAAGGGAGTTTCAATTTTTAAGAAAATTTTTCATTCTTAAAAAACGTGGCCCAGCTTGGGCTCGAACCAAGGACTTGCTGATTATGAGACCGAACAGGATAGGTTTCAAAGGCTTGCATTTAGTTTCAAAGTGACTGATTTACTTGCAGTTACACATTTCTCCGTTTACCTTTGGTTTCATAAAGATTCACAAAAAGTACAGCTTTGTTGTCCCTATGTTGAACTTAAAATCAAGCAAAATGAACACGAGCATTAAAATTATTTGTAAAAAACAACCGCATGCTAACGGCCTCTACCCGATCTATCTCAGAGTGACTATTAATCGAAAATCAAAATTCTATTCCACACCGTTCACTTGCAAACTGACTGAATGGGATCATAAGCAGGGCGAATTCAAGTCTAAATATAAGAATCATTTGACATTTAACAAAACCTTGCGAAAACTTAAGGATAATGCTTCCGATGTGGTGAACCTACTAGAGCAGGATTACGAAAGCTATAACTTAATCCTGTTTGATAAATACTATTCTCGGAAAATGGACGAAGATATTTCTTTTAAAGAGTTTTTCGAGCGAGAAATTAAAAACTTATTAAACAACTCCCAAGTCAGTTACGCAAAATCAATGCAGAACGCACTTACAGCCTTAATACAATTTGAGGATAATCTAGGCAATTATAAGTTTGAAAATATTGATTTCCAATTTCTAACCAATTTTGAAAATTTCATCCGGAGAAGAGGCGGTAACGATGGCGGAATCGCTGTCTATATGCGAAATATACGCACAATCTATAACAGAGCAATAAATTACAAGATTGTTCAGCCACAATATTATCCTTTCCGGGATTTTAAAATTTCAAAATTCAAAAAAAAGAAAATAAAAAAAGCTTTGACAGAGGTCGAATTCAAAAAACTTCTGGATTTTGATATTGAAAAGATTCCCACCGCAAAAAATGCATTGTATGCCTATCTTTTCAGCTATTATGCGCGTGGCATGAACTTCACAGATATGGCAGAGTTAAAATGGTCTGATATGAATGGATACTCTTTTCAATATCATCGAAATAAAACAGATGCGCTCCTCAAGATTAAACTCCCAGTTCTCCCGATTATTGATAAAATATTAGCATTTTACAAGGTATATCGACCGTATGACACGCCGTTCGTCTTCCCAATCCTAAATCAAGATTCGCACGCATATACTAAAACCGAACTTATGGAAAGAAAAGACAATGTACGAATGTATTATAATAAGCAATTAGCGCTCATTTCGAAGGCTTGTGGTCTGGAAAAAAATATATATTTCTACTCAGCCAGACATACCTTTGCCACAGCTGCCCTACGAAACAATGTCAACATAAACATCATCAAACAATCTTTGGGTCATAAGCGGCTAAGTACTACTGAAAATTATTTGGAAGATTTTCATGACAATGAAGTTGATCAGGTTATTCTTGGGATTTTTTAGCCTAATTATGCTGTTGTCGCAATTTGTTGGAATGTGGGAAACTCCATAGCCGAGGCTTGGTTGAGTTTTCCATATTTCAACAAACAACCTGAATAATAAGCGATACACTATTTATCTTAAGTTGAAAAATTGACTATTTTAAAACCTACTTAAAGGACAAAACGAATATACCTATTATTTATAGAAAAAATGAAGTATCATCATGCATACCCTATTACTTTACGCTTTAAATAATATTAAAAAATCCGTCTCGCAATAGAGACGGATTTTACAAATAATATTTAATTTTAAAAATCAATGAGCTAAACCTAGTAATTTATCAATTTCAGATTGATTAATTAATGGATTTGCTCCTGGCTTGCTTGCAACAATAGCACCTACGGCACTTGCAAAATCCATCGCTTCTTCTGGTTTATTATTGGATAACAATTGAGCGATGAGACTTGCCAAAAATGAATCTCCAGCACCAACGGTATCAGATACTTCCACAGGATATCCCGAATGGTGATACATCTTTCCTTCCCATAACATTATAGAACCGTATTTTCCCAAGGTTACACAAATCGAAGGTGTGTTGGTCTTTTGCGAGATAAATCGGATGTTTTCCTCGAGATCATCTGAATTAAATCCTAATCCGGAAGCAATTTCCAGAATTTCTTCATCATTGAATTTAATAAAATCCGCTTTGTACATTAATCTTTCAAGAAGTTCAATATCATAAAACGGCTTTCTAAGATTAACATCAAAAACCTTGAACATTTTCGGGTTGCTTTCCAGAAAACCGAAAAGTGTTTTTTGCGATACCTCATTTCGGCAAACGAGACTTCCGTAGAAAAAAGCATCTGCATTTTTTACGATGTTATTTGTCTTTTCATTGGCTTCAATGTAATCCCAGGCAGATGGAAATTTAATTTCATAAGTTGCCGAACCACGCTCGTTAAGGGTTACTTGAACAATTCCGGTTTCATAATCAAGAGTTGTATTGATTCCACTGATATCTACTTGATTTTCTTTTGTATAATTGCAAATAACTTTTCCATCTTCATCGTTGCCTACCGCACTGATCATCGCTACCGGAAATCCGAAAGAGGCAGTTCTAAGTGCAAGATTGAGCGGCGCACCACCAATTTTCTTGTCTTCTCCAAAAACATCGAAGAGCACCTCTCCGAAACATACTACATTTATTTTTTTATTAATGAACATTTTCTAAGGATTTTTGATTTTAATATTCTTGAATGAAGCGTCCGAGGTTCCAAAAATACTCCATATATTTTAGTAACCATTATTTTGTTTATACAATCCTTGGCTGAAGTTGATTTGTGCTAATGGAATCGGGCAATATTCTTCAATTCCGTGGTCAAATCCGGCTTGACTATAGTAGGTTCTTTTCGATTTTTCTCCTGAATAATAGGCATTCATTGTTGGTGCAGTGATTCCCCATCTCACAAGATCAAAGAAACGGCTACCCTCCATTGCAAATTCCATTCTTCGCTCCCATCTTAGAGCTTTTCGCGCGAAATCTTGGTTCCAAGTACAGTTCACGCCTGGCTCATATTTACTGATAAGATTATTTGAAGTATAACTACCCGTCAAAACGGTGCTGTTCGCTGCTCGCTCTCTCACCTGATTAATCAGTGGCAATGCTTCGTTAACCTGTCCAAGTTCAATCAGTGCTTCTGCTTTCATCAGCAAAACATCGGAATAACGGATGATAATTCTGTTTTTAGAATTGCCATAAAATGGATCTATATTGACCGTACAGCCACATCCTACAGGAACATTTTCTTTTAGTGAAGCATAATAGCCATAGGTTCCCGGACTTCTGACCCAGCTTTCCTGATAGATTTTGTCTTCTTCATATTTCCATGGCAATCCCGGCATAGCAACTGTATGGTAAAGCCTTGGATCCACTTTATAATTATTAAGCTGGTTGTAATTTAAATCTGTTTCGTTATAGCTATCGAACATCGGTAAACCTTGGGAATTTGTTTTGAAGGCGTTCACAAGATTTTGGCTAGGTTTATGGAAATCGCAGCATCCCAAACCTTGAGGCAAAGAAAGTACATCACCGTAATTCAGCCTTCCGAAAAGAGTTCCGTCATTATCTGAATATTGGATGGAGAAAACAGCTTCCGGACCATTCTCGTGCGTACCCGGAAGGAAATTGTACCCGAAATCGGATTCCAAAGCATAATTCCCAATCACCTGATTAGCAGCATCAATCGATTTCTGAAGCGTTGCCGGATTGATTTTCGTTACAGTATAATTATCATCCTGCTCATACGCCTGATACAATCTTACTTTTGCCAAATAGGCAAAAGCCGCACTTTTCTTTGGTCTTCCAACTTCCGCTTGCGTTGCCGGCAAATTGGCAGATGCAAATTCAAAATCGGCAGCAATCGCATCCCATAGTTGCTGATCGGTTTTTGCACGGTTGGAGATATTCGGATATTCCTCAATCGGCGTACTTTCATCTACATAAGGTACATACTTGAAGAGGCTTTTCAACATAAAATAAAAATGACCTCTCACAAATTTCATCTCTGCAATTCGCTTCTGCTTATTCGGATACTGCACATCGGAAAGTTTATTAAGGGCAGCAATCGCTTTGTTACAGCGGCCAATTCCTACATAATTCAAATACCAAAGACCGTCTAATTCACCAAAATCTGGGCGAATATTATTAGAAATTTCAAAGAAGTGGAAAGTTTGGATATCATTTGTCCCACTGCCTCCTTTGTATGCATCGTCTGAACGAACATTTCCATAAGGCCAAAGACTGAAAGGAGTATCATAATGATCATTTCCAAGTGCTGCATAAGCCGCTATCACAAATCCATCCACATTCTGGGGTGTTACCACATCGGTTTCGGAAAGTACGCCTCTTGGCTCATTATCCAGAAAATCATTGCAGGAAGTTGTTCCTAGCAAAAAAGCAAAGGCGATTGTAAATAATATATTCTTTTTCATTATTTTAATATTTAAAAGTTTAAAGTGATAAATTAACTCCAAAATTGAAAGTCAGAGGAAGCGGATAGCCATAAGCAGGGGTTTCCGGATCGACGCCTGTAAAGCTTTTGGATTTTATGGTCAAAAGATTCTGCCCACTCACATAGATTCTGAAATTGGAAATCTTGTATTGTTCAAGAATATCTTTAGGAAGGGTGTAACCAAGTTGTAAAACCCTCAATTTCAAATAACTTCCGGTTTCTATATAGTAAGTAGAAAACCTTGATTCTGCATTGCTATCCACTGTAGTTAGTGACGGAATATCAGAGTTCGGATTCTGAGGAGACCACGCATTTAAAAGTCTTGTTCCTTTATTGGAACCTACATCATCCACGCTCCAGAAATCGGTTTGATATTTTTTTGAATTAATTACATCCACATCGCCGATACCTTGCCAGAAAGCAGATAAATCAAAATTTTTGTAGGAAAAATTGAGATTTACACCATACATAAAGCCTGGGTTCGGATTTCCGATCCATGTTCTGTCTTTGTCATTGATAATTCCGTCCGAGTTTAAATCAGCATAACGGATTCTTCCCAAACCTTTACCTGGCTGTGCGGCAGAATTATCTACTTCCGCCTGAGTTCTGAAAAGTCCGTCGGCAACATAGCCATACATCGAATTGATCGGTCTTCCCAGAATATTATCGGTAGTTCCGTTTCCACCATAATTATTGACAACTGATTTAGGTAATTCCGTTATTTTATTTCGGTTCATCGAAAAATTTCCTGAAATTTCATATCCAAAACCACCTGTTGTTTTATTCTGATAGCCTAATGCTACCTCTATTCCTTTGTTCTCCATTGAAGCACCATTGATCCAACGGTTTCCGCCTTCGCCGATGACTCCTAGATAAGGAGGCAATACAAGAATATCCTTTGTATCCTTTTGATAAACATCCACACTACCTGTCAATTTTTGATTAAAAAACCCAAAATCCAAACCTAGGTTAGTTTGTGTAGTGGTTTCCCATTTTAGATCATCATTTTTTGATTGAGTAGCGATAAATCCGGATGGCAACAAACCACTTCCAACACCGGAAATATCATAAGCTGTTCCGTATGAAGTAGCCCAAGTCGGACTACCACCTGCATAATTGGCGATGTAAAGCGAGTAAACAGCAGAATTGCTGATTTCTTGGTTTCCGGTTTGTCCCCAGCCTGCTCTTAACCTTAAATCTGAGAAAAATGGAATCACTTGTTCTGCAAATTCTTCCTTGTTAATTCTCCAACCTAGTGAAAAAGCTGGGAATGTTCCGAAACGGTTGTTTTTACCGAATCTTGAAGAGCCATCATAACGAAGCGTTGCAGAAAACAGATAACGATTGTCATAATCATACGAGAGTTTTCCGAAGTACGATAACAAACTATAATAGGTTGAACTACCGCCGTTGAAGGCATCGCCGGTTCCGGCATCTGGATACATATAATCTGGATCTTCAATCAGGAAACCTTCTTTTCTCAGCCAAGTATTGTTGTAGGTATCTTGATACATTTCCATTCCTCCGAGTAAATCGAAATGGTGATTTCCTGCTTTGGCGGTATACTGAGCAGTATTGGTCCATGTCCATTTTTCAGTATCGGACTGATCAATATTTACAGCATTCTTATTATTCTGCAAATACCCTGAAACATAACTTCTTTGAAGCATTCTTTTGTAATAATTGGAAAAATCAATACCAAAACTTGATTTTAAAGTAAGGTTTTTTACAAGCTGTAATTCAGCAAAAATATTTCCAAAAAACCGTTCGTATTCGTATCCATTATCTTTATTATATTCCAAAAGCCGAACAGGATTCTGCCGGTCATTCATTCCTCCAACCGGACCACCCCACCCGATTCCGTCCACTGTATGAACCGGAATAATCGGCAGTGCCCTCAAAGCCGGATCTAAAACTCCCGGATCAACCAATTCATTGGTCTTATTGAAGGTGAAATTTTCACCAATTTTCAATTTGCCTTCGAAGAAATTGTAAGAGGTATTTACACGGGCAGATAATCTTTTGAAATTGGTCAGTTTCACAATTCCCTCATTGTCATAATAGCCCATTGAAAAGAAATAAGATCCTTTATCTGAAGCACTTGATGCAGAAACATCTAGTGAATTAGCCACGCCAGTTTGAGACACTTCGTCATAC
>RRZU013574894.1_pt1 | contig 11932 bp, 10 predicted proteins | sample 2165561 | NCBI WGS metagenome assembly RRZU01 (sample SAMN10456909, study PRJNA506462) | wastewater metagenome | isolation source: wastewater sludge | place: USA: Moscow, Idaho | reverse complement strand
CGAGGGCGAGAATGCGATCGCCACCAACCGCGAGCTGATGGGTGCAACCGACCCCAAAAAGGCCGAGCCGGGAACCATCCGTGCCGATTTCGCCGAGTCGATCGACGCCAACGCCGTGCATGGCTCGGACGGCGAGGATACGGCGAAGGTCGAAATTGCCTTCTTCTTCCCGGCGATGAACGTCTACTCGGGCCGTTAGGTCCGACCAGCACGCCCGGATGAACGTCAATCTGCTCGATCTCGATGCCGCCGGCCTGACGGCCTTTTTCGCCGAACAGGGTGAAAAACCGTTTCGTGCCCGGCAGGTGTTGCGCTGGCTGCATCGCTTCGGGCAGGCGGACTTCGATGCCATGACCGATATCGCCAGGAGTCTGCGCGAGAAGCTCAAGACGCTGGCGGTGGTCGTACCGCCGGCGGTCATTGCCGACCGGGTTGCCGACGACGGTACGCGCAAGTTCCTCTTCGACGTCGGCGGCGGCAATGCCGTCGAAGCCGTGTTCATCCCGGAGGAGGGGCGCGGCACGCTGTGCATTTCCACGCAGGCGGGCTGTGCGCTCGACTGCTCTTTCTGCTCGACCGGCAAGCAGGGCTTCAACCGCAATCTGACCGTGGCCGAGATTGTCGGTCAGTTGTGGCAGGCCAGACACGCCCTGCATGCTTATCAAGGCCTCGATGGGCAGGGCGAGCGCGTGATCAGCAACGTCGTGTTGATGGGTATGGGCGAACCGCTGGCCAACCTCGAGCACACGGTCGCCGCCCTGCGCCTGATGCTCGACGACAACGCCTACGGTCTGTCGCGCCGCCGGGTGACGGTGTCCACCTCGGGGCTGGTGCCGGCGATGGATCGCCTGCGCGACGAATGCCCGGTTGCGCTGGCGGTTTCGCTGCACGCGCCGAATGACCGCTTGCGCGATGAACTGGTGCCGATCAACCGCAAGTACCCCCTGCGCGAGCTGTTGGCCGCCTGCCAACGCTATCTCGAGAAAGCGCCGCGCGATTTTGTGACCTTCGAGTACGTCATGCTCGACGGCGTCAATGATGCCGATGCACAGGCGCGCGAGTTGCTGGCCCTGACGCGCGCGCTGCCCTGCAAGTTCAACCTGATTCCTTTCAACCCCTTCCCGGGATCGCCCTACCGCCGGTCGCCGTCAGTGCGCATCCGGTGCTTTGCCGAGATCCTGCTCGAGGCGGGGGTGGTGACCACCACTCGCAAGACGCGTGGTGACGATATCGATGCCGCCTGCGGACAACTGGCGGGACTGGTTCTCGACCGGACGCAGCGGACGGGCCGGCGAAGCTTCGCTCTCCAGCTCGCTGTTCAGGAGGTCGTCAGTTGACGCCGACGCTACGCGCGCTACTGGCTTCTCTATGCCTCGCTGCCTGCTCCTCGGGAGGCGTTGCTCCATCGAGTACGCAAAAGCCGCCCGAGGAATCGTCCGACTCACGCAATCCGACCAAGCCTCGCGACGCCCGCACGCGCGCCAAACTGCACACCGAACTGGGTTCGCTTTATCTCCATGGCGGTAACCTGGCGGTGGCGCTCGAAGAGTTGACGATCGCCATCTCGATCGACCCGGACTACGCGAAAGCCTATGCGACGCGCGGCCTGGCGGATTTCCACGTGCACGAGATACCGTTTGCTGACCAGGACTTTCGGCGCGCCCTGAGTCTTGACGCCAACGACCCCGAGATCAACAACAACTATGGCTGGTTCCTTTGCCAGATTGGCAGGGGGAAAGAGGCGATCGATTTCTTTCAGCGGGCCATCAAGAACCCTCTGTATGAGACGCCCGAGAAGGCTTACCTCAATGCGGGTGCCTGTTATGCCAAGCTCGGCGACCTCGCTGCCGCCGAGGATTATGTTCAGCATAGTCTGCGGATCGTCCAGAACAACCCGCAGGCCTTGCTGCAGCTGGCCGGCATCAACTATCGACGCGGTCATCTGGAACAGGCAAAGCAGGAGCTGTCGGACTTGCTGCGCAACCAGGAACCCAGTGCGGAGGCGCTGTGGCTGGGCGTGCGAGTCGAGCGCCGACTCGGTGATCGTGTCGCGGAAGCCAAGTACGCCAGCCAGTTGCGGCGGAAATTCCCGCTCTCGCCCGAGGCTCAGGAACTGCTGCGAAATAACTTCGAATGAGTGAAGAATGAGTGAACCAGCCCGATTTCCCGGTCCGGTAGTGCCGAACCTGGCTGCGCAGGAACCTGCCCGTGAGCCGCCGCCGAGCAGCGAGCTGCCGACTTCCATCGGCGCTGGCGTCGGGCAAATGTTGCGTGCTGCGCGCGAGGCGAGAAACATGAGCGTTACTGAGGCGGCGCAGTCGCTCAAGCTCGGTCCGCGGCAGGTCGAAGCAATCGAGGCCGAGGATTGGGCGTCATTGCCTGGCAACACCATGATCCGCGGCTTCGTGCGCAACTATGCACGCGTTCTGGGTATCGATGCCGACCTGTTGATGCGCGGTCTGGACGCGGCACAGTTGCAACGGGCGGCGCACCTCGAGGTGTCGGCGGGAACCACGGCCAGCTTGCCGCACTCGGTCAGCCGCCGCGTGGAACGTCGTGATTATCTGGCTGTGCTTGCCGGGCTGCTGCTGTTGGGACTGGCGGCGCTGGCCTACTTCTATATCCCTAAAGACCTCTGGCAGGACAAGTGGCGGGCAATGCTTGAGCGCACCCCCACGCCAGCCGCTGCTCCCGCGGCGGCTCCCCCGGTCGCGCCGGTCGCCGCCGCAGGCGAGTCGGTGACCGTCGTCGCAACGCCGAACGCGACGCTGCTCACGGACGCGGGCGCCGGTGGTCATGCCCTGAAGTTCAGCTTCGCGCGGCCCGCCTGGGTCGAGGTACGGGATGGCCGCGGCCAGCTGATCTTTTCCGAACTCGGCCAGGCGGGTAGCCAACGGGAAATCGGTGGGCAAGCACCGTTCTCGCTGGTCGTCGGTAACTCGACTTACGTCACGCTCGAGTATCAGGGCAAGATGGTCGACCTTTCTCAGCGCACCAAGGGCGACGTTGCCCGGCTGACCGTCGAATGAGCCGCCGTTGCCTAGCGGTGTGCGGACGGTGAGCGATGCGCTTGCCGGCGCCTTGCGGCGGCGGACACGTGCGGTCAGGATTGGCCAGGTGACGGTCGGCGGTGAGTCGCCGGTGGTCGTCCAGTCGATGACCAATACCGATACCGTCGACGTGGTGCGGACGGCGATTCAATGCGCCGAACTGGCGCGCGCCGGTTCGGAACTGGTGCGGATTACGGTCAATACCCCCGAAGCCGCGGCAGCCGTTGCGCCGATCCGCGCGCATCTCGACCGCATGGGTGTGGACGTGCCGCTGAGCGGCGACTTTCACTACAACGGTCATCGCCTGCTCGCCGAACACCCGCAATGCGCCGAGGTGCTCGCCAAGTATCGTATCAGCCCGGGCAATGTCGGCCACGGCCGCAAGCGCGACGAGCAGTTCGCGCAGATGATCGAGATTGCCTGCCAGCACGAAAAGCCGGTGCGTATCGGGGTGAACTGGGGAAGTCTCGATCAGGATCTCCTGGCGCGCGTCATGGACGAGAACGCCCGCCGCCCCGATCCCCGCGATGCCATCGCGGTGATGCGCGAAGCGATGGTCAGCTCGGCGCTGGAGTCGGCCGCGCGGGCCGAGGCCATCGGCATGGCGGCGGACCGTATCATCCTCTCATGCAAGGTCTCGGGCGTGCAGGACCTGATTGCCATCTATCGCGAGTTGTCGCACCGTTGTGACTATCCCTTGCATCTCGGGCTGACCGAAGCGGGGATGGGTTCGAAGGGCATCGTCGCGTCGACGGCGGCGATGGCGGTGCTGTTGCAGGAGGGCATTGGCGACACCATCCGTGTCTCGCTGACCCCCGACCCCGGCGGCCCGCGCACGCAGGAGGTGATCGTTGCCCAGGAGATGCTGCAGACCATGGGTTTGCGAGCCTTCACCCCAATGGTCGTTGCCTGCCCCGGTTGCGGTCGCACGACCAGCAGCTTTTTTCAGGAACTGGCGCAGTCGATCCAGGAACATGTGCGCAGCCGCATGCCGCAATGGCGCACTGACTATGACGGCGTCGAGAACATGACGCTGGCGGTGATGGGCTGTGTGGTCAATGGGCCCGGCGAGAGCAAGCATGCCAATATCGGCATCAGCCTGCCGGGCACCGGCGAGGTCCCGGCGGCGCCGGTATTCGAGGATGGTGCCAAGACCGTCACCCTGCGTGGCGAGCATATTGCCGAGGAATTCACCGCCATCGTCGATGCCTATGTGGCGCGCACTTACCAGAGAAAGTCTGCTGCCTGATGACGATTGCGAAGATCCAGTCGGTGCGCGGGATGAACGACATCCTGCCGGATGAGGCCGAGTTCTGGGACATGTTCGACGAAATCATCCGCTCGTGGCTGAAGAGTTACGGCTACCGCCCGCTGCGCCTGCCGATCGTCGAGCCGACCCCGCTCTTCAAGCGCGCCATCGGTGAGGTGACCGACATCGTCGAAAAGGAGATGTACTCCTTTGTCGACAGCCTTAACGGCGAGGCACTGACCCTGCGTCCCGAGGGTACGGCCGGTTGCGTACGTGCCGTCATCCAGCACAATCTGATCGCGCAGCAGCCGCAACGACTTTACTACATGGGGCAGATGTTCCGCCACGAGCGACCACAGAAAGGGCGCTACCGCCAGTTTTACCAGGTCGGCGTTGAAGCGCTGGGTTTTCCCGGCCCCGACGTCGATGGCGAACAGATCCTGATGGGTGCCCGGCTGTGGGATGACCTCGGCCTCGACGGCATCAAGCTGCAGCTGAACACCCTCGGCCAGCCCGCCGAGCGCGCCCGTCATCGTGCCGAGCTGATCAGCTACTTCGAGCGGCACGGCGAAGAACTCGACGAGGACGGTCGGCGTCGTCTGCACAGCAACCCCTTGCGCATCCTCGACAGCAAGAACCCGGCTTTGCAGGAACTCATTCTTGGCGCCCCGCAGTTGATCGATCATCTGGGTGGCGAGTCGCTGGCGCATTTCGACGGTGTTCAGCAGATGCTGCGCGACGCCGGTCAGCCTTTCGAGATCAACCCACGCCTGGTGCGCGGGCTCGACTACTATAACCTGACGGTTTTCGAGTGGGTCACTGATCGCCTTGGGGCGCAGGGGACGGTCTGTGCTGGTGGTCGCTACGACGGCCTGGTCGAGCAGCTCGGCGGCAGGCCGGCACCGGCCTGCGGTTTCGCGATGGGTGTCGAGCGCTTGATCGCGCTGATTCGCGAGGCCGGTGGCGAGACCCGGGCGGCGGCAGTCGACGTCTATGTCGTCCATCAGGGGACCGCCGCCTCTCGTCTGGCGGCACGCGTTGCCGAGGGTCTGCGCGACCGTGGCATCGATGTCCTTTTCCATTGCGGCGGCGGCAGTTTTAAAGCGCAGATGAAGAAGGCCGACGCTTCGGGTGCACGTTTTGCCGCGATCATTGGCGACGACGAAGCAAGCGCTGGCGAGGTTACGCTGAAGCCGCTGCGCTCGTTCGGCGAACAGCCGAACGTGCAGATGCGGGTCACCGTCGACGGTCTCGCCGATGAAATCATGGATTGTATTTTGAATTGGGAAGAATCGTAATGGCTACCTACGACCTCGAAGAGCAGGAACAGATCGCCGAAATGAAGGCCTGGTGGAAGCAGTACGGCAATCTGCTGGCCGGCGTCGTCACCGCTGTTTCGATCGCTATCGTCGCCTGGCAAGGCTGGAACTGGTATCAGCGTAATCAGGCAGCGCAGGCGTCGGCGGTATTCGCGGTGATGCAGAAAGCGGTGATCGAGAGCGATTCGCAGCGGATCAAGGCGGCGAGCGGCGAACTGATCGAGAAGTATGCGGGAACGGCGTACGCGCCCCTGGCTGCCTTGATGGCCGCACGGGCGATGGCCGATGCCGGCGATGCCAAGACTGCCAAAGTGCAGCTGCTGTGGGTGGCGGAACATGGCAAGGACGAGCTGCGTGATCTGGCGCGCTTGCGGCTGGCCGCCTTGCTGCTCGACGACAAGGCCTACGATGAGGCTTTGCAGCAGCTCGATGGCAGCCCGGGTGCGGGCTTCGCCGTTCGCTTCCAGGACAGTCGTGGCGACGTTCTGCGTGCCCAGGGCAAGACCGCCGAGGCGCGTGCCGCCTATCAGACGGCCCTGGCCAAGCTCGAAGAGCCGGAGCAGGGCGGCCGGGCAAAGAACACGCTGCAGGACCGGCAGGCGAATGCTGCCTATCGTGAATCGCTGCAGCAGAAGCTTGATTCGCTCGGGGAGCCCAGTTGATGAAGCACTCCGCGCTCGCGGCGGCAGTGCTGTCGCTGTCTTTGGCTGGCTGTTCGATGCTCGATGCCCTGAATCCCTTTTCCGGCAGTAGCGGGCCGAAGATGGCCGAGCTGCAGCCGATCCAGGCGACGATTGAGGTGCGTACCCTGTGGGCGGCCGATGTTGGCAAGGCCGGCGACTATACCTTTGTTCCGGCGGTGGTGGGCGCCTCGGTTTACGCGGCGGCCAGGGATGGCACCGTGGTGCGTCTCGACAATGGCCTGCAGGTCTGGAAAATCCAGGCCGAGCAGCCGCTGGCGGGTGGCGTCGGGGCGGACGAGCGAATGGTCGTGGTCGGCACCGCCAAGGGCGAGCTGTTCGCCTATGCGGCCGTCGACGGCAGCCTGCGCTGGAAAGCGCGGGCCAGCAGCGAGATCGTTGCGCCGCCGGCGGTGACTGCCAATCTGGTGGTCGTGCGCAGTGGCGACCATCGCCTGACTGCCTATGACCCTGTCGATGGCAAGCGCAAGTGGGTCTATCAGCGGCCCAGCACACCCCTGTCCTTGCGCGTGACGGCGCCGCCGATCGTGGTAGAAAAATATGTTTTCGCGGGCTTTCCCGGCGGCAAGCTGATCGCCGTCAGTGCCGACAACGGCGCCCCGCTGTGGGAGGGCGCCGTCGCCTTGCCGAAAGGCGCCACCGAACTCGACCGTGTTGCCGACGTGACCAGCGTGCCGGTCATCGATGGGCGGATGATCTGCGCTGCCGCCTTTCAGGGACGTGTTTCGTGCTTCGACCTGGGTAACGGCAACCTGATCTGGTCGCGCGATATTTCGAGCGCTGCCGGTGTGGCGATCGACAGCCGTTACGTTTACGTATCCGACGACAAGGGTGCCGTGCACGCGCTCGACAAAGCGAGCGGGGCCAGCCTCTGGAAGCAGGACAAGCTCTTCCTGCGACGGCTTACCGCGCCGCTGCCGATGCGCAATCTGGTGGCCGTGGCCGATGTGCAGGGGGTGGTGCACTTTCTGAGCCGCGACGATGGCGCTTTCCTGGCGCGGCAAGCGACCGACGGTAGCGCCGTGCGCGCACCGCTGCAGACTTTGGGCATCAATCTGCTCACCCAGACAGCCAACGGACGTGTGCTGGCGATCGAGCCGCAATGAAACCAAGCGTCGTCCTCGTCGGGCGCCCAAATGTCGGCAAATCAACGCTCTTCAACCGTCTGACGCGGACTCGCGACGCCCTCGTCGCCGACCTCCCCGGCCTTACCCGTGACCGTCACTACGGTCACGGCAGACTCGGCAACAAACCCTACCTGGTCATCGATACGGGCGGCTTCGAGCCGCTCGCCAAAGATGGCATCCTGTACCAGATGGCGCGCCAGACCGAGCAGGCGATTGACGAGGCCGACGTGGTGGTGTTCGTCGTCGATGGTCGCAGCGGCGTCACCGCTCTCGACAAGGAAATCGCCAATCGGCTGCGCAGGTCTGGCCGCCCGGTGCTGGTCGCCGTCAACAAGGCCGAAGGGATGAGCCACGGAGTCGTCGTCGCGGATTTCCACGAACTCGGCCTCGGCGAGCCCTTGGCGATCTCGGCAGCGCACGGTGAAGGCGTGCGAGCGCTGATCGACGAGGCGCTCGAACCGTACCCGGAAGCTGCGGAAGGCTACACCAACAGCAACGTCGTCAAGGTCGCCATCGTCGGTCGTCCGAACGTCGGCAAGAGCACCATGATCAACGCGCTGCTCGGCGAAGAGCGGGTGATTGCCTTCGACCAGCCTGGAACCACTCGCGATGCCATCGAAGTCGATTTCGAGCGCGGCGGCCGCCAGTACACCCTCATCGACACGGCTGGCCTGCGGCGTCGCGGCAAGGTCTTCGAGACGCTGGAGAGATTCTCGGTGATCAAGACGCTGCAAGCCATCGAGGACGCCCAGGTGGTGATTCTCGTGCTCGATGCCCGGCAGGACATCTCCGATCAGGATGCGCACATTGGTGGCTTCATCCGTGAATCGGGACGCGCGCTGGTGATCGCCGTCAACAAATGGGATGGGCTGGATGCCGATGTCCGCGATCAGATCAAGGGCGCTCTCGAAAGCCAGTTGTCATTCATCGACTTTGCCCGCTTCCACTATGTCTCGGCGCTCAAGGGGCAGGGTCTCGAAGTGCTTTTCCGGTCGGTCGATGCGGCCTACCAGGCGGCCGTTGCCGATCTGCCGACTCCCAAGCTGACGCGCGCGCTGATCGACGCGGTCGCCAGGCAGGCACCGCCACGCAGTGGCCTGTTCCGGCCGAAGCTACGCTACGCCCACCAGGGCGGCAGGAATCCACCCTTGATCGTGATTCACGGCAATGCCCTCGACAAGATCCCGGAGTCTTATCGGCGCTACCTCGAACACACCTTCCGCGAGGTGTTCAAGCTGCAGGGGACGCCTCTGCAAATCCAGTTCAACGTCTCCACCAACCCTTTTGCCGACAAACCCGCGCCCGAGCAGAACCGGCGCAAGCCGAAGCCGGTGGAGAAGAAAGCGCCGGTCAGAGGAGCGCCCAGGCCGGCAGCGATTGCCAGGGGAAGGGCAAAAGCGCCAGCCCGGCCGAAATGAGGAACCGCCGAGGAGTTTTCCCGGCGGCTTGGTGAAGCCCGGCCGGCGCGATCCCCGGCGCTGCTTAGGCTTGTTCGCCAGTCTTGGCGGCGGCGGCAGGAGGCTCGCTGTGGCCGACCAGTGTGTCGCTGGTTCTGGCCAGTGCTGCCTTTGACTTCTCGAACATTCCACTGGCCTCCTCGGCCACCGCGACACCGATCCCTTTGGTTGCTTCGACGGCCTCGCTGGCCAGCTCGCGCGTCTTTGCCGCGGCCGTGCTGACGCCTTCGGATACCGCTGCCCCGGTTGCGCCGACGCCCTCAGAAACGGCGGTACCAATCCCTTTGGTGGCTTCCATTGCCTCGCCGGCCAGTTCCCGGGTTTTTGCCGTGGCCGCGCTGACGCCTTCAGAAACTGCTGCGCCGGCAGCGCTGACGCCTTCGGTCACCGCCGCCCTGGTCTCCTGGGCCAGCTCTTTCGCCTTGAGGCCGGCCTCGCCAGCAACCTCTGCCGCAGAGCTGGCGATTTCCTTGGTCTTGTCGACCGCGGCCGCGGCCACTTCCTTTGCCTTGTCCAGAATGCTCATCCCTATCTCTCCAGTGGAAAAAACTACGCAGGTAAAGACACTGATTATAAGCCGCTGCCGGGGCCTTCACCAGTCCTGCCCGGCGTCGATGTCTTCGCCGGCTTGCCGGAAAGCCCTCGGAATCGCTGCGGTGATCTTGCAATGATGCCCTTTTCGAAGGATGATGAAGGCCTCGCCAGAGTGGGTCGCCTGCCGGATGCAAGCTTGCCGCGCAGCCGCCGGTGCGACAGGGGTGTGGGCGCCGGGTCAAGCCGGCTTGAACGGAAGCAGGGCAAGTATTGGGAAGCGGACGGTGATCAAGGTTTTATTCGTTTGCATGGGGAATATCTGCCGCTCACCAACGGCCGAGGGCGTTTTCCGCCATCTGCTGCGCGCACGCAACCTCGACGGCAAGATCGAGGTCGATTCGGCGGGAACCCACGGCTATCACGCGGGCGAGGCGCCGGACCAACGCACGCAGCGTGCGGCAGCGGTTCGCGGCTACCGGCTGTCCGATATGCGTGCGCGCAAGGTCGCTGCACAGGATCTGGAGTACTTTGACCTGATTCTGGCAATGGACCACAACAACCTGTCGGTCCTGCGACGCCTCTGCCCGCCGGACAAACACGACCGTCTGGGACTGTTCATGAGCTATTCCAAGAACTTCGACGACGACGAAGTGCCGGACCCCTACTACGGCCTCGGGCATGGCTTCGACCTGGTGCTCGACATGATCGAGGATGCTGCCAGCGGGCTGCTCGAAAGCCTGGAGCAGCGCCTCCTGGATGAGGCCAGCGAAGGTGCTGCGGAGAGCCTGTCGCCACAGTTTGACCGCACGACCTGACTGGTAGCCAGCGCGGGCCACGCGCTCGCCAGCGATCGGGAGGCTGCTGCATTCTCGCTCAGTGCATCTGCCGTGTGCGCAGCCAGTCGGCAAAGACGTCAGGTGCGAGTGGCCGCGCATAGAGATAGCCCTGGCCGCTATGGCAGCCCGACGCGTCGAGTTCGACGTGCTGGTCCGCCATCTCGACCCCCTCGGCGACGACGCTCATGCCGAGGTGCCGTGCCAGCGCGATGATCGCCGCACCAATCGCGCGATCATCGGCGTTGTTCGATATGCCGTCGACAAAACTGCGGGCAATCTTCAGTTCGTGGATCGGAAAACGCTTGAGGTACGACAATGAGGAGAAGCCGGTGCCGAAGTCATCGATGCTGATCATCAGGCCGAAAGCCACCAGCTCGGCGAGCATGCGCTGTGCGCGATCGAAGTCCATCAGCACCCCTTCGGTAATCTCGATGCACAGACGCTGCGGGGCGACGCCGTGCGCGGCAACGATGCGCATCAGGTCGGCAGCCATGCCCTCCTTGCGAAAGTGCCGCGCCGAGATGTTGACGCTGATGCGAACTGCCGGCAGACCGTTCCTGTCCCACTCGACAATCTGGCGACAAGCCTCGCCAAGCACCCACTCGTCGATGGCGACGATCAGGTTGCTCTGCTCGGCGACTGGAATGAAGACCACCGGCTCGATCACCTGGCCATTGCTTTGCCAGCGCACCAGCGCCTCGGCGCCGACCACACGATGGCTTTCGAGGTTGACCTGTGGCTGATAATGAATGAACAGCTCGCCGTGCTCGAGCGCGCGCCGCAAGCCCGTTTCCAGCGCCAGGCGCTGCGTCGCCTGGGTGGCGAGGTCGGCAGTGAAAAAGCGAAAGGCATTCTTGCCGTGATCCTTGGCCCGATACATCGCCGAGTCGGCGTTGCGCATCAGCGCGTTGGCATCGGCGGCATCTTCGGGGAACATGCTCAGGCCAATGCTGGCACTGACGAAGCATTCGTGCTCGTCGAACTGATAGCTGGTACTCAGCGCAGTCAGCAGACGTTCTGCGGTCAGCGTTGCCTCGCGGCGATCGGCGGTTTCCAGCAGGACCACGAACTCGTCGCCGCCGAGTCGCGCCACCGTGTCTTCGGCACGCACACAGTCCAGCAGTCGCAGCGCAGTCTGCCGCAGCAGCTTGTCGCCGGTGACGTGGCCGAGGGTGTCGTTCACCACCTTGAAGTTGTCGAGATCGATGAACACCACGCCGATGCTGGCATGTGTGCGCTCGGCACGCGCCAGAGCCAGGTGCAGGCGGTCGTTGAACAGGGTCCGGTTGGGCAATCCGGTCAGTTCATCGTGCGTCGCCAGATACTCGATGCGCTGCTGCGACTCACGCACCTTGGTGATGTCGCTGAACATGCCGACGTAGTTGACCACCTGGCCGTCCTTGTCCTTGACGGTATTGATCGACAACCATTCGAGGAAAGGCTCGCCGCTCTTGCGGTGGTTCCAGATCTCGCCCTGCCAGACACCCAGGCGGCTGACCCGGTCCCACATTTCGACGTAGAACTCGGGTGGCGTCTTGTCCGACCGCAGGATGCTCGGCTTCTTGCCGACGACGTCCTGGCGAGTGAAGCCGGTCAGGGTTGTGAAGGCGTCATTGACGGTGAGGATTCGTTGCTCGGTATCGGTCACCATGACGCCTT
>RRZU013053209.1_pt1 | contig 11932 bp, 6 predicted proteins | sample 2165561 | NCBI WGS metagenome assembly RRZU01 (sample SAMN10456909, study PRJNA506462) | wastewater metagenome | isolation source: wastewater sludge | place: USA: Moscow, Idaho | reverse complement strand
TGTGGAAGCAGCACTTCGGCGAAAACCCCCTGCGCTCCGATATCTCATCGCTGACCATCCGGCAATAACGCCGATAGATAAACGCTTACGTTTGTTGAATACTTCGTGGTGATGACCGGGAATGCTGATTTCAGCAGACTTCCCGAGGTTGAACTTCGTCATACGATGTCCTTGAACGATTTTCTCAAATTTGCAGACAAAGCGAGGTTCGAAAAGTACTTTCACTCAACCCATTCCGCAGCAAAGGTGCTCAATCAGGACTTTCCGATATTTGATGAATTGTTCCTGAGTGGCAACACGGCGCCGAAAGCCCTGAGAATTGGTGGATACTCAGCGGTTGAGGAGATTTTCAAACATCCAAACTCCGTTTACAAAGAGTATTTGGCTAGTTCAGAGATATCGAAGGGTACCGAGGCATTGCTTCGGGTTTGGAATTTCAAAAACCTCGATGGCAACAAGGCAGTTACTTCGCAGGGTAGGGCTGAAATCGTGTCCCGCGAGAGGGAGGTGTTGCAGTTCATCAACCATCAGAACCGTGACTTGTACCATCACTGCCTTCGCTCGCTGACCAGTTTCGAAAAGGATGAGGTCACGTCGCAGTACAGCGAGGTATATGAACTGCCTCCTGGACATGTGCGGTTCAATGAATTCGTGGGAAAGTACGGTCAGTCGTTTAATCAGACCGATCGACTGAACCTCACGAAGCTTCTGATTGCGAAGTTTGCTGACCTACATGGCATCAAGATTGCGCATCGCGACATTGCTGACCACAGCCTGTGGCTATCGCCGTCCAAGGAAATTGCGCTCTCCAACTTCATCTCCGCTTACCACCAGCCAATAGGTACGGTTGGCGATTATCGGAGCAGCCTTTCGGTTGGGGCTGTGGAAGTAAAAGAGATCCTGGACGATGCATCAACAACCCCATTCCAGAAGGATGTTCATGCCCTTGGGCTTGTGTCTTGGCATCTTCTGACAGCCCAACGAATGTCTCACAAGAGTTTGGAGAACATCAAGGACCAAATTCTTTCAAGCAGCGAATGGTACGCAGGCGTCCTTCTTGAAGCCGTGTCAGGACAGTTCAAGGATGCAGCAGCATTCTTCGATGCCTTGAAGCGTGCAGAGCCACAGGGAGAGTCAATACCGACATTCGACGACTCAGAACTAGACACTTATCGGCGTCAAATCTTCCACACGAGGCAGTTTCCTGACCCAGGCGAATTTCTTGTTTCGACCGATGACAAAGAGGTTTATGTCTCAGAAAGAAGGCTGGTTAAGGCATGGTTCAATGTGGGTGGAAAAGGGGATGATGCAGTACGTAATTTCCGCGTTCTCACCTTCTTGAAGCGGCTGGACAAGTTGGCATCGGTGAATCCCACATATCTGCCCCGGATTCTCGATTACGGACTCGCGGCAAGGTCGGGCAGCATGTATCTGGTGACCGATGTTGTTGATGGAACGACGTGGGCGGAAGCCGTTCTTGATGATGCAGACAAACTAGGGGTGATCGAGAAACTGACGGATGCCGTTGAGCATCTACATGGTATCGGCATTTCGCATGGTGACCTTCACCCTGGCAATGTGATGCTGGGGAGGGAAAGCGGGAATGTGTATCTGGTAGATATTCCTGACTTTTCCCACAACACCGCCGAATCCAAAAATCATCGGTATAGCCCGGAGAATATCGATGGAAGCTCATCCGAACAGCGTGACATCTTTGCTGTACTCCGTATGTCTTGCGAGTTGCTCGGATTGGAGTGGGGTGAGGAGTCCAATGCCTATCCAAGAATTTCGGAGGTTGTTCAGTCGGAACTGAACGATCTGGCGTTCGGTTTCAGGGATTTGGGGCGGTTCAAAAATGCTCTGACGACCGAGGACGAGGTGCAGGAACAGCAAATCGTTGAAATAACACACACCACTGTTAGTGAGCCGATTACGATTTTGCCCGACAACGGGCATCTTTACGTCAAGGTGGAGGCGCCGAAGCCTGGCAAGACTGATTACTCGGTCACTTTTTCTGGCATTGGGGGTTCGTTTGTCGCTTTCTACGACAAGGAGCAGCGATGCTTTGTTGGCGCGTTACCCCCCCGAATTAGATCTGATGTCCATTTCAAAGTGGCGGAAGAGAGCCAATTTGAAATGAGTTCGGCAATTCGCATCAAACCAGGACGACCGGCGCAATTTTCCGGCTTGTCGGAGCATCTTCGCGATGATGACGCCTTCCATCGCGCTATCGAGATGCTCCAGATGCTTCCGCCCGAAATTCATGAATCGGAGTTGAGCCAGCAACTCAAAGACGTTTTTCAGAGGGCGGAAGCCTCCATTGGGGAAGAGCATTCCGACATTACGGTCGATATTTCGACACAGGCACTTTGGCGGGCAATCATCGCCACGGAGACTGAGTCAAGCCCGAATATCGAATTGAATGGTGTTTCATTCAAGCCGTCGGACTCAGAATCCGAACTGGTACTTCCCTATGAAGCAGACATTGACCCCTTGGGCACTTTCGCAAGCACGGATGAAGTCGAGGCTCTACTCATTGACCAGGATGGTGCAGAAAAAGTCATCGGGGAGGTCTTCCTCAAAAAATCAGCGTTGAACGAAGTCCGCCTGAACAAGGTGCGCAGTTCAGCCTATGGTCTTAAGGATGGCGACTCCGTCTTCTTCAGGACCAAACAGGACAGAGCTTCATACCGCAAGCGGAAAGCTGCACTTGAAAGGCTGCTTGATAGGGAAGGGGTATTGCCTGAACTCCTCGATTTGTTCGACCCAGCCTGCAATAAGGATGCAACCCCCTACAACATTGCCGTTACTGAGGAGGACTTCGCGAGATACGACCGCGAAGACCTGCACGGAAACAAGATTAGCCTCAACGAGCAGCAGCGGGAGGCTTTCACCAAACTCCTGAACTACGGTCCGCTGTCGCTTTTGCAGGGACCGCCTGGAACAGGGAAGACGGAATTCATCGCCGCATTCGTCCACTTTCTCGTTGAAAAACTGAATGTGCGAAGAATCCTGCTGGTCAGCCAATCTCACGAAGCGGTCAATACGGCTGCCGAGCGGATAAGAAAGCACTGTGGGAGATTGGGGACTCCACTTGAGGTCGTCAGGTTTAGCAACCGAGAAGGTGCGGTTTCGCATGGTCTGAAAGACGTGTATTCCCATGCTATCACCGCAGAAAAGCGAGAGTTGTTCAATGCCGAATACCGCTACCGCGTTGCAGCACTATCGGATGCTCTAGGTCTCGATGCCGAATTTATCTCCAAGGTTGTCGACGCTGAGTTGAAGCTGTTCAAGCAGATTGACCATCTCGAATTTCTCCTCAAGAGCTTCGAAAACGTTGATGACGAGGGTGATATCAAAGCCCTGAAACCGATCGCGGTTGAACTGGATGATGGCATCCGAACCAAGCTTCACACGGACTACGGAATCACGCTCTCGAAGGAAAGTACCGTTTCAGAGGCGAAATCTATCCTGCTCTCAAATATCTGTTCCGAGTATAGAGTCCGTCCAAATGAAGCCAGAAGGGTTCGGGCGTTGGCTCGCATATCCCGTGATATCCAGGATGCTCTGTCGGCTGAGAGGGTCAATATCGACGAGTTTTACGCTCGTTCAAGGCAACTGGTAACGGGTACATGTGTGGGTATTGGGCAAGGACACATCGGTATTCACGACAACATCTACGATTTCGTAATCATTGATGAGGCAGCTCGTTCAATCGCGAGTGAACTGGCGATTGCAATGCAGTCTGCAAAACGCGTTCTTCTGGTCGGCGACCATTTGCAACTGCCACCCTTGTACTCCGATGCTCACAAGTCTGCCCTGGCTCGTCGACTTGGCATCAACGACAAGCACACCGAGCTTGATGAAGTGCTGCGAAGCGATTTTGCGCGTGCTTTCAATTCGGAATATGGAAAGCAGGCGAGCGCCACGCTACTAACTCAGTATCGGATGGCTCCTCCCATCGGCAATCTCGTTTCCCATACCTTCTACGAAGGCAAACTCAATAATGGGGATCGGGCAATTCCCGACATCTATGCGGGTGCTCCAAGGCCGCTTTGCTCTGCCGTGACATGGCTAGACACATCATCGCTTGGCGAACATGCGAATCACCAGAGCGACCGTGGCGTCAGTATTTACAACCGTTGCGAGGCAGAACAGGTGATTGACCTGCTCAAGCAGATTTCGGAAAGCGGGCAATTCCTTCACGACCTTTCAGACCTCAAGGACAAGGATGATGCGCTGATCGGTGTCATCTGCATGTATGCCGAACAAAAGCGGCTGATTCGCCAGAAGTTCAACCAGGGTATCTGGAGCGACGGGTTCAAGGCATTGGTGAAGATCGACACTGTCGATAGCTACCAGGGCAAGGAGAACCGAATCATCATCTTGAGCCTGACGCGTTCCGATAAACAAAAGAGTCCCGGCTTCCTGCGTACTCCCAATCGAATCAACGTGGCGATGTCCCGAGCCATGGACCGGCTATTGGTCATTGGCAATGCGGAAATGTGGAAGACCCACAACAAAGATAAGCCTCTCGGACAGGTTGTTTCCTACATGAACGATATGGGCGAGGGTGCCGGCTACAAGTTCATGTCCGCGAAGAAAACACGCTAAGGTGACGACATTGGAAAACAAAACTTATCACGAGATTGACTTCCTGTTGCCAGCGCAACGCTTCAACATCAATTTCTCGTACATCACTGAAAAAGGGCTGCCTTTTGTTCGGGAATTCGTTCTCCGACTTATCCACCTTGCGCCAATGTCCATGTCGCAGGTCGCGATTTTTTTCGGTTTTTCACGCAAGGAAGTTCAAGAGGCAATTGATGACCTCGTGGAGCGGGGCGAATTGACTTTGTCTGAGACCGGCCGTCTGACACTTACGGAAAAATCCAGCAGCTACTTCGCTGATCTCGGCGAAGTTCCTCGTTTGTCGCTGCTTCGAGACAGTACGGCTTGCTTGTCTTTCGACCTTGCAACCTTCTCATGCCTTGGGAAAGACAATTTTTCGGATAAGTGGAAGGCAGGTATTCAAATCAAGGTTGACGACGAGAATGCATCCTGTAGTCAGGCTTATGTGGAAAAGCATTTTCAGCGTCAATTCCATGAAATCTTGCAGAAGGGTTTCCTTTCCAAGGCTCTGACCCAAGACGACAAAGACTCGCCGAATGTCTACACCGTGAACTCGGTAAACAAGATTAAGCAGATGCCCATAAGGCTGCCGGTTCATTTCAAAGTCGACGAGGATGGGCGAAACGTCGAGCGAGAGGATTTTGAGAAGCTGAAGAGCTCAGACTACGTCCATGAGCAAGTTTCTCTCGAACTGGATCATCTGGCGCGACCCAGCAATTTCGGGGAGATTGCAAAAAACATGATCGAGATCGGGGACAGTGAGACATTGAAACTCTTCGACTCGAAGGGCAGTGCCGTGAGCATGCAGTTCTTCGAAGATCTGACGACGCTGGAATCGAACACTCCGAAGGAGAGAACCACCTTTATCGGCCCAATTTACTCGTCAGCGAATTGGGAGTTGGTCCGGAAACTCCTGGCTCCCCTCATCAAGGGGAGGAGAGAAAGCAAGGCAGACGTAGGGCATACCCCATTTCGTTGGGTTGCACCTAGTGACCCGTACTGGGGGAAGAGCAGCAATCTTCAAGTGAGAGTAAGTGAACTTCTCGACAAGGCGAGTACGAAGGATAAGAGGGTCTATTCGCCAACTATTTATCTGCCCGTCTCAAGTCACGAGGATCAGAGGACAGCACGTCAATGGAGAAGGGAGTTCGAACCGGATACTGACAAAATTCACGGGCTGATTGAGGGCTTCCTCGGCGGAAGTGTGGAAGTGCTGCACTTTGAAGGTGAGTTTGTGGTTGTCGTTTATCACGTTTCTTTGCGTGACTCTTACCCTGTCAGCTTTCCCGTCGGATTCATCAGTGCGGAAAAAGACATCGTCTTGTCCGTCGGACGGCTTGTTACTGCATATATTGAGGGTACCTCGGGGTTTGAGCGACCCAATGACTGTGGATTGCTTTCACGTTTTGGGTGAAATCAGCAATCACAAAGAAATTGGAATCGACGATAGGCTAGCGCGTGCGCTTACCTGCAAGATCGTCGAGAAACTCTGACGCAGGATCAACCCCAGTCACCAACAAATTGTCCCGTGCCCGTGTGCAGGCCACGTACAGCAAATGCCGTTCGGTCTCATAGACTTCACGCAGATCAGCATCGTCTCCAACCATCTCGATTCGCTCCTGAAGCGGAATCACCTCGTCGTCACAGGCCATCACTGCCACTGCGCGGAACTCAAGTCCTTTGGCAAGATGCATGGTGCCGACAGAAACCAGCCCTTGCTCAGTCGCCACGTGTTCATCAAGCACAGTGCAGCACAAACCAGCGTGCAGAACGGCATCCTCTGCGCGGTCAATTTGCGCTTCTGATCGCACAAAAACGCCGATCTCGTGTGGCTCGATCTCCGCCTTTGCGCACTCAGCGAGCCACTGACCAACCGCACGGCTCTCGCTTTCCACATCATCGAATGTTTTGATCTGCGGCTGTGGCCCATTGAATACGGAAACGGTATCGCTCCGATCCTCGGCATTGCCATCTACGTCAGTTACGCTGGGACCAAGTAGTAGGTCTGCCTGACTTCGAATTTGATGCGAGGTACGGTAATTGACTCGTAAAGTCCGCGAACGGCCTCGGACATCGACACCAAGTACTTTCCATGAGTAAGGCTGCTGGAAAATCCGCTGCCCCAAGTCACCTGCGAAAAACAGCGCATTGGGTCGGCCACCGCTCAGCGCGGCCAGGAATTTGAGATGAGGGATACCAATATCTTGCGCCTCATCGATCACGACGAAGTCGAAAATCGGGACCGTTTTCTTTCCAACAACTGTTTCCAGTGCGGAAAACACTCCCGCAGATGTCATCATTCCCTTGTTTTTCAGCGCGGCAATCACCTTCTCGAAGATCGCCCACAGAACCGCCCGTTGCGCCTCCGGCAAACGTGTCTTTCTCCCAAGGCGGACGACATCACGAAACGCTTCCCAATGGTCGAGTTGCCAAGCGTCAACAACCTGTTCCCACTCGCTCATCAAGAAATGGCGGCTGAACTTGTGGCCTGTAACCGCTTTCGAGGCGTCAGTTATAAGCGCTTGAATGTCGCTCCGCGTTGCTAGCTTCGTCTGCCCAATGTGAGCTTTGTATAAGCGAACGCCAATCGCTTCCAGTGAATAAACATCAACGCGCTCCGCCAGTCGGGGCTCATGCGTCAGCAATCGATTGAGCTTCGATTGCAACGCATAAGCCAACGTATCGGAAAACGTCGTCAGCAACACCCTTGCGTCTTCATGTTGGCGCGCCAAATAGGCCGCGCGATGCAGCGCCACAATCGTTTTACCAGTGCCTGCCGAGCCCGAAACGCGTGCAGGGCCGTTGTAATCCCGCTCGACCCATTGCCGCTGCTCGGGGTGCAAAAAGACTGTCCATTTTTCCCATGGGAAGTCGAGTGCCCGCTGCAATTCCTCGATGTTGCTCATCACACGGAAACGGCGCTGAGCATCCGGATGATCGAAAGGATTGACCGTAGTCGATACTTGGACGCGTGGCTTTCCACCTGTTGCCAACTCAAGAAGCGCTTCCGCGGCTTCGGCAGGCAAGTGGTCCGTCAGCGCAAAAAGTGTATCCTCGGTTGCTTGCAACGCATCAGCCAACCACTCCGGCGGCACGCCATAGCTCAGCAGAGTCTCCTCGGGCACTCCTTGAAATAGCAAGTTGGAGGAAGCTTCCCCAGAAGCTGGTTTCCCGCCAGATTGAACGTACACCGGCACAACGACTTCTTTAACCGTCTCCCGGATTTCGATTAACTGAGCAGCCCCGGTTTTCGGATGCGTTTCCAGCTTTCGGCGGCTGGCCCAGTCATAGGCTTTGTCGTGGTGATCGACGTAACAAAGTAGCAGGCTCGATTCGCTTCGATGAACGATCAGGCGGATATCGCTACCGACGCGAACCGACCAAAAATTTTTGTCTTTCGCGTGATCGAGCTTATGAAGACTCATGCCGGGGCTGGCAGGATTCAATTGCAAGTCGAATGCTGTCGTTTTGACAAGCTTCTGCTCTTCACCGGTCAGGCGCGACAGACTGTCGGTAAAGGTGTCGGCGATACGGAAGTCCATGTTCGGCTTTTATACTGGATCAAATTTGTTTTGGAATAAATCCCTGGCGCCCGCGTTGAGCGCCGGAAAATCGAATTATGTTCGCGCCTTCACTTAGGTCTGAGGGAGGATCTTCGTTCTCGAAGATGATGGCCTGCGACGACTGGAATTGTCTTGCAAGTGATCGATAGAATGCGTCTTTCACATCGTGCGAGAAACCGCCTTCGTCTGTGTCTGGCTCGCGATAGACAACGAGAGGAGAGTCAATCAGCACAAAACCCGGGTGCGGCCTCTCCTCCTTGTGGCAGAACTTGAGCAATGCCAAGTTGAAAGCGGCATGCGCAATGGCCCGAACGCCTTTCCCGTGGCTTGCTCGTGTCCGACCAGAGATCACGATGTCTTGATCCCCTTCACTGAATGTGACTCGATCAAGGCCAGGGAAATGCCAATCTCGCAACAGGGATTCAACCTCTTTACTAAAAGCCTCGGCCTCATCGGATCGTACTCGGGCCGACTCCAATTCCGCTCCTTTGCTAGGAGCTGTAAGCCCAAGGTCAGCCTGCAAGCCTTGAAGTTCATTCATACGACCATGCAGTTCAAGTGCGCGTCGATAGGTGTCTCGGTTTGCCTGGCTTTCACGCAAACGTTGCAAGGCGACCTCAACACGAGGCTTCAGCATTTCCGTAAGTTGGCTTGCCACAACGCGAACACGCTCTTTGGCCTGTGTGCTCAGTTCGTCAAGCCGCGCAACCTCGCGATCATTGTCGGCTCTCGTCAAACGCAAATCTGCGATCAGCAATCTAGTCTTTGCAGCCTCGGCAAGGCATGATTGCGCTACGTCCTCGGGGGCAGCCTCTGCCTTCTGGTGCTCATGTTCTTGATGTTCAGCCGTCGCGCCGCAAACCGGGCAACGCTCTTCGTTCATTTGGCCAAGGCGTGCGCCCGCCTCTGCAATGCTTTCGAGGCGACGGAGATCAGACAAGTATTGCTGCTCAAGCAGTGCGAATCGGCGCTGTAGCTCTCTCAAGACCCCCAATCGCGACTCAAGCTGGCGAAGACTATTCAATTCGGCTCTGCGCTTGCTTTCAAGCTGGGCTGCGTTCTGCTGCTCAACCGCCAACTCCTTTTGTGCAGCCTCAAACAGAGCCTCGATCTGGACCAGCTGGCTTTGCCATGTTTGCACATCACCGGGCAACTGCATCTCGGCTATTCGCCCCTTTGCCTGATTCAGCAGCAAGTCCAGCATTTCGACTTTTCCGGCTTGCCTACCTTTGGCAACCTTCGGGTCCTCGCTGGAAATCAGGGAGCAGTCATCGACACCAGTCAGCAGCAGACGAAAGACGGCACTCTCCGATGTGGCTGTTGTGAACTGCCCGGTGAGAATTGGTGATGTCTTACTGATGATGGTTTCTTCATCAACCAAAACCAGCCGCGCCAAATCTCGGAAGCTGACCTCACGGGTTGCACCTTGCTTGTTCTTGCGAACCTTCCGTTCACTTAATTCGGATAGGCCAAGTAGGTATTGCGACACCGAATTCTTGTCACCTGCACTGTGTTTCGCGGAGAGGCGCTGATCCGCCTTTCCTGGCCTGACAAGATTGAAGTCGCCGCCACGAATTGACCGTTCCAAGACAACCTCGTCTTCATCACCCGATACGCTCAATGCTAGACGAACGGTCTCATACGCTGCGGCTTCGGGTATAGCTTCCGGGACGTCTTTTCCTCCCAGCATGTAATCGATGCACTGCACGATGAACGTCTTCCCCGTGTCAGAGGGGCCAGATACAACGTTCAACCCATTCTTGAACTGCACTTCGGCGTTGGGTACGCCGCGTCCAACCAAGGTCAATCGGCGGATTTGGAATCCTGTTATCGCCATTCGGCGTCCTCCACTTTCAGCACAGACTCCATTGTGAATTCTGCCCCCCACTCACCGACGTGAGCGTTGGCTATTTTCAGCAGTTCGTCGTCAGACACAGCCGCACACAACGACACCAGCCAAGCAGCCCTCTCTCGCAATTGAATCGCATAGTCGGAGGACAGCGCATCCAAGAAGCCAGCTGTTCTTTCTGTTGCCGCGAACATCACGCCAGCCTCTGTGTAATGGCGATCCAACAGGCCGCGGCTTTGGTAAAGCATCAAACCTTGCTCAAGTGCGGCACGTCGCACCAGAAGCTCGCCCCCCCGATGAGGCGTCTTCGGATGCAGACCGGGCGGGCCATCCGGCAGGTCATCGGAATGGACTAGCAAGTAGTCAGAAACTACCAACCATTGAAGCGAGAACGCGGTTGGATAGGCTTCACTCAGGAGGTTTAACGCTCGAAGTCCAATCTCAATCGGACCATTGAATGGGGGCAATATCTTGGTATCAGGGGCTGAGATCATTTCACCCACCTGACCTTTCCATCATTGGCCAATTGATGGCAGATGCCACCTCGATCATGGGTCGACAAGCGATCCTTGAGTGCATGGTCTGTAATTGGTAGCAGCTTGGCGGTCTTCACGACTGACAGCACTCGACGGTAACCATCTGGATGCGCACCGCGAATCTCATCCTTGATGCCACCATGCAGTTCATCTTGCAGTTCCTCGAACGCGCCAGGTGGCAAGGTGTCTCGGGAAAACGCCCGAAGGGCTTCGGCGCTGTAAAACTCAAGCCGCGCATCGTTAAAGTGCTCCCTGATGTCGTCATGCGCACCCAAGTCTGCCACGGTCGGTAAGGCGCACTTCAGATGATCCCTATAGGCATCCAACAGGCTGCGCACGTAAGTGACCTCATGGGCCGCGACAACAACCGGTGGTGCCGTCGGCTTCGGACGTGCAGGAAGGCCCCCGCCAAACCTCGTCACATGCCAGCGTGTCTTGGCGTGCTGGTCAATGATGCGTAGCGGAGGAATTGCCTCGAATATCGAAAAGTCCAGCGCGATAAGGTACGAGCGCAGAGCCGCATCCAAGTCAACAACGGTCGTCGACGTGATGCCTTCCTTGCAATGCTTATCCCAGTTGTCAATCAACTGCTCTTTGAGCTTGTCAGGCTTGCGCAGCAGATTTGAGAGTTTTGTTCCTGCTCCTTGGGGCGCAACAAACGTATATTTTCGCGGATACGTGTATTCGTTGATGTAGGTATAGTAAACAAGCTTCCCCAACTCCAACCAGATGTCACTCGGCGCCAAGCCTGCCTTGTAGTGTTTGCATTGGAAGTTATCCCATATAGAAGGATCAGCCTTGTCGAAGGCAATGATGTCTCGCCCCATGTCTCCGGCTCCGCCGCATCGTTCAACAGTGCCGTATGTGTCGCGCAGAGAGTCCGCCCATTCGAGTACGAAGTCCTCCCATTGCCCGGCACTGAAGATGCGTATCCGTTCAATGGGAGGAATGGGCAACCCGGCAGCCACAACGTCGGCCGACGGAGCGATTCCTCCCGAAGGTGCTGGCAATGGAGCGGACTTAATCATGAGACCTTGAACACCTTCATCACTTCATCTCCAAGATGATTGATGACCTTCACTGCGATTCGCCCGGACTTCGGTTTCTTGAACGGGCGCGACGTGTCGCTGTTGAGTGAGGCCCAGGCCTCGGCGTCGATCTCGGCCTTTAGTGTAGTCTTCAATGCACTGTAGGGGTCGTTGGCGCCAAGGAAGTCACGGCAATCGCTTACGCAGATGTCGTAAACCCACGCCAAAAATCGTTCACGATCAACGAGATACAATAGGATATTGTAAACATTGAAGAAATGTCGTCTACTCTCGCCTTTTGCGAGCGTAACGATGACCCTGCTGTCG
>RRZU012117851.1_pt1 | contig 11932 bp, 10 predicted proteins | sample 2165561 | NCBI WGS metagenome assembly RRZU01 (sample SAMN10456909, study PRJNA506462) | wastewater metagenome | isolation source: wastewater sludge | place: USA: Moscow, Idaho | reverse complement strand
TGCCGCCGTTGCGCTCGCCGCCGGATACCGTGCCGCTGTTGGTGCAGTTGGTAATTGTGCCGTTGGTAATTGTACCGCCGGTAATTGTACCGTTGACAGCTCCCGCGATGCCGCCGGCGGAGCAACCGGTTGAGTTGAGTCCCTTAACCGTGCCGCTGTTCGAGCAACCGGAGATCGTGCCGTAATCGTTATGTCCGGTGATGCCGCCGACATATTGCACGCTGTTGGCTAATGTAACGGTGCTGCGGTTCGAGCAGCCGACGATCGTGCCGCGGAGGTTTATTGCGGCGATGCCGCCGGCGTAGCAATTGGCGTCTTTTGCCGTAACTGTGCCGCCGGCGGTGCAGTTGGTGACAGTGCCGTGGTTATATCCCACGATGGCGGCGGCATCACCGTAGATGTTATTCGTCGAGGCGCTTGTGCGGGGTTCGTTGGTTATGTCAGCAGAGACAGTGAGGTTTTCGACTCTGCCGCCTGTGCCTACGACGCCAAAGAGAGCGGCGGCGGTGTGGATATCCGGCATTAAAAAATACGCCACTACCGCATCGCTTGAGGTGACTTTGAGGTTGGTGATGGTGTGTCCTGCGCCGTCGAAGGTGCCGGTGTAGGAGTTGTCTTTGCTTAATGTTGGCCGAGTGGTGCTGAAATCTCCCGAGAGCAGCAGCTCGCCTATCGGCTTCCACTGCACGCCGCTCATGTCGATGTCCGCTGTCAGCTTCGCATTCAGCGAGACTTCACCTTTGTTGACCCTGTCTCTGAAATCGGCAAGCTGTTCCTTTGTGGCTATTTGCACAACCTCCGCGCCCGATGCCAAAGGCGAGACCGCCGTCCCCGCCCAGCCTGCGGTTATCATCAGCACCGCCGCCGCCAATGCCATTAAGTAAAAGTACCTTCCCTTAACTGTCGCTAATTTCATCGCACAACCTCCCATAAAATTTGTTGCCAAATGTTAGGAATTTTGGAATACAACATTAAATATTATTATACCATTTAATGTTGTATATTTTTAAAATAAAAGTAAAAAAGATTTTTATGTGTTATTTTAATATAAAATATAGATTATATTATTATTTATTGTCTTGTGGAAATTTTTTTGTTGCTATAGACGCGCGGGAATGAATAACATCACCGCATTGTGCTTAGGCGGAAATTGGGCTTGCTCTATCGTGTTTTGCTTAACGCTTTTTTTTGCGCAGCAGGGCGAAGGGTGCAAGCGATCCTTTTTTTATGTAATGAAGGCAAGCGGGAAGGTGTGTCTGATGAAGCCTGCTGATTTGTGAGAGCCTCTCGGTAGTGGCAAAATGGGATAATTTAACAAAAAGGGGCAGAAGAACTTACTTTCAATAAATATAAAATGTGCGGATATCGGCGAATATCGTGTGATTTTCGTGTTACGTACAAAGAAAGCGGCAAATGCCGGATTGCACCCTCTTACATTAATAAATATATCTTTTACGCCGGCTATATGCGCCGCTCGCGTACAGTTAGGCTGTCTTTGTCTGATGAATAAATTAAGTTCGCTTTACGCAAATAGAGAATCGCCCGAAATCATAATTTTCTGCTCTATGTTTATAACAAGAGGTCTGCACTCCCGTTATTTATTGAAGGCTTGCTATTTAACCAGCGTTTCCTTTAATATCTATATTACGTTTTGATTTGCACATAATTTCTATGCGGTATCCTGCCGTTTTTTAGGAGGTTGAATAATGCTTTATGATTCTTTAGAAAATATGATAGTGAATATCCCGTCCGTAATGCCGCTGATGGGAGAGCTTGTGCCTTTTTTGCGGGCGGCGCGCGAATATTCTTTTGCAGAGCTGAAAACCATGAATTTCGCACCGCTGGATTTGCGCTTTGGCGAGTATGAGACTAAGCGTGAAAGCGAGGTTCCTTTTGAAGCGCACAGGAAACTTTGGGATTTGCAAATCGTTCTTTCGGGACGCGAATATATCGGTTACGCACCGCTTGCCTCTTTGAAGGAGACTGCTGCCTATGACGCAAAGAAGGATATCGCCTTTTACTCCGGCAGCGGGCAGAATTTGCTGCTGGAAAGAGGCATGGCGATGCTTTTGGCTCCTTGGGACGGGCACAGGCCGGGAGTTTCCGTTACAGAGGTGCCTTCTTATATCCAAAAAATAGTCGTAAAGCTGGAAAGCCGCTAATAATCTGCACCGCTTGCGTCATATGTTCGGAGAATAGGCTCTGCAAGCGGTGAAAAAACGAAGCACGATTTAGGCAAATTACAGATTGGCAAAAATCGCTTGTCGCTCGGGATCATAGATTTCTGCTCTAGGCATAATCAGCGGACGGCACGTTGGTTATTATTGAAGGTTAAAAAAGGGGCTGACGGCCGGATGGTGAAGTTTAACAAAGATGAACTGCTGGGTGCTTTGATGGTTGTAGGCGCAGGCATGTGCTGGGGAACTACGGGCACGACTCAGGCACTGACGCCGCCCGGGGCTTCTTCCCTGACAATCGGAGCCGCGCGTCTGGTGGCGGCGGGGATTTTGTTGGCTTTAATCAACCTTATCCGCTGCCGTGGAGCTGCCTTTTCCCGCAAAGGACTTAATCGCGGCGTTTTTATCGCTGCCGCGGCGATTGTGCTTTACCAATTTTCTTTCTTTTCCGGAGTCCGCCTCACCGGCGTCGCTATTGGGACGATGATCGCCATCGGCTCTTCTCCGGCGATGGCCGGAATTATGGGGGCGTTGGTTTTTGGCGAGAGGCTTTCCAAACGCTGGTTTTGCGCCACCTTTTTGGCGGTGGCGGGCTGTTCGCTGCTGGCTCTGACAGGCAACGCCGATGCCTCGGTGAAGGTCAGCGTTCTCGGTGTTTTTTTGTCTTTAGGGGCGGGGCTGGCATATGCCCTTGAAGGGCTGGGACTGCGGCTTGTCGGGTCGGGCGGACAGAGCGATACGATTACGCTGGTTTCGGTTATCGGCGCGCTTTTGGCTCTGCCTGTTTTGATTTTCGGCGACTGCTCTTGGATAGCGGTGCCGCGCGGAGCTTTGGCGGTGCTGACTTTGGCGGTTATTTCCACCATTGTTCCCTTTTTCCTCTTCACAGCCGGATTACACCGTGTGACGATGGGCAAGGCCTACACCCTTTCGCTCTCTGAACCGATGACGGCTTGGCTTCTTTCCACGGTCATTTTGGGGGAGAGAATCTCTTTTACCGGCATGGTGGGGATTACTGTCCTCTTTGCCGGAATTGTGCTGCTTGCCTGCGAAAGTAAGAAGGATTAGCATCACGCCCCGCACCGGCGGCGGTGCTTTTGCAAGTTAGCCGCCGAATGTTTTCTACAATAGCTATAAGCTGAGAGCCAAACTGCGGTTGTCCGTTTTGTGCGGCACGTGATTTCGGTATTTTTACTTGCAATAAAAACCGCACCGCCTAAGAACTGTGGTTTCTTTCAGGCGGCGCGGTTTTTTGTCTTCCTTGCCTCTTTTTAGCAATACTCGGCACTAACAGGGGAATGCAATCGCATACTTGCTTCTTATCTGCCGTCTGCCTGCCGGCGAAGGAAATCACTGCGGTGCTTTTGCCGCTTGTCCATTAATTTTAAATATTTGCCTTGACTCTTGAAGGCTGGCAAGCCAAAGCCTTTGTCAGTGCCGCCATGACGCGGCTGTTCTCTATGGCTGTGCCGATAGAAAGACGAGTGTATCTTTGTGCGGCGAATTCAATTTTTCTGGCGGTGATGCCGGCGGCAGAGAGAAGCTCAAATATTGGCAGGCGATGTTCCGGCAGGAGAAAGAAGTTCGCCTCAGTGGGGAAGAAGTCTATTTCCTGCTTTTTAAAGAACGCCTCTAAGCGGCGGCGTTCTTTTGTAAAAACCCTTTTGCTGTTTTCATAATAGGAGCTGTCGTCAAGCGCAGCGGCTGCGGCAGCTGCGGCTATTTCCGTCACGCAATAGGGCTCGCGCACTTTGTAAAGCTGGGCGGTAAGCTCTTTGTCTGCCGCAAGCCAGCCGATCCGCAGTCCCGCAAGGCCGTGGATTTTGGAAAAAGTGCGGCAGACGAGAAGATTGCGGTACCGATTCAGCAGGTTGAGAGCGCTTTCTTCATCGCGGTCGGAGAATTCGATATAGGCTTCGTCAAGCAAAACAAGCACGTGCTGCGGCACGGTGTCCAGCAGCCGCATAATATCGGCGCGTTTTGCCATGGAGCCTGTGGGATTGTTGGGGTTACAGAAGCATATGAGCTTTGTTTCGGGCGTCACGGCGGAGATAAAGCTGTCAACGTCAAGTGCCAAATCGCCCGTCATGGGAACGGAAATCGGCTCAGCTCCCATAATGCGGGCGGTGCTTTCGTAGACGGAGAAGGTCAGTGCCCCGTGCAGTACCGTGTCGCCGCGGCTGAGAAAGGCCCGTCCTATCATGGTAAAAATCCCGTCCAGTCCGTTGCCTGTCACTATCTGCTCCGCCGCCGGTCCATAGCGTTCCGCCAAGCGGCAGCGCAGCTCATAAGAGGAACTTTCCGGATATCTGTTGATGTTTCCCGCCGCCTTTATGATCGCCTCCCGCACCTTGGCTGACGGAGGTAAATCGTTCTCATTGGCACAGAGTCTTACTCCCGCAGGCGCGCTCCCCGCATCATACGGCTGTAGCGTGCGTATTTCGGGGCGGGCCGCTGTGACGGCAAAATCTTTTATCTGCGAATCGCGTTCATTCATACAAAGTTCCTCCCATTTCCAGTCTGAATAACTCTATGCCTATTCTTGCCTTGGCGTCTTACCGCCGATGGGGCAAAAAAGTTTATCGGCACATTTGCTAAAGATTAATTCACGTGCTATTATATGACCCACGTGAAAAACTAACAAGCTATCAATTCATCTAGTTAAAGCATTAGATAAAAATTAATCAACGAATGGGGACGGTTTTATGAATAGGGCAGCGAAGGGATGCAGTAATTTTGGCGGTGCGGCTGCGGCACGTCTGGAGTATTGCCGCAACAGCACGATGGAGCTGTTTGGCCGTTATGGCTATCAGCCCTTCAGCCCTGCTGAGTTTCAGCTTGCGGAAGATGTGTGGCAGAATCTTTCTCCCGCTTGCGCGAATCGGCTGATCCCTTTTATGTCCCCATACGGTGAGCCCTGTGTGCTGAGGGGAGATCTGACCCTCTCCGCCGCCGCCTATCTTGCCAGCCATTTTGAAAGCGATGAGCGTCCCTTGCGTCTTTCCTACGCTGAGCGGGTTTTTTCCGTGCCGCTGCCGCCAAAGACAAATCTGGAAGAAAACCAAGTGGGTATCGAACTTATCGGCTGGGAGGACGCCGGTGCGGACGCCGAAGTTGTCTCGCTGCTATTCCGTGCTCTTGATAGGCTCTCGATAGAAAAATCCGCTGTTGTCCTAGGAGACGCCTCTGTGACGGCGCATCTGTTCGGCGGCATGGGGCGCAGCGGTGCTTTGCTGGTGTCTGCGCTGCAAAAAGGCTCTTATACCGAGTATCTGCATATTCTTGACAAAACATCGCCGCCGCAGGAGCAGGAAGCACTGCTGCGCGCTCTGCCCTATCTGCGCGGAGACGCCGCAGTTATTGATGAGGCATCTGCCATGTGCGTATCGCCCCAAATATTTCAGCCGCTGAAAAATCTCTGTTCTGTGCTGAACGGGCTGGGGTACTCGGAGCGGGTGAAGGTTGATCTCTCATTTGTCAGAGATTTAGGCTACTACAGTGGCCCGATATTCAACGCCTACTGCGGCAAAACAAACGCTTTATTGGGCGGCGGCGGACGCTACGACGGGCTCTTGGGGCAGCTGGGGATAGACGGTCAGGCAGCTGGCTTTGCTCTTAATATTAAGGAGCTGGCGGAGCGCTGCACGGAGAACTGTTCGCAAAAGCGGGTGATGGTGCGCTGCGGAGCTAATGCCGCCGCTGCGCTGCGCTATGCGGACGCCCTCTGCCGCAAAGGCGTTACCTTTGAACTTAGCTGGAATAAGGACAAGAGTGAGTCGGCGCGTTTGGCTGCCCTCAGAGGTTGCTGCTGGCTGGTTGACTATGAAACCAAGAGCGCGGTGAAACTGGCGTCGCAAAAGACCTTCCCTCTTGCGGTTTTTGAAAGCGAGGCGTGCTGATGCTGACCTTCGCTTTGCCCACGGGGCGCACTCTTTCGGACTGTATTGATATCTTGGCGGGCGCGGGAATGCCTGCGGAAAAACTGAAAAATCCCGGGCGCAGCTTAGTAATAGAGGAAGGACAGATTCGTTATCTGCTCTCCAAACCGGCAGATGTGCCGATGATGGTTCATTACGGCGCAGCTGATATGGGGCTTGCGGGAAGCGATGTCATCTGCGAGTCGGGGATACAGATATCGGAGCTGCTCGACACAGGACGGGGACGCTGCACAATGGCGGTAGCAGGCCCTGCTGAGACAGCGGAAAAGTTTAAGGGGCATGTGTCAGGGCTGATGGGGCTTAAAGTGGCGACAAAGTACCCCAATATCGCGGAACAAACTTTCGCCGCCTGGGGCGTCCATATCAAGCTGATGAAGCTGAACGGCTCTGTGGAGCTTGCTCCGGCGCTGGGGCTCAGCGACTGCATCTTTGACATTGTGCAGACGGGAAGCACCCTGCGCGCCAACGGTTTAATTGTTATCAAAGAGACGGCTTCCGTCTCCCTGCGTCTGATAGCGGGCACAGGAGCAATGAGACTTAAATGGAACACTATGTTCGCCGTTACAGAAGCGGTGAAAAATTTTATAAAAGTTGGTGTGAAAGATGAAAAGTGAAATCATGCGTGAGACCAAAGAGACCTCTGTCAGCTTATTGCTGGAATATCCCGGAAAGGGAAGCGAAATCAGCTGCGGCTGCGGCTTTCTCAGCCACATGCTGACATTGCTCTGCCACAGGGCAGGGCTGGGGCTGACGCTTAAGGCTAGCGGCGATACCGATGTGGACTACCACCATTTGACGGAGGACGTAGCCATTGCTTTGGGACAGGCACTGCGGGAAATTTTTCGCGGCGGCGGCAATATCGCCCGCTACGGCTGGTGTCTGCTGCCGATGGACGGCTCCTTGGCGCGCGTGGCCCTTGATATCAGCGGACGGGGCGGGCTCTACTTCAAAGACGATTTTCCCGCGCAAAAGTGCGGCGATTTTGATATGGAACTGGTAGGGGAATTTTTCCGCGCACTGGCGCGCGAGGCTGGGATTACTCTGCACCTGTCTCTTTTGGAAGCGGATAACTCTCACCATGCGGCTGAGGCGCTGTTTAAAGGCGTGGGGCTATCGCTGAAAATGGCTCTGGCTCCTGCCTTAGAGGAAGCAAGTACAAAGGGGGTATGGCTATGATCATCTTTCCGGCGATAGATCTCTACGGAGGGCGTGTAGTCAGGCTCACAGAGGGGGATTTCTGTAAGCGTTCGGAATATGAAGTGTCCCCCATTGAGGCGGCAAAAAAATTTCTTGATGCCGGCTGCACTCATCTGCACATTGTAGATCTGGAGGGTGCGAAGCTGGGGCGTCCGTGTCACCTGAACGTGCTGCGGGAGCTTGCCGAGTTGGGAATGTTCATCGAGTACGGCGGCGGCTTGCGCACTCTCGGCTATGTTAGAGAGGCTGCGGAAGCAGGGGCGCAGCGGCTGATGGTTGGCAGCCTGATTTTTAAAGACCCGGAAATGCCGCACATTATCTGCCGTGAATTTGGCGCGGCGGCTATGGCGGCAATCGATGTCCGAGCGGGGCGGGTTGTCCACTCCGGCTGGCTCGAGGGTACGGATTTGGCAGCGGAAGATGCGGTAAAGTCCTTGCATTGTGTCGGTTTTTCCACCTTTTTGGTTACCGATACGGAGCGGGACGGACAGATGCGCGGTATTCGCACGGAAATTTACCGTCCTCTGGTCAAAGATGGTATCAAAATTGTGGCAGCCGGCGGCGTCACCGGAGAAAAAGACATCAGAGCCCTGGCGGAGCTTGGTATCAGCGGGGCCGTCGTGGGTAAAAGCCTTTATGAGGGCGGGATAAATATCAAAGCGGCTTTGGCTGCCGCAGGCTCAGGAGCGTAACAAGACGATGATTAATACTGACCTTATTAAGTTTGACGCAGCGGGTCTGGTGCCGGTTGTGGTTCAAGATGCAAAAAGCGCCGAAGTGCTGATGGTGGCATGGGCGAACGCCGAAGCTCTAAAGCTGACGGCGGAAATAGGTGAGCTGGTGCTTTGGAGCCGCTCGCGCCGCGAAATATGGCACAAGGGCGCTGCCAGCGGCAACAAAATGAAAGTAGCGGAGCTGCGGATTGACTGTGACGGCGATACCGTTTTGGCTGTCGTCCGCCCCTTGGGTCCTGCCTGCCACACGGGAGAGCGGAGCTGCTTTTACCGTACGCTCTTTGGCAAAGAAAACTCTCTTTCCGGCGGTTTCCTCGAGGAGCTTTGGCGATATCTCAATCAGCGGAAAAACGACAGCCCGCAAGAGAGCTACACCGCCCGCCTGCTAAGCCAGGGCGCACCGCGCGTGGCGCAGAAAGTGGGCGAAGAGGGTGTGGAGACGGCATTGGCTGCGGCTCTTGGGGACAAAGAGGGCTTTCGCTATGAAGCCGCGGACTTACTCTACCATCTTCTGGTGGCCTGCATAGCTGTTGGAGTGGAGCCTGCGGAAATATTAGCGGAGCTGAAAAGCCGCCACCACCAAAAAAGCGAAACGGCTGAATAGTCAGAGCGTATAAAATTTTAAGATTACGACCCCGCGCATCAAGCATACGTTAAAACTTCATACTTGGGTGCGAATGAAAGAGAACCGCGGTACTGTAGCGAATATAAAAATAATCGGAGGAATAATATATGAATACTAAAAAAATAATCCCCTGCCTTGATATGAAAGAGGGGCGTGTCGTAAAAGGAATCAAATTTGCCAACCTGCGTGATGCGGGCGACCCGGTGGAGTGTGCCAAAGCCTACCAAGCGGCAGGAGCGGACGAAATAGCTTTCCTTGATATCAGCGCCACTACCGATGCGCGCAAAACGGCGGCGGCAGTGGTTGCGCGCGTTGCCAAAGCGGTGACAGTGCCCCTTATTGTCGGCGGCGGTATGAGGTCTGTTGAGGATATCCGTGACGTTCTCGACGCCGGAGCGGTAAAAGTTTCTCTTAACACCGCGGCGGTGCGAAACCCCCAACTTGTGAAGTCGGCGTCAGATATCTTTGGTAAGGAGCGGATAATTGTCGCCATCGATGCCAAACGCAAGGGCGACGGCTACTGGCAGGTCTGTACTGAAGGCGGCATGAAAGCGGAACGCCTCGATGTCGTTGGCTGGGCGGCTTTGGCTCAGCGGCTGGGAGCGGGAGAAATTTTGCTCACCAGCATTGATATGGACGGAACCAAGGGCGGCTATGACATTGAACTGACGGAGGCGGTCTCGTCCAGAATAGATATCCCAGTAACCGCTTCGGGCGGTGCAGGCTGTAAGGAGGATTTTTACAAAGCTCTGACAGCCGGCGGTGCTGCCGCTGCTCTGGCTGCCTCGCTCTTCCACTTTAAAGAGGTGGAAATAGCGGAGCTGAAAAAATATCTTGCGGACAAAGGCGTTGCTGTCTGCCTATAAGGGCGGTGCGCCAAGAATTTATCGCTTTTGCGCCGCCAGCTTTTAAAAAGGTGAGGATTGGGATATTGGCGGCGAAGGGGAAAATTCCTCTTCGCCCTCTGTTTTGAGCTTTCAAGAATACAGTAAGAAAACAAGAGCAGGTGCAAATAGCCCTGCTCTTGTTTTTTGAATATCTGCGAATTACCCGGCATAAAAAGCAGTTTCTGCGCTGTGAGACTGATTTTCTTCGCAGCTGTCCGCCGTCGGTTATCTGCGCCGCCCGCTGTGCCCTATGGTGCTTGAGGAGATTTTGCCATTAAAGATAAGCGGGGGCAGTGTTTTTTAACGGCCTTTGCGGATGGCGGCGGCTTTGGCGTGGGCGCTTAATCCTTCATATGCGGCCATGGTTTCGGCAATTGGAGCCAAAAGCGCCGCGCCTTCCGCCGTCACTCTCTGAAAGGTGCAAACCTTGAGAAAGGTCATTACAGAGAGACCGCCGCTGTAGCGCGCCGCCTTCATTGTCGGCAGGGTGTGGTTAGTGCCGGCGGCGTAGTCGCCGAATACCTCAGCAGCACCTTCTCCGATAAAGAGCGAGCCGAAGTTGCGCAGCAGCGGCAAAATCGCCTCAGGGTCGGCGACATTTACTTCCAAATGTTCGGGAGCCAGGCTGTCGGCTCTCATTGCCGCCTCCTTTAGTGAGTCGGCGATGAGCACCATGCCGTTCTGCCGCCAAGAGAGGGAAGCAGTCTCTGCGGTATCAAGCTCCTTCAACTGTTTATCAATTTCGCGGCAGACGCTCTCCGCCAAAGAGGGCGAGTCGGTTATCAAAATGGCGGCGGCATCGCCGTCATGCTCTGACTGAGCCAGCATATCCGCTGCCACAATATCGGCGCGGGCGTTTTTATCGGCGATAACCAATACTTCGCTGGGGCCTGCGAGAAAATCTATCCCCACCTGCCCGTATACTTGCCTTTTGGCCTCGGTGACATACTTATTCCCCGGCCCGACAATCATCGAAACCGGTGCGATGCTCTCCGTTCCATAGGCGAAAGCGGCGATTGCCTGAGCGCCGCCTGCGGCGTAGACCTCGTCGGCTCCTGCTATCTTCAAAGCCGCCAAAGTAGCGGGATGCGGCATCGTGCTGCCTGCCATCGGCGGCACGGCGGCGCAGACGCGAGCTACGCCCGCGCATTTAGCCGGAATCACCAACATCAAAGCCGTGGAAAAAAGCGGGTGGCTGCCGCCGGGAATGTAGCAGCAGCATGAATCCACGGGAATAATCTTCTGCCCGAGGAATACTCCGTCCATAGTCTCTGTCTCTTCGATTGAATGTAAACTTTGCTGCTGCATAAGGGCGAATTTTTTTATATTTGCCGCCGCTGCCTCCATCGCGCCGCGCAAAGCTGCGGGGAGGTTCTCATAGGCCTTTGTAAGCTCCTCCTGCGGTACGAGGAAGGTGCTTCCCGCTGCGCCGCCGAATTTTTGATTATAGTCGGAGACGGCGCTGTCTTTGTGCTGTCTCACATTTAAAATAATTTCCGCAACTGTCTCCGTCAGCTTTCTGTCGTCAGCCGCAGTGCGCGGCTCTCTTGCCTTAAATACTCTCATCAAGTCACCTCATATTATGCTGTCATTTCATCTAGCTAAAATAGCATTAGAATATCAAGCTGTCAATTTGAGAAGAGCGGGAAAGCCCAAGCGCATCGCTAAATACGCGCGAATAAAGTGATGCGTTTGCTGTTCGCCCTTGTCTTTGTCGTATCGGGGACGAAGGTTTGGCAGCATATGAGCCTGCAAATTCAGAGTTTTACCCTTTCGGCGCAGGGTAAAAAAAGACGCCCCCGAAGGGGCGCCTTTATCTGTGTCCTGCTATTTAAGCAAGCTCTTTTAGCATATCCACGGCGAACTGGGCAGCTACCGCCGCGCCGCGGTGAAGAATATCTTCATCCACTGTATAGCACTCGTGGTGGTTGGATTTTTCCGAGCCCGGCACTTCTTTGCTGCGTCCTCCGAGGAAGGCGTAGACGGAGGGAGCTTTTTCCATCAGATAGGCGAAATCCTCCGAGCCGGTGAGTTTTTCCATTGAGCCGAGGAAGTCTTTACCGTAGAGTTTTTCCGCCGAATTGCGGGCAACATTAACAACAGCCGCATTACTGTTGATAACTGCACCGGTGAGATAGCTGTACTCAAGCTCTGCCTCGCAGCCGTAGCCGCGGCAGACATCTGAGGCCGTCTGTCTGATAAGCTCCTCTATTTCAAAACGGAACTTGGGGTCGAAGGTGCGCACTGTGCCGTCCATCGCCACTTTGTCGGCGATAATGTTAAACCTCTGCCCGCCTTCAAAGGTGCCGAGAGTGAGCACAAGGGCGTTCAAAGGGTTATTGCGGCGGCTGACAATCGTTTGCAGGGCCATAAT
>RRZU011837363.1_pt1 | contig 11934 bp, 9 predicted proteins | sample 2165561 | NCBI WGS metagenome assembly RRZU01 (sample SAMN10456909, study PRJNA506462) | wastewater metagenome | isolation source: wastewater sludge | place: USA: Moscow, Idaho | reverse complement strand
TCGATCGCGATCGGTCGGTTATTGATGCGCTTCATCACCTTGATCTCGACGTCTGTGACATCATCTGCGATCTTTGCGAACTCCTCTTCGTTGGTTACGAAATAGGTGGTCTTGCCCGAATCACCGTAGGCAGTCTGGATTACGAGATCTTGCCCCAAACCCGCCTTCTCGGTGACCTTCACGAGTTCTTTCCAATCGGCGACTTTCGTCAGCACGTTCGGCACGCTCGGCACGCCGACCGAGTCGGCAATTTGAGTCGTGACGATCTTCGAGTCGAGCCGCTCGCGCAGGGCGTGCGGGGGCAAGATGAGCTCGTAATCGAGTTCTTCGCAGATTCGCTCAGTCTCTTCGTCGAAAAACACCGTGACAATCTTTGGCCTCATGCCAGGAGGCGTGCGCTTCTCGATGTGGGTGCGCACCTCGTGGTTGCTCAGCAACCAGTTGTTGACGTCTTCGCCGCTCTCGAACTCGACGTAGGGCTTGTGAGCCGGGGTGAAGACTCGCGGGTGAGCGCCGTCCCAGCTGTCGTAGTACGCGATGTACGAGAAGCCTCGCACCCAGCGGTCGAGGCCCAGCAGGTTGAACGCCGTAGCGCCGACGAAGAACACCGGTGCCTCGCTGGTGCGAAAGTAGTGGCGAATCTCGGAAATATTCTTCAGCTTGGTGAACCCGCTGCGTCCGATGGTGACCGGGCCAGTATGCGGAGCGCGCCGCGGCCTGCGCCGCTTCGCGGGAGCCTCGGCTTCGCCGTCTGCGCTCGCGCCAAGAGCGCCGCCCTTGAGGGCACCGCCCTTTGCAGCGCCGCCCTTCACCGCGCCTCCGGGAATCATTCCGCCCTTCGCGGTGCTCGTCGACAGGCTCTTTGCCGTACCGCCCTTCGCGGTCGAGCTGCTCTTCGAAGCGGCGCTTTTCGCGGACTTCACCTGCGCAGTCTTCGCGGCATCTGCCTCGGCCGCCGCAGCCTTGGTCACTGCCGCTTTGGCAGCCGCCGACCTGGTCGCCGAAGTCTTCGCGGCTGGCGCCTTCGTTGTCGCCGCCTTCTTCGCGGCAGGTTTCGCGGCGGCCTTCTTTGCGGGCGCAGCAGCGGCTACGGTTTTCTTCGCTGCGGTGGCTTTCGCTGCCGGTTTCTTCGCAGTCGTAGCCTTCGCGCCGGCCTGAGCCGATGCGAAGGCGGATTTCGCCGCCGTACTTCGCTTTCTCGCGGCTGGCTTTGCCGGCTTCACCTCTCCCTGCTGCGAATCGGGCGACGAAGTGCCCTGCGAAATGGTCTTGGAATCCTCGTTACGCGCCATTGCGTATCCTTCCGTTGGGAGACGGTAAAGGCATGCTTGCACAGTTTGTCGAGATTTCCAAAACGAGACCAAACGTTCGCCTCAGCGCGCCGGTGTGCCGGCTCAGCGAGCGGAATTGCAGCGCAAAATTACTGCAGGGCTGAGGTCAGCCGCGCAAGGCCGTCGAGCAGTTGCGAGCGCAGCGGCTGCCGCGACCACTCCTCGCGCGTCAGCTCACGCGAGTTCTGGTGATACACGGCATTCACCTCGTCGAGTTCGCGCACAAAGCTCTCTCCGTAGACCACCATCGACACCTCCATGTTGAGGTTGAACGAGCGCTGATCCATGTTCGAAGACCCGACCACAGCGATCTTGTCGTCGATCGTGAAGTGTTTCGAATGCAAAATGTATGGCGGCCGATACATGAAGATGCGCACGCCCGCGTCGAAGAGCTCTTCGTAATACGAGCGCTGCGCGTGATAGACGACAGCCTGGTCGCCAATCTCTGAGACGAAGAGCTCGACTTCGACCCCGCGCGCCGTCGCGGCCCGCAGCGCGTGCATGATCGCGCTCTCCGGAATGAAGTATGGGCTCGTGATGCTAATGCGCTCCTGGGCCGTATAGAGCAGCGACACAAACACCTGCAGATTGTTCTCTCGCCCGAACCCCGGCCCGCTCGGCAAGATCTGACAATCGACTTGCCCCGGCAGCTGCACGCGCAGTTCATCGTCGATCGACTGCGGCATCGCTTCACCAGTCTCGACAAACCAGTCACTCAAAAACACGGCTTCGAGGCCCAGCGCGGCCGGCCCCTCGACTCGCACCATGAGGTCGCGCCAGTGCAGCCCTCGGCGAATGTTCGCAGGTTTGTTGTAGCTCGAATCGACGAGGTTCTGCGACCCCATGAATCCGACCTCGCCGTCGACCACTACGAGCTTGCGGTGGTTGCGCAGATCGGGCCGCTGCCACTGACCGCGCCACGGCCGCACAGGCAGCAGGTATGCCCATCTCGCGCCGATTTCGTTCAGGGTATTTGCAGTGCGCTTCGCGCCGGGGTTGCGCACCGCCGACACGTGGTCGAGCAGCACACGAACCTTGACCCCGCGAGCGGCGACCTCTCGCATGGCCTCGAACACATCGTTGGTGGTGTCGTCGTGCACCAGAATGTAGAACTCGACATACACGTAGTGTTTTGCCGCACGAATGGCTGTGGCGATCCTCGCAAAAGATTCTTCGTAATCGATGCAAATGCTGGTCGCGTTGCCGCGCACCATCGGTTGTGCCCCGAGGGATCGCCCCAATTGCACGGCGTTCGAGATGCCGTCGGGCAAGAGCACGAGTTCGGTGCCAAGCTTCGCCTGCTCACGATCGGCGATCTCACCCACGATCTGAGTGGCGAACTCCTGCTTCGCTGTTCGTTTCTTCGGCAGCTTGTTGCCGCCGATCAGCAGAAAGAGCAGCAGGCCGGGAACCGGCAACCAGAAAATCGTGATGAGCCAGGCCATGCCGGCTGTCGGGCGCCGGTTGCGCGGCACGACGAAGAGCGCGACGATACGCACGAGGTTGTCGACCACGAGCACGAAGGCGGCCCAGAGAAACGGCCAATTGACCTCGCTCCAGAAGTCACCGGCCGCGGCAAGGCGAATCATGGCGGCGTAGTCGTGCATGGAGACATTCTATGGGTGTCTCAAAAACCCGGTGCCGATTGCCGCTCGGGGCTACGACGTGATTATCTGAGGGCCGCCGCGCGTCAGGAGTCCGACTTCGGGGGCAGGCCGAGACGTGCGCGCTCCTCGGCCTCCATCTCTTTGTAGATTCGCCGCTCGGTGCGGTCAGCGCGCAAAATGAAGCGCAGCACGAGAGCGAAGAAGATACCGATCAGCACGGTCGGGGTAATCGACCAGAGCGCGTTGACCCACCAGTTATCCATCGAAGATTTCACCCTCAAGACACTCAAAAACATCCGGGCTGGCGTGCGGCCCGGCAAGACAGCACAAGCTTAGATGACGGGGCTGCACGCTTGCCGAGAGCGCGTGAAGGTCGCGAAGAACCAGAACCCGCTCTAACTTGTGGATCTTAGGGGAATTGAACCCCTGACCTCGTCATTGCGAACGACGCGCTCTACCAACTGAGCTAAAGACCCGAATCAAGCTCAGCCTATCAGGCGTGCCGCACTCCCCCGCGCGGCCAAACCAATCAGCCCGCGCGACGACTGCGCAGCACTGCGTCGAGGTCGAGCGCCCCGTCGCTGGTATCGCCGACGACGCCCATCTTGCGCAGCCGCTCGCTTGCGGCGATCTCGGCCGCGAGCGCACGCGCTTGGGCCGAAGCCGGGCGCGGCGCAGCAGGTGCGGCAGCGGGCGCAGCGGCAGCAGGCACAGCAGCCGCGGCCGATTTCTCGGCCTTCGGCGCAGCGTTGAGTTCGCGCTCCAGCAGAATCGACTCCGGCTGGTTTTTCATCGAAGCGGATCCGCCAGCTCCCGCGACAGATGCACCCTCGGCGCGAGCACGAGCCATTGCACGAGCCCGCTCAATGCGTGCGGCAGCCGCGGCCTGAGCTGCGGCGTGCTTCTCTGCGCCGCGATCCACCGCTTCAACTGCAGGTGCCGCAGCAGCTACCCGCGTCGCGGGGCTCGGAACGATTCGCTCTGCGTCGATCTCGACGTGACGCACGCGACCAGGGGCAAGCAGTACCAGAACCCCGAGTGCAACGGTTACCGCGGCGACGGAGCCGAGCAGCAGGGCTGGACCGAGACCCGCGATCAGCGTGCCTGCGCCGACAAGCATCGCGGCGAGCGCAAGCACCAGCACGAGCGCCGCAAGCGAGCGGACCCGGCGCACCACGGGTCGACGCAGCTTTGCCGAGCGCGCGAGCGCTGCCTGCTTGCGCTTCATCTGCTGCGCGCGCATCTCTGCGTAAATCTGCTTCGTGCGAGCCTCGCTCAGCTCTGCCTTGCGCTCGGCATCTTGCTGGCGCTGCGCCGTGCGCAACAGTCGCTCCTGAGCAAGTGCCTCGCGCGCGGTCGCCTCAACGCGCACCTCGGTGGGTACCTCGGCGGTCTCTGCGAGCACCCGAAGCGTGCGTTGCAGGCGCAGCGCGTTCTGCTCAGCAGTTCTGAACTCTCGTCGCCGCACCCAGCTCGGCACGAGCACCGCGACCCAGAGCAGCGCGGCCACCACGAAGATGAGCCCACCACCGAATACGCCGCTTGCCATGTGGTCACTGTACGGGCTGCGGCGCGGCTCACGAGCTTGGCGCGCCGAGCCGCTCGAGCATTCCTCGCGGTACTTCTTCTGCTGTCACCGCGAAGCTCTCGTGATCGCACCACTTGCCGTCGATGTGTATGTAGCGCTCGCGGAGCCCCTCGTATCGCAGGCCGAGCTTGTGCGCGACCCGCAGCGATGCGGCGTTCTCCGGTCGAATGCACACTTCGATTCGATGCAGCCGCAACTCGGTAAACGCGTAATCGATCGCGAGTGCGACGGCGGTGGGAGTCACGCCCTGCCCAGCAACGTGCTGCGACACCCAGTATCCGATCGAGGCCGACCGCAGGGCGCCTGCGCTGATATCGCTGACGCTGAGCTGGCCTACAGCCTGCCCTTCGTAGAGCATCACGAACGTCACGCCTGTGCCCGCCTTACGTTGTCGGTGCATGGCTCGAATCACCGGCCCGAGTGGCTGCGAGCCGGGCGCCGCTCCCCCGCCGCCCGGAAATGTCGCCTCCCAGGGCTGCAGCCAGCTTCGGTTTTCGGTGAGCAGCCTTCTGAGCACCGCGGCGTCGCGGCGTCGCACCGAGCGAATGGCGACTCGCCCATGCCCGCGCTCCGGCGGCGCCTGAATCGGATCCGGCAGTGGGCTCACCAGTTGGCCTCTCGAGCGCTACCCGGCACCGGACGAGTCGGCACCGGACGAGCCGGCGGCGCCGCGAAGGCGGTCGGCGAACCGGATCACCCATTCGCGCAGCTCGTCGCCGAGCTCTGCGTGCTCGACGCCCAGCAGCAGGTTCGCCTTGATCCACTCGGCGCGATCACCCGTGTCGTAGCGCCGCCCACCGAACACGACACCGAAGATCGGGGCCTCGCCCCCGCCCGTGGCCAGGGTGTTGAGCGCATCGGTCAGCTGGTACTCACCACCGCGGCCCGGCTCGAGCTTGTCGATCAGCCCGAAGATCTCTGGCCGCAGCACGTAGCGCCCGATGACGGCGAGGTTTGACGGTGCTTCTTCGCGGCTCGGCTTCTCGACAAGGCCGGTGATGCGCACCACATCGGGCTCATCTGTCGCCTCAATCGCAGCACAGCCGTAGAGGTGCACCTGCTCTGGCGGCACCTCCATGAGCGCGACGACGCTCGCGCCGCGCTGATCGTGCACCTCGACCATGCGCTCGAGCAGTGGGTCGCGGCTATCGATCAGGTCGTCGCCCAGCAGCACCGCGAACGAATCGTTACCGACATGCTTGCGGGCACGCCCGACCGCATGGCCGAGCCCAAGTGGTTGCCCTTGGCGCAGAAAGTGCACCTCGGCGAGATCGCTCGCCTCGTGCACCTTGTCAAGCCGCTCGCTATCGCCCTTCTTCTCGAGTGTCTGCTCGAGCTCGGGCACGTTATCGAAATGGCTCGTCAGGTTCTCTTTGTTGCGCCCGGTGATGATGAGCACGTCGTTCAGCCCGGCAGCGACGGCCTCTTCGACCACGTACTGAATCGCCGGCTTGTCGACGATCGGCAGCATCTCTTTCGGCATCGCCTTTGTCGCGGGCAAGAATCGAGTGCCGAGCCCTGCGGCCGGAATCACTGCTTTCGTCACCGTACGGCGCTGCTGCGTTGTCATGCTCGGTAGCCTACCGGGCACGACCGACAAGCTGTTCGGTCGTCGCTCAGAAACGTCGTCACACGTGGCCTCGCTACAATGACCGCGTGACGACCGCAGTAGAGCTCAAGCGCGAACTTCGCGCCGCCATTCGCGCCGAACGCATTGCGATGAGCGAGGATCGCCGGGAGGAAGCCCGCACCGACCTCACGGCGCGGCTCATCGATCTCGTACGCGCCCGCAAGGCGCGATCCTTTTCGTGCTTTCTGCCGACGCGCTCCGAACCAGACACCCGCGGCCTGCTCAAGTGGGCAGCATCGCAGGGCATTGAGACGTTGCTGCCTTCGTCGCTCGCGGACGGGCTGCTCGAATGGATCAGCCCGAGCGGCGAGGGCACAGTTCGGGGCGCCCACGGAATCGACGAACCGCTCGGCGAACCGCTCGGCCCACTCGCGATCGAGACCCTTGACCTGATGCTGATTCCGGCGGCCGCAGTCGACCGGCGCGGCAACCGGCTCGGCTGGGGGCGCGGCTACTTCGATCGCGCGCTCGCGTCGATGACAAGGCGACCGGCGGTGTTCGCCGTCGTGTTCGACCATGAGGTGCTCGAGCACCTGCCCACCGAGCAGCACGATGTTCCGCTCACGGGGGTCGTCACGCCGCGTCGCACGTTGCTTTTCTGAGCGCCAATAAAAGGATCAGCGCAGCACGGGGTAGAATCTTCGTTTGTGCCTACCTACGCTTATCGCTGCGCCGACTGCGGCCACGCATTCGACACCTATCAGCAGTTCAGCGAGGCCGCGCTGACCGAGTGCCCCGAGTGCGGCGGCAAGCTGCGCAAGGTGTTCGGTTCGCTCGGAGTCACCTTCAGCGGGTCGGGCTTCTACCGCACCGACTCGCGCAGCGAGAGCAAGCCCTCGGGGTCTCAGCCCTCGGGGTCTGCGAGCGGCTCGTCTGGCTCGGGCTCTTCGTCTAGCGCTTCGTCGTAACTGGTCTCAGCCCCAGTGCGGCGGGCGGTCGGCCCTGAGCCGGTCGTCGTTCTCGCCCTCAGCTCGTGGCGCCGTCGGCGGATCGAAGGGGTGCGGGTCGCTGCCCTCGGGGGCAGCCTGAGTCACTCGGCGGCGCCGCCTCATGCCCGCCGGCGTACCACCCGGCCGCGCGTTCGCGTCGGTGCCACCGGGCCCGCCGGCGCGATCCTCGCCCATCAAAACAGCGTATTCGAGCCCGGCTGCGCAACCCCGTCACGAGCCGGCTCTGCCGTCGCCTCACCCTCGTGCTTTGCCGCATCGGCATCGTAGCCCACGATGCTCGCCACTCGCAGCGCCACCCGCTCGGTGTCTGCGAAGAGGTCGAAGCTGTGCACGCGATGGTAGTGCCAGCCCAGTCGGCGCAGCACCGCGGGGCGCAGCCTGAGCGCGCTGCGAAGGCCATGCTCTTCGGCGCCCGCGAAGTCGAGGTCGACCGCAATTGCCCGCTCGCCGAGCGACGCCGCGAGCGGAATGGCTCCGCGGTAGTCGAGCGCAACGGTAAGACCGAGGCGCTCGAGCTGATCTGCGAGCTCGCCGAGCAGAGGGTCGCGCTCGGCAGGCAACGAGGCCTGCGCTGGCTCGGGGTGCTCGAGGGCGAGCAATTCAGAGAGCTCGACGACACCGTGCTTGATGCGCGCGGTGTCGAGGTGCTCAGGCCTGAAGCAGCTGACGATCGTCATCCCCCGGCGGGCCCGCGTCATGCCGACCGCGATGAGGCGCTCGCCGCCCGGCCTGCCGAGCGAGCCGAAGTTCGAGAGCACGCGCCCGTGTGGGGTGCGGCCGTAGCCGATCGAGAAGATCACGCGATCGCGGCTCTGCGCCATCGCCTGCTCGAGCGTCAGCACTGCGAACGGCTCTGCGCGCTCGCCGAGCAAGAACTCGCGATATTGAGGCAGCTTCGAGAACGCCTGCAGCACCGCCTGCTGCACGCGCACAGCGTGCCTGGCGCTCGCGGTGAGCACCATGAGCGACTCGCGCGGGCGCTCGGCCGCGTGCTGCAGCACGAGCTGCACCACCCGGGTCACCTCGGCATCGGTGCTCTCAACCGCGCCGCTGTGCGGGTCGGGCAGGCCCTGACCGTCGGTGACGAACTCGATCGTCAAGCTGGAGTGCCCGAGGAAGGTACCGGCCCACGGCAATGACTCGATGTCGCCGCTGTAGAAGCGGGAGTTCACGAGGTTCGTCAGGTCTTCGCCGCCGGCCCGGTAGCTGCGGGTGAGCGAGAGCTCGGGCAGCACTGCGTGCAGCTGGGCGTAAGCGCTGTGGCTGTGCAGATCTTCGAGATCCTCGGGAGCAGACTGCGCCTCGGCGTGCATGCTGCGTACCGCGATTTCGAAGCGCGACGGGGTTTGGGTCACTGTGTCGCCGAACGCGACCACCTGCTGGGCGCGTCGGATCGCGCTGACGTTTTCGACCAGGGTAGTCGCGCCGGCGTCGACCAACACGACCGTGTCGAAGCGAAGCTCGCTCGGCAGCCCGGCGACCTCGTAGGGTGAGAGCGCCCAGCCCGGCGCGAGCACTCCGAGCAGTGTCGGCGCCTGTTGCGCCAGCTGCAGCACCGATGCGTCACCGGCACGCAGCAGCTCGCGCAGGGCGAGTGCCTCACCGCGGTTATCGGCCACGGCGATGCGCCACGCGTCGGCGAGACGCCCCGCGAGCACGCTGCCGCCCGCGCCTGCGTGCGCGTCGTCGACCAGTCTGAAGTCGGCCTCGAGGCGCTCGATCACGGCGGTGTTGGCGCTCAGCAGCGCCTCGTTCGTCTGCAGAATGCGCTCGAGCGCAGACTGCCACCAGGCCTGCTCGAGCTCTGCAGCGACCTGGCCGACGGGCACGTGCCTGGCTGAGAGGTCGTCGATGAGGGTCTCGAGATGAGCAGCGCGCAGCCGCTCGACGATCGCGGTGCGCTCTTGAATGTTCTGCAGCACCTCGCTCTCGCGAGCAAGATCGGTGGTGCGACGCGCAAGGGTCGGCAGCGGCATGGTGCGCAGGCGCTCGCTGTCGCGCTCGACTCCGAGCACGCGGTCGAGCTCGTCGAGATCTTTATAGGCAGCCTGAAACGCAGTCGCTACCTCAGAGATACCGAGCGGCACGGCAGGCGGGGCGCCGACCACGGTGCTGTAGCGCTGCCAGAGCACACGCTGCTGCTGAATCTGCACGAGCCGCGCATACATGTCGCTGACGTGCACGCCCGGGCGCACGTACTCGCGGGCAAGCTTGCGCAGGCGGCGGCGGTTGCCGTTCGACATGTCTTCGCCGCCGCGCGGCGCATGCGCCGCGATTACGTCGTCGAGCGGTCGGTCGAAGACCTCGGGCGAGAAGCGGTCGAGCGTATCGCGCACGCCCATGAGCAGACGCAGGTACACACCGAGTTCAGCGATCGTCTCGTAGGGGCGCAGCGAGGTTTGTTCGATCAGCTGGTTCGCCTGCGAAACGAGACGAGGCAGCTGCGACTCTGCGAGGTCGACCGCGAGTGCGTACGCGCTGCGCGCGGCCTCGGTGGTCGCGAAGTCGACGCCGTACCAGGGCGAATCGCTCGGCCCGTACTGAAACTGCCCGAGGCGCGCGGCCTCGGTGATGTCTTCGGCGATCGATGTGCGGTCGAGCGTGAGCTGGCCGAGTGCCTTATCGTCGAGGCGCACCGTCGTGGTCGGCGGTTGCTCGAGCATCGCGAGCCGGCTCAGCTCACGCAGCGCCTCGAGCGGCGACACACCAAAGCGCTTGTCTTGCTTCGAGAGGGCCTCTTCGTAGCCGAGCAGCACCCCTCGCAGGCGCACGAGGGCGTCATCGATATCACGCTGCGAGGTCGCGCCGGCCGACTCGTTGCGGCTGATCGCCTCGACCAGGTTGCGGCGCAGCAGTCGCGGGGTCACCGCGAGCCCGCTCAGGCCGACGCGGCTGAGCCTATGCGAAATGCCGTCGAGCGTCGAGCGTCGAGGCGAGACGACGAGCACCCGCTTGCCAGCGCGCACGAGCTCGCCGACCGCACTCACCACCGTCTGGGTGCCGCCCGTTCCGGGCAGCGTGCGCACCACGATCGAGTGACCGGCGCCGATCTGCGCCAACACGTCGTCTTGCTCGGGGTCGGAGTCGTACAGGTGCCGGTCGACCTCGGGAGCACGATGGTTCGGGTGGGTCGCAGTGACCGGGCGGTAGCTCGCCTCGAGCTGCTGCTTCGCGACCTCGCTGCCGCACACAGCCTGAAGCACCGTGGTGTCGAGCATCTTGGCGTCTGCGGCCATCTGCTTCGACACGTTCAAGAATGAGGAGGCGACAAGTCGCGGCTGCACGACGAAACCGGGCACGCCGGTCACCATCTGCCGCAGGCGATCGATCACGGGCTGCGGCTTGAACACGCCCTCGTTCTGCGAGAGATCGAGCAGGGTGCGGGCGTCGACCACGATGCCGTACTGCTCGCGCAGTGTCGACAGCAGCTCGCGGTTCACGATCGGGTGCTTCTTCAGCTTGAGCTCGAAGTCTCGGCCGTAGCGACGAATCGCGAGGGGGCGCAGCAACACGGGCGCACAGAAGTCTTCGCCCTCGAAGTGCCACTTGGCGATGCCGATGCCGAGATGCACGGTCTCGAGCCCGCGCACCGTGCGCATCTCGGTAGCCTTGTCGGTCACCCGGCCGGCCGCGATCCTCGCCTGGCGCAGCGCCATGTCGTCGCGAATCAAGGCCGAGAGGAGAATCTTCTGGCCGGTAATGAACTGCGGCATGCCACCCGGGTGCGTGGTCGACAGCTCGATGCGGTTCATCGGCTCATCTTCGAAGTGCACGAGCGGGCTCTCGCCGCCGATGCCGGCGAGCTCTTCGCGCCACGCCTCGTGCTCTGCGGCAAACGCATCGACCGCGACCGGGCCGACCGACTGCACTGCGTCGGTGAGATTCGCGGTCTCGTTCACGGGGCTGGGTTCTTCAGGCTTCGGTGCGAGCGAACCCTCTGCCGTGGGCGCACCGCTGGATCGAGGCGCAGTGGCCTCCTGGGCACTTGCGCCTTGACGACGGCGACGGTCTACACTCCACACACCGTCACCTTATGCGGGGATACGGAGAATTCGCGGAGATCTTTCGGCGCGCCGCCCGCTCGAGCGACGCGCCGAGGCATATTTAGCGCTCCGCTGACGGCTCGATCGGCGTCGCTGCATCGCCGAGGCCGCGCGCGCGGGCCGTCCATGCCATCAGGTGATAGACGACAATCGCGGCGATCGTGCCGAGCGCGATGCCGTTGAAGACGATCGGGCTCGACTCAGAACCGAGCACCAGGCCGAAGTCGGCGATGCCGACGATCAGCGCGATGGCCGCGGTGAACTGGTTGATCGGCTTCGAGAAGTCGACCTTGTTGTCGATCCAGATCTTCACGCCGATCAGGCCGATGAGGCCATACAGGGCGATGGTCACACCGGCGAGCACGCCGGCAGGCACCGAGAAGATCACCGCGCCGACCTTCGGCGAGAAGCCGAGCAGCATCGCGATGATGCCAGCGACCCAGTAGGCGGCGGTCGAGTAGACACGGGTGGCGGCCATGACGCCGATGTTCTCGCCGTAGGTGGTGGTGCCCGAACCGCCGCCGAAGCCGGCGAGCACGGTCGAGAGGCCGTCGGCGAGCAGCGCGCGCCCGGTCACCGGGTCGAGGTCGCGATCGATCATGAGGCCGACGCTCTTGACGTGGCCGACGTTCTCGGCGATGAGCACGAGCACGACGGGCAGGAACATGGGCAGCAGACCCCACAGCGACGGGTCTGCGAAGGGGTTGCCAGGCAGGTGGAAGTCGGGCAGGCCGATCCATGCAGCCTGCTCGACCTGGGTGAAGTCGACCTCGCCCATCGCGATC
>RRZU013050305.1_pt1 | contig 11935 bp, 14 predicted proteins | sample 2165561 | NCBI WGS metagenome assembly RRZU01 (sample SAMN10456909, study PRJNA506462) | wastewater metagenome | isolation source: wastewater sludge | place: USA: Moscow, Idaho | reverse complement strand
TTCTAAATCTTGATGTTGTTTTAATTTATTTAACTTTGCTAGTTTTTCTTCTCTATCAATTTTATCAATTAAAGGTCTAATTTGTTTTTCATATTTTGAAGAGATAAAATATCCTAAAGTAGTATGTTTTCTTCTATCAATAATCTGAGCTATATCCATAGCTTTTATTAATGATGGTTTATTTTGAATATCTGTAACACCATAAGTTGTCATATTATATCCTTTTTAATGTTTTAATCTATAAGAATTATATCTTATATTATAAAATATAGCAAATCTAAAAATTTAATAAACAGACAAAAAACAACTACCAAAAAACCTTACTAAGTTATATATTAAATATATAAAATAAAAAAGGATGCAAAATGCTAAAAGAACTTATTTTTACAGGACTTGGTGGAGCTTTGGTTTTAAAAGATAAAATTGAAGATGAACTAAAAAAGTTAGAAGAAAAAGGAAAACTTGATACTAAAGATGTTAAAAGCTTTTTAGAGTCACTGGAACAAAAAGGTAAAGAAAGTGATGAAAAGTTCAAAGCTGAATTAAAAACACATATGAAAGAGATTATAGATGAGCTAGGGCTTGCAACTAAAGAAGATTTAGCAAAACTAAAAGAGGATTTAAAATAAAAGCTTTTTTTAAAAACTTATCTTTATACTCAATTTCAAGGGTTTATAAAGTCTTTTTATTTTTATTAACGATTTATTTGGTTATAAAAAAGAAACAAAGTTTCTTTGGAATCAAACCACTAAAGCCTAAAAAATTAAAAGATACTATTATCACATTGGGAGCAAGTTTTATAAAACTTGCACAAGTTCTAGCAACTCGTGCTGACTTTTTTTCAGCTGATTATTTGGATGAGTTAAAAGAGTTGCACGATAAACTGCCACCAATGAACAAAGATGAATTTGAAGAGATTTTTAATATTGCATTTAAAGAAGATTCGTTTAAAAGTTTTGATAAAACTCCAATAGCTTGTGCATCAATTGGACAAGTTCATATAGGAATTTTATACGATGACACAAAAGTTGCTGTGAAGCTGCGAAGAAAAGGTATTAAAAATAGAGTTAGTGCTGATATAAAAATTATAAACTTTTTTAATTTTTTATTTAATCCCCTATTTTCGCACTATACAAAAAACTCTATTGAAGCTGTAATCAAAGAGTTTTCATCGATGATTTTACAAGAAGTAAGTCTTTCTCAAGAGTTACAAAATCTTAGAAAATTCTCTCAAACTTACAAAGATAGTGGAGTTAAATTTCCTGTTCCATTTCCAACTTTATGTTGTGATGATGCTTTGGTTATGAGTTTTGAAGAGGGATATAGATTTGATGATAAAAAGAATATTCTAAAAGAGAATATTGATTTTAAAAAAATCATTGGTACACTTGTTGGGTTTTATACAACTCAAATGCTTATAAATGGATATTTTCACGCTGATCCACATCCTGGAAACTTGCTTATTACAAAAGAAGGTGAGATAATATTACTAGATTTTGGAATGGTAAAAACAGTTCCAAATAGCTCTAGAATTGCTATTATTGAGCTAATTAAAGCTGCAAATGAAAAAGATTATGAGCTATATATTAGTGCCAGCAAAAGATTAGGAACTATTGCTTATGAAGCACCAACTGGCGAATTAGCTGAGTTTACAAGTAAGATGTTTGATATTTTCTCAAATGATAATCTAAGTAGTGAATCCATGCAACAACTAGCCTTTGATGTATTAGAAGGTACAAGAAATATGCCTTTTAAACTTCCAAGTGATGCAATTTATATCTTAAGAGTTAGTGCTATTATTGAAGGGCTAGGAACAACATATATTGAAAACTTCAATGGTATAAAAGATATTTTACCAATATTGCAAGATAATCTTCCAAAAGCTTTGGGGGCAAAAGATAGTATTATAGAAACAATAATTGATGAAATAAAAGATATTCCATTTACCCTAAAAGATTTAAAATCTGTTATAAAACAAGCAAGTAAAGGTGAGCTTCAAATTGAAGTATCAAATAATCAACTAGAATTTATTTCAAAAGAGATTAAAGATTTTATTAGACCAATTATTTTATCATTCGGATTAATTTTTACATCAATATTTATGATTTTATATGATAAAGAACTAAAACAGATGGCTTTAGCTCTATTTATTGTAGCAATCATTAGACTTATTTATAAATAAAGGAATTTTTATGAAAATAGCAATTATTGGAGCTGGTTTTTCTGGCTGTAATTTATATAATAATTTAAAAGAAAAATATGAAGATATTACTATTTTTGAAAAATCAAGGGGAGTTGGAGGTCGCCTTAGTACTAAGTATATTGAAGATAAATTCATAGACCACGGAACTTCATCTTTGATTCCAATTACAGATGATTTAAAAATGTTTTGTTTAGATTTATCAAGTAATGGTGTTGTAAAAGCAAAATATGATGAGTTTATACCAAAAAATGGAATAAATGCAATTTGTAAGTTTTTAATAGATGAAAAAGATTTAATCAAAAATACAAAAATCACAAAAGCCCAAAACATAGATAACAAATGGATTTTAGAAGATGAAAATCATAATATCTATAAAGATTTTGATTTACTATTTATCACTATTCCAGCACCTCAAATACTACAAATGAAAATAGAACTTTCAAATGAATTTAAAGAAAAACTTTCTCATATAAAATATGACTCTATTTTTTCTTTAATTCTTCACTCAAATGAAGATATAAAACTAGATAAAAGTGTCTTATATGAAAATCCAGATATTCAAAATATTATAAATAACTCAAGAAAATATCAATATAAAGATTTTAGCTCATATGTAATCCACTCTACAAAAGAGTTTGCAAATTGTGTAAATGAAAAAACAAAAGAGGAAATATGCGAGATTTTTTTAACTAATTTTGATGATGACACAAAAGAACTAATAGAAAAGTTTACAATGATTCCACACCTATGGAAATATGCCTTTGCAAAAACTTCTTTAGATATGCCCTACTTTTTAAATGATGAAAAAAATCTAGGAATTTGTGGGGATTTTTTTAATCATTCAAATATGGAAGCGGCACTTTTAAGCTCTGAATTATTGGGAAACATAAAATACTTCTAAGAAATTTAGAAGTATTTTAAAAATAGTTATTTAATAAACTCAATAGAATCATCTAAAGATTCTTTATCTGTAGATGATTGTTCATTTAATCTATATCCAAAAGGAAGTAAACAAGCTATTTGGAATTTTGAAGTATCAAGTCCTAATACTTCTTCAATATTTTCTTTTTCATAAGATTCAATAGGACAAGAATCAATACCTTTTATAGCAGCTGCTGTCATCATATTTCCTGCTGATAAATATGTTTGTCTTGCAGGCCAAGAATACATATTTTCATTACTATGACAACTATCTTCTGGATGATTAGGATAGATTCCTGTATAAAATTCTAATTTATCAGCTGGAAAGCCTTTTTTAACAGATTTTGAATGAGATGATTGGGATTCAGAGTTTATGCTTTCAATAGCTGCCAAAAAAATAACCAAATGAGAAGAAGAACTAATTGAAATTTCTTCTGAACAAAGTGGGCTTATTTTTGTTTTTAATTCGTCATTTGAAATAACTAAAAATTTCCAAGGTTTCATACCAAAAGAAGAAGTTGATTTTTTTCCTGCTTTAAGTATGAAATTTATATCATCATCGGAAATCTTTTTTGTATTGTCAAATATCTCACATGCATGACTAAAATCTAAAACATTCATTAATATATTTTCCATAGTATTCCTTTTCAATGTAAGTTTACTAATTTACCTTCTATTCTCTTAACAAATGATAAAGATAGTCATTTTTCATATGCCATGCACCCAATCTTTTATTTGTTTTAACTATTTAATAAACTCTACAATATTTTCAAATTTTTCTCTTAATTGAGTTGATTGTTCGTTTATTCTATAACCAAATGGCACAACAACAGCTGTTTGGTATTTTGTTAAATCTAATCCTAGAACTTCATCTAATTTATCTTTTTCAAATCCTTCAATAGGACATGAATCAATACCTTTAACAGCAGCTGCTGTCATCATATTTCCTAAAGCAATATATGATTGTTTTGCAGTCCAAGAATAGATATTGTCATCACTTGATAAAGTTTGTTTTAAATGGTCAGCATATAAACCTAAATAAAAATCAAGTTTATCTTGAGGCATTTCTCTTCTTTTGAATTTTCTTTCAACTTCACCTGATGATGGTTTAACAGCATCAATAGCAGCTAGGATAATCACTAAATGAGAACAAGAAGTAACTTGAACTTGATTCCAACAAACAGGTCTGATTTTTGCTTTTAACTCTTCATTTGTAATAACTAAAAACTTCCATCCTTCCATACCAAAAGATGATGGTGATTTTCTTCCCACCTCTAAGATATAATTCATATCTTCATCAGTGATTTTTTTTGTTTCATCAAATACTTTACACGCGTGTCTAAAATCCATAGCTTCCATAAATGTTTTTTCCATATTTTTATCCTTTTATTAAATTAATTTTTCTAATTTTGAAATTTCTAAAGCATCAAGTTTGTTTTCAATTGTTTTAGCAAATGAAGCAAAATGAGCAGTAGCCATATGAGCTTCTAAAAGTTCTGCACTTTCCCAAGTTTCAATAAATGTAAAACTATTAGTATCTTCCAAATCTTTATGTAATTCATACTGAATACAACCATCATCTAAGTCATGAGTACTTTTATGAAGTGCTAATAATTCAGCATAAACTTCATCTTTAAACTGCTCTTTGATTTTTAATTTTGCAACAATAACTATTTTTGACATTATATTACCCTTTAAAATTTATTTCTAATATTTTTCTAAATTTTTCTAATTCCGCATTTAAATCTAAATCACCTTTGAAAATATCATGAACTGCATAAGTTTTTAAAGGCTTTAATCCACAAAATTGAAATGTTTTATGAACAGCAACATGAGCTTCATCCAAAGATAAACCATCAAATAAGCTATTTTTATTATCAAATGCTGAATCTGGGCAATTATAAGTTAAAGATAACATATACTTTTTATCTTGCATTAAACCACCACTTCCATAGAGTTTTGATGCATCACTTCTGCTTCTTCCATCACTTTCATAATGTACACCTTGAGTAAATGTTTCATCAATATATTTTTTTGCAATCCAAGGAAGGCTCATCCAATAAACTGGATATTGAAATAAAATATAATCAGCCCATTTGAACTTTTCTACTTCTTCTTGTATTGTATAACCTTTTTCAATATGAGTTTGTTTAACTTCAAAACCATTCTCTTCAAAAAATTTATTTGCACAATCTATATAATGATTTGTTAAATCACCCTTTGCAACAACATCATAATATTGGTGACCATTTAATATTAAAACTTTTTTCATATAATTTATCCTTTATTTTTACTAAAATGCTCTTTGCTAAGAAGAGTCTATAAATTTTATTTTAAAAATTATATTCCTAATAAACTTAATTTTACTTTACCTTACTTTAGGTAAGTAATAAATATTTATTTTACTTATGCTATAATCCATTAATTTAAAAGGAAAAAATATGTATTATATAAACGATAAAGAGTACAAATGTTCAGTTGCAGTAACACTTGATATTTTTAACGATAGATGGAAATTAGCAATTATTTGGCATTTATTAGATACTGAATTAAGATTTAAAGATTTACATGAAACAATAAATGAAATTACACAAAAAACATTAACTGTAAAATTAAAAGAATTAGAAGAAAAAAATATTATTCACAGAGAAGTTTTTGCTGAAGTTCCACCAAAAGTTGTTTATAGTTTAACCCCTTGTGGAAAAAGATTAAAACCAGTACTTCAAGAAATGTTTAAATGGGGAATTGATTATGTTGAAGAGTTTGGCGAAAATACAGGTGAAAATGATTGCCAAGCAGAAGCTTGCTTTAAAAATTAATTCGAAAAGTAAATCTAAATTAAATTATGGATAATTTTGTACTAATATTAGTAGCCATTACAATTGGTTATGGAATAAATAGGTTAAATATCTTTTCAAAAGAAGCACCTATTATTTTAAACCAATTTGTAATATATATTTCACTTCCTGCAATGGTATTATTGCAAATTCCAAAACTCACCTTTTCCATTGATACAATTATTCCAATAGTAGTTGCATGGGCGGTTATAATCATCAGTGCTATTTTGGTTTTGATTTTATCAAGACTTTTTGCATTTTCAAGAGAAGTTACAGGCTCACTTATGCTTGTTGCAACTTTGAGTAATTCTTCTTTTTTAGGTATTCCTATTATAAATGCATATATGGGCGAAGACTCGCTTCCTTATGTACTTGTTTATGACCAATTGGGAAATTCTATTGCAGTTGCAACTTATGGTACTTTTATTGCTTCATATTACTCAAACAAAAGTAAAACTGGTTTCAAAATTATTTTTTTTAAAATATTAACATTTCCACCATTTATATCTTTGATTGTTGCACTATTTTTAATGGGTGTTGAATTTAATGATACTATCACAAAAGTTTTAACTAATTTTGCGAATACTATAGTTCCACTAGCTCTTGTTGCTGTTGGACTTCAATTACAATTTAGACTTCCAAAAGAAGATTTAAAACCTTTTAGTGTCGCGTTAGTCGTAAAACTTATATTAGCTCCAATAATTGCAATATTAGTTTGTAAGTTATTTGGATGGAATAATCAAGCTGCTATTGTATCAATTATGGAAGCTGGAATGGCATCTATGATTACAGCTGGAGTTATAGCTTCCATGACTGGACTTGCACCTCGTTTAAGTACAGCCATTGTTGGTTATGGTATAATTATTTCCTTCTTTACTACGGCGGTTTTATTTAAAATAATAGGATAAAAAATGAGCTCAAATGATTTTTACAAAAACTTAAAAGAAATCACAGATTTTTCAAAAATCATGGAAGATAGTAACTACAAAAAAATTCCTAATGATTGGTATGTAATCACATCTGATATAAAAAGTTCTACAAAAGCCATAGAAAATGGTATGTATAAACAAGTAAATTTTATAGCAGCTCTTACAATAATTGGAATACTAAATATAAATAGAGATGAAGATTTTCCATATGTTTTTGGAGGAGATGGAGCTAGTTTAATTATTCCTGCAAATCTGCTAGAACAGTCAAAAAAAGTTTTATTAGAAGCTTCAAAAAAAGCAAAAAGTGCTTTTGATTTAGAATTAAGAATAGGATTTGTAAGTGTAAAAGAGATTGAAGAAAAAGGCTCTTTTATTGAACTTACAAAGTTTAAGATAAGCGATTCATATACTCAAGCGATCATTAGAGGAAATGGTTTAGAACTAGCCGAAGAGTTATTAAAAAGCCAATACAACAAATATAAAATTGAAGATAATTTCACCCATGAATATAATCCAAATTTTGAAGGCTTAGAGTGTCGATGGAAAAATATAAAAACTCCCAAAGATGAAACTATTTCAGTAATGATCAAAAGTATAAATCAGAAAGATAATAATAAAATATATACAAATTGCATAAAAAGAATAGAAGAAATTGCTGGTATTCATAGTGATAGAAATCCTTTAAAAACACAAAATCAACTGAATTTATCATTTAACCCAAAAATTTTAAATGCAGAAGCTTCGATTTTTACACAAAATACGGTTTCTAAATTTTTCACTATTTCAAGACTAATGCTTGAAAACTTTTTAGGACTAATACTTATGAGATACTCAATTGCTAAATGGGGTCAATACAAAAATATAATACTTAAAACCACAGATACAGAAAAGTTTGATGATATGCTAAGAATGGTAATTTCAACCAAAAGAAATCAAACAAAAGAATTAGAAAAATATTTAGAAGAAGAGTATCAAAATAAAAATTTAGTTTATGGAATACATAAATCAGACTCCGCTTTAATGACATGTTTAATCTTTCAAAGACATGGAAAGCACATACATTTTATAGATAGTTCAAATGGTGGATATGCACTTGCCGCAAAAGAATTGAAAAATAGATTAAAAAATCTTCAATAATACACACTCTCTAAATATAAACTAGATACAATACGCGAAAATTAATATTAGGGATCCTTATAATGTTTGAATTAACGAAAAAAGTGATAATTAGTTCTCTTCTTTTTTCTTGTGCTTTATATGCAGAAAATAAAGAAGTATCAAAAAATGAAATCGCTCAAATGGAGCAATTAGAGTTATTAAAAAGAGCTCAAATAAAAATTACAAAAGCTTATGATATTGGTAGTTTATATATATTAAATATTAATGTTCAGGGAAATGCTGATGAAATTTATTTAACAAAAGACAAAAAGCTTATACTTTCAGGTGATTTAATTGATGTAAATAGTGGGATAAAAATTAGTGCACCTGCTGATTTAACAGGAGTTAGAGGTAAAGAAGCTTTTGTATATGGAAAAGGAACTGAGGAGTATTTCTTATTTACAGATCCAGAATGCCCATATTGTAAAAAATTCGAATCTTATCTTCCACAAATTGAAAATAAAGTAAAAATTAGAGTATTTTACTTCCCATTAGAATCTCATGAAAATGCAAAAGATTTATCATTATATGTTTTAAGTCAAAAAACAAGTTCTCAAAAAGTTGAAGCAATGTTTAGTGGAGCTGACAATTTAGATAAAGCAAAAAATGCTAAATATACTCAAGCAGAACTTGCTAAACTTGAAAAAACTCTAGAAGAACAAATTCAAATTGGAATGAAATTAAATGTTCAAGGAACACCTACTATTTTTGATAAAGATGGTAAAGGCGTTGTTTGGGTTAATCTATTAGAAAAATTTGGAATTGAAGTAAAATAACTCAAAAGGAAGTATCTTTTTAAAGATACTTCTTTTAAGAAAATAAAAAACTAACTATAAAATAACCTGCAAAAGTCAGCCATAAAAATAATACAGATGCTAAATAAATAGGCTTTAATCCAACATTTTTAAACTTATCAAAACTTGTTTGCATTCCCAAAGCTGTCATAGCAACTGTTAAAATGAAGCTATCTAAATAATTTATTGATTCAACAATTTGAAGTGATAATAAATCAAAAGAGTTAAAAGCAACTACAACTATAAACATAAGAGCAAACCATGGTATTATAATCTTAGCTTTTGTGTCTTTATTATCAATAGTAGAATTAACTGCAGTTTTTAAAAGCCAAATACTTAGTATTATTAGAAATGGTGCTAACATCATAACTCTAATCATTTTTACAATAACAGCATTTGAAGATACATTTTCTCCTAAAGCTTCCCCTGCTCCAACCGCATGGGCAACTTCATGTAAAGTTGCACCTATATATATTCCCATATTAGAATCACTTAAATTCAAAATTCCAAGTTTAAATAAAAATGGATATAAAAACATAGCAATAGTTCCAAATACAACAACAGTAGAAACTGCAATTGCACTTTTATATGCTGGACTTTTTAAAACACTCTCAGTTGCTAATACAGCAGCTGCTCCACAAATAGCACTTCCAGCACTTGTTAAGATGGTGATTTCTCTATCAAGTTTTAAAACTTTTGTTCCGAAAAGATATCCAATAATAAAAGTACTTGAAACTATTAAAAAAGCTGTAAATACTCCTGAAAAACCCACTTCTTCTAAGTTTTGAAAAGTTAATCTAAAACCATATAAAACAATTCCTGTTCTTAAAAGTGTTTTTGTACAGAATGCAACACCCTTATCAAAACTTTGAGGGAAATATTTTTTAATACTATTTGCATATAACATTCCAAATAAAATACCAATAATCAAAGGGCTAATAGCTAAATCTTTAAAAAAAGAGAACTCAGAGACAAATGTAACAAAAACTGAAATAATCAAAACAATTACAATTCCTATCATAATAAACTTCCTTTTGTTTTTTTAATATTTGAAAGTATATTCTTATGATTTTAATTTGTAAAATATATTATATTTATTATAATGATATATTTTATTAATAAGGCTAAGATATGACTTTAAAAGAATTAAACTTTTTTTATAAATTAAGTGATAACCCTCAAGTAACCCAAGTGGCTCAAGAGCTTAAAATAAGTCAATCAGCAATATCTCTAGCCATTAAATCTTTAGAGAATAAATTAGAAGAACAATTATTTGATAGAGTTGGAAAAAAACTAATACTAAATGAAAGAGGAAGATATTTCAAAGAAAAAACACTTCCACACTATTTAGCAATCATAGATAGCCAAAAACTTTTTCAAAAAAATAAACTCGCTGGAAATATGAAAATAGCTTCAAGTAAAACCATATCAAACTACTTAATGCCAGATATTTATTATGAGTTTTTATCTAAATACAGCGATGTGAAATTTGATATTTCAACTATAAACTCAACTAAAATTATTGAAAATATTTTAAACTCAAATCTAGATATAGGATTAATAGAAATAGATATAAATAACTCAAACCTAATAAAGCAAAAACTTTGTGATGATGAGCTAATAATAGTAACAAGTGATGAAAATGCACCTAAAATTGCCTTTATAGATACTATAAATAAAAAATGGATTCTAAGAGAAACAGGTTCAGGAACAAGAGAAGTTTTTATAAACTCTCTTGGGAAATATGCACAAGATATAAGCATATTTATGGAGCTTCAAGATTTTGAAGAGATTAAAACTATTTTAATAGATAATAAAGACACAATAACAGCCATATCAAAAAATGCAGTAAAAAAAGAGTTAGAAAGCAAAAAATTATTTCAAATAAAATTAAAAAATTTTGAGTTTAAAAGAGAGTTTCATATAGTTTACCATAAAGACAAATCAACAAATTTGCTTTTTCAAACTTTTATAGACTTTTTAAAAAGTAAGTTCTTACTTTAGTTATAGTAAAGTGCATCAAAAATTATATATAAGTTATGATATTAGGACTTTTTTAATGATTAGATTAATTTTATTAGGTGTTCTTTCAGGTGCTTTTTTTTCTAGCACATTTATTTTAAATGAAGTTATGAGTGTTTCAGGTGGTCATTGGCTTTGGTCAGCCAGCCTTAGATATTTTTTTATGATTTTATTTTTAGCTTTGATTTTATTTTTTCAAGGTGGAATACAAAGACTTATTGATATTTACAAATTATTTCTATCAAACTATGTTTTTTGGACAATAAGCGGAACTATTGGATTTGGATTTTTCTATGCATTAATTTGTTTTAGTGCTGATTTTTCACCCGCTTGGGTAATAGCTGCAACGTGGCAGTTTACTGTTGTTTCTACACTTTTTGTATTAATGTTTTTTGGTAAAAAATTTCCTAAAAAGATATGGGCTTTTTCTATTATTATATTTATAGGTGTTTGCTTAGTAAATTTATCTCATATTGATACTTTTGATATAAAAGCATTATTACTTGGTGGATTCCCTATTTTAATAGCTTCTTTTTGTTATCCAATAGGAAATCAGTTGGTTTGGGAAGCTAAAAATGGTAACCATAAAAATGTACCTAAAATCACTTCAAAACTATTAAATAATGCTTTTAATAAAGTATTTTTACTTTCAATTGGATCACTTCCACTATGGTTTATTTTACTAGCAATTATACAACCCCAAGCACCTAGTAACTCTCAAGTAATAAATACAGCCTTAGTTGCATTACTTTCAGGAGTTCTAGCAACATCAATATTTTTATATGCAAGAAATATAGCAAAAGATTCAAATGAAATAGCTGCAATTGATGCAACACAAGCTAGTGAAGTTGTATTTGCTATACTTGGAGGAATGATATTTTTAGGAAATACTTCTTTAAACCTAATCTCAATTATTGGTCTTTCTTTAATAATGATAGGTTTATTTTTATTTACAAAATATCAAAATGCTTAGACTATTTGAACTAGTCTAACTATTTTAGTAAGTTAGAAATTTGTTGAACTTCTTCAGCTAAAAGTTCAAATTCACTAATTTTTAAATCCTCAATCATA
>RRZU011367200.1_pt1 | contig 11935 bp, 14 predicted proteins | sample 2165561 | NCBI WGS metagenome assembly RRZU01 (sample SAMN10456909, study PRJNA506462) | wastewater metagenome | isolation source: wastewater sludge | place: USA: Moscow, Idaho | reverse complement strand
TTTTTTTTAAGAATATCAATGCTGAGGCTATCCATGGGCATGTATTCATATTGAGTCATCTCCGTTTTGAATAAAATATCCAAAATAGGAATGATGAAAGAAAAAGAGAATACACCAAGTATAGCACCTAATATATTAAATATGATATTTAACCCTACTTGTTTCTTGTAGGGTGGCACAAAACGCCTTATCAGTGTTATAAAGTCTTTCATTAAAAAGTATTTAATTGATGCGGAACTTTCGATCTTCGAAGTCCGGAGCGAAAAACGCCGCAAGTTAGCTATAATTCTTTATTTATTAAATGTCAGGTATCTTTTTCGTGTCTTAGATACAGGAAAATAAACTTCTTTTAGCAAGTTACCCAATCCTTTACCATAATTTAAAATCTCCCTAACAGCACATTGAAGTATTTTTTTTACCTTTGTTGGTTCAAAATCGCGATATTAACATGGCAGATACCAAACAACAATTTGAGCATGTGATCTCAATATGTCGTAATCTTTTTACTAAGAAATTAAAAGATTACGGTGCTTCATGGAGGATACTCCGTCCCCAGTCAGTTACCGATCAAATACTGATCAAGGCAAAGCGAATCAGAAGTATTGAAGAAAAAGGCATGAGCCTGATTAATGAAGGTATTACCCCTGAGTTTATCGGTATCGTCAACTATGGCATTATCGGGCTTATTCAATTGGAACTCGGATTTGCGGATGCCGTTGATCTGACGGAGGAACAAGTCATCGCCTTGTATGACAAGCATATGACAGAAACCAAGGAGTTGATGTATGCCAAAAATCACGACTACGACGAGGCCTGGCGGTCAATGCGCATCAGTTCGTATACCGACCTTATCCTTACCAAGATTTATCGCACCAAACAAATAGAGGAAAATAAAGGTAAGACACTCGTTTCGGAAGGGATAGACGCCAATTATATGGATATGATTAATTATTCCCTCTTCGGGCTGATCAAGTTAGAATATCCTGACAATGAGGATTAAATGAGCAAAACAGATATTTTAAAGAAAATACTTGTCGAAGCATCCAGAATTATTCTGGGAGTAGTTTTCGTTTTCTCAGGATTTGCAAAAGCGGTCGATCCGTTTGGTACAGCCTATAAGATAACCGATTACTTTGCTGCATTCCATCTGAGTTCTTTATCATTTCTATCCATGCCTTTATCTGTATTGCTGTGTATAGCCGAGTTTGCTATGGGAGCATGCATGCTGTTCGGGCTTTATCGCAAATGGAATTCGAGGCTGATGCTTCTGGTTATGGTCTTTATGACTATACTGACTCTTTATCTGGCTATAAGTAATCCTGTCGAAGACTGCGGATGTTTTGGCGATGCGCTGATTATAACCAATTGGCAAACTTTTTATAAAAATATTATACTATTGCTCTGCTCTATCTGTACATTCCTTTATTGCGAACGCATCAGTAATTTATTTACAGGAAAAACTTATTGGCTAGCGTTTCTGTATATTTTCATCTTTATCGGATTTTTCACTCTCCGCAATTATATTTTTGGTCCTTTGTTCGATTTTCGCCCTTATAAAATAGGGGCTGATATTCCGACGTTAATGAATGTGGAAGAAGGAGAAGGAAGTGAACATAAATCCGTTCTCATTTATGCCAAGAACGGAGCCGAAAAGGAGTTTACAGAAGATGATTATCCATGGGAAGACAGTACATGGGTATTTGTGCGAATGGAAACAAAAACAATTAAAGAGGGTAAGATTTCTCCCATCAAAGACTTTTCGATAACAAAACTTGAGTTTAACCAGAACAGAACGGAAATTGAAGGACAGACAGACATCACACAAGAGATTTTGTCAGACAGTAATTATGTATTCCTGATGATATCGCCGTTTCTTACAGAAATGGACATGTCTTATCTCAGTAACTTTGAAGATGTAGAGAATTATGCCGACTATAGAGGGTATAAATTCTATTGCCTTACATCTTCTGTTAACGATGAAATAATTAACTGGGCGGAAACAAATACTATAAATTTCGACTTTTGTATAACCGACGAAAGGACTTTGAAAACAATAATCCGAACCAATCCGGGACTTATCCTATTGAAAAACGGCGTAGTCATCAATAAATGGGCAGACATCAGTGTTCCGGCAGAAGAAGACCTGCACAGACCTCTGGATGAAATGCCTTATGGGCAAATGATTGATATAAAAGATCAAAATAAGAAAAACTTATTTTATACAAGTGCAATATTTCTATTACCTTTACTCCTCCTCAAAGGGTTGGATTTTCTCGTTTACAGAAACCGGAAAAAGATTATTCCCCAAACGGAGAGCAAGAACGACGAAGAATAAATAAATTTATTAATATAATAAACTACTTTTAAATCATGAGAAAAAATATTGTTGCAGGAAACTGGAAAATGAATAAGAACCTTCAGGAAGGTGTAGCTTTTGCTAAAGATCTGGAAACTGCACTTGCAGGTAAAACACTGAAATGTGAAGTGGTAATCGGTACTCCGTTTATTCATCTGGCCAGCGTAGCTTCTGCTACAAAACTAGCCGTAGCCGCTCAAAACTGTGCAGATAAGGCTTCCGGTGCTTATACAGGTGAGGTTTCTGCCGCTATGGTTGCATCCACAGGTGCTAAATATGTTATCTTAGGACACTCTGAGCGGCGCACATATTATGGAGAAACAGATGCTATCCTGAAAGAAAAAGTATTATTAGCCTTGGCTAATAACTTAAGTCCTATCTTCTGTATCGGCGAAACTAAGGAAGAAAGAGAAGCGAATGTACATTTCGACGTTGTTAAACGACAGACTGTTGACGCTCTATTCAACCTTTCTGCTGAAGATTTTTCTAAAATAGTTATTGCATACGAACCGGTTTGGGCTATTGGCACAGGCCTTACTGCTACTTCAGCGCAAGCGCAAGAAATGCATGCGTTCATCCGCCAGATTATTGCTGACAAATATGGTAAAGAAGTAGCCGAAAACACGTCTATCCTGTATGGCGGTAGTGCCAACGGAGGAAACGCCAAAGAACTTTTTGCCTGTCCCGATATCGACGGCGGGCTTATCGGTGGAGCATCTCTCGATGTAGAGAAGTTCATTCCGGTTATAGAAGGATTCTAAATTCTTGTTATATAATCTGTTGCGGGTGCAATCATCGAACCCGCAACACTTTTACTTTTAAAATATGAAAAAAGGACTTTATCTATTTTTTACCTTTTGCCTTTTAGCGACTTATACCTTTGCTCAGAAAACAATAGTAGAGGATATAAATACTGCAAAATGGGGACAGGGAGATGTAAAAGTGATGCAGGACGAAACCATTCAAAACCGTATAGCTATACGCTACGATAATCAGGAGGATAGTATCGGAGAGGGGCAAATACGGTCTTCTTCCACTCCGATTAAAGGAGGCGGATATAAAATACAGGTTTTTATGGGAAATGACCAGCAACAATCGAAAAGAGAGGCTGAATCGAAGCAAGCCCAGATAAGGAATGCCTATCCGGAGTTGCAAACATCAATTGCTTTCAATTCTCCGTTTTGGCGATTGCGTGTGATCAATATAGCAACAAAGGAAGACGCTCAGCAGATTTTAACAGAATTGAAAAAACAGTTTCCGTCATTCGGAAAAGAAATGTACGTTATTCCACCAAATCGATAATTTGATAATGCGAGACGAAAATTCGGCTAATTTAATGGCCAGTCATTACAGAGAAGTAATCTCTCTTTTGGGAGAAAATCCTGATAGAGAAGGCTTGCTGAAAACACCCGACAGGGTAGCCAAAGCGATGCAGTTTTTGACAAAGGGCTATAAGGAGAATCCTGAAGAGATATTAAAAAAGGCTCTGTTCAAAGAGGATTATCGGCAAATGGTCATAGTCAAGGATATTGATTTCTATTCTCTATGCGAACATCATATGCTTCCATTTTGGGGTAAAGCTCATGTTGCCTATATCCCTAACGGACACATTACGGGATTAAGCAAGATAGCCCGAGTTGTGGATGTTTTTGCCCGACGCTTGCAGGTGCAGGAGCGCATGACTCTTCAAATAAAAGAATGTATACAGAATACCCTCAATCCGTTGGGTGTAATGGTGGTTATAGAGGCTCAGCACATGTGTATGCAAATGCGGGGAGTTGAGAAGCAGAATTCAACGACCACAACTTCCGATTTTACAGGAGTATTCAATCAGGCCAAGACTAGAGAAGAATTTATCAACCTCATAAGATAAGAGGGTTGCAAAGATTGTGAATATGCAACGAGATTCTTTTTCATGTGAAAATTATCTCGTTTTTTTATATCTCTTTTCCCTATGTATTTATATAATGTTCATACACATGATATAGCGTCCGCAATAGAAGGTGGATATGATGTAAGGTGTATTCTGAATACATACCCCGAAGATTTTGAGCAAAAGAAGCAAATGTATCCCAACACCTGGTTTTCATGCGGTATACATCCTTGGTTATCAGACAAATCGGAAGAATCATTTGCTCGCTTAAAAGAGATTGCAGAAGATTCCGATGTTGTCGCCATTGGCGAAATAGGGTTGGATAAGCTGCAAGGCCCTGACATAACAACGCAAATAGCCGTATTCAGAAAACAGATAAAACTAGCTACCGACGTTCGCAAACCCATTATCATCCATTGTGTAAAGGCATGGGATGAGATGATCGCATTATATAAAGAATACAAAACCGATGTTCCCTGGATTATACACGGATACAGAGGAAATCCTGAACAGACAAAGCAGTTATGTAAACTAGGATTTAAATTTTCTCTAGGAGAATTCTTTAATAAAGAGTCTGTAAAACTTATACCTTTAGATTCCATTTTTTGCGAAACCGACACTTCCGAATTGACTATTTGCAAGGTATATGAAAATATTTCTACTGAAATAGGAATGAATTTAAATCATTTTGCTATTTTAGCGGCTGAAAACATAAAGAATACATTTCGACAAGTGACATATTTCTATCCCGAAAATAATGATTGACGTTAATGCTCATATTTTATTGATTTATACAGGGGGTACGATCGGTATGGTTGAAAATCCGGCAACGGGTTCGTTGGAACCTTTCGATTTTGCTCACATAACAAAGCATCTGCCCGAATTGCAACGGTTTAAATTTCAGATTGACCACATTGTTTTCGATCCGGTGATAGATTCTTCTGATATTACTCCGGAGCATTGGAAAAGAATAGTGCATATCATTGAAACGAATTATGCAAAATACGATGGGTTTGTAATCTTACATGGTACCGACACGATGGCATTTACAGCTTCGGCACTCAGTTTTATGATAGAGAATTTACAAAAGCCCGTGGTCTTAACCGGATCACAGTTGCCGGTAGGTAAATTGAGAACAGATGCAAAGGAAAATCTGATAACAGCATTGGAAATCGCAGCCGACAAAGACTCTATTGGAAATCCCATTGTACCTGAAGTTTGTATATTTTTTCAAAACGACTTATTGAGAGGGAATCGTTCGACAAAAGTAAATGCCGATAATTTTAATGCTTTCAAGTCGCACAACTATCCTAGTCTGGCAAAATCAGGAATACAGATAAGATATGACAGAAAAGTGATTATTCAACCTGATTATGAAAAAAATACCCGTTTTCATTATCGGCTGGATACGAGGATTGCCTCATTAAGATTATTTCCCGGCATTGATAAACAAACCGTGGAAGCGATAATGGGAATGAAGAATCTGAAAGCGATTATTCTGGAGACTTATGGCTCGGGGAATGCACCACTTTCTCCATGGTTTTTAGATTTAATACGAGATGCTGTTAAAAGAGGCATAATCATACTAAACATCACACAGTGCGATATTGGTATGGTGAATATGCAATTGTATGAAACAGGAAGAGAATTGTTGCGGGCAGGAGCGATAAGCGGATTCGATGCCACTTTCGAATCGACTGTGGCTAAACTTATGTTTCTGATAGGACATAAATACGATAAAGAAGAAATAAAGATCAGAATGCGGGTACCTCTTGTAGGTGAGATAACCCGCCCCGAAGACAGAGTGAATGAAACAATATGAGAATCTCCGGTTAATGGCAGAGAAGGCTAAACCGTCATTCCTTGAATATTATAAAAAGAACAAAAAGCGATTGAGCAAGATGGATGTTATTGTCCATCAGTTGCACGAAGATATATCCGAAAAAATAGATTGTTTATCCTGTGCCAATTGTTGCAGAAGTCTCGGCCCGGCTATATATGATAAGGACATAGAACGCATGGCAAAAGCATTACGGATAAAACCATCTGAGGTTGTTTCTTCTTATTTGAGAGTAGATGAAGACGGTGACTATGTTTTCAGATCTATGCCTTGTCCTTTCCTTATGCCGGATAATTATTGCTCCATATACGATTCCCGCCCTAAGGCATGCCGCGAATATCCACATACAGACCGAAAAAATTTTGAGCAAATATACAAACTGACTGTAAAGAATACAGCAACCTGCCCCATTGCATACGAGGTGCTTTCGGAATTGACTAAGCTATAGGATAGAAGAGATATGCAAAAAATACATATCTCTCTTTTGTTTATAAATCAGATCTGCATTTATTATTACAGTTCTGAGTAAAAAAATTATTTGAATTTCTTTATAAAATCTGCTACCGTTTGGTTCGACAATTGCTCTATCATAAATTTCTCCGCTTCAAGATTCAAATCTTTCAAATGCTCGTTGATTTGCCTTCCGATTGGGCATTTGGGGTTAGGCGACGCCAATGAATTACCCAATAAGGTCTGCGAGCTTACAACCCTGTACACCTCTGATAGAAGAATCTCGTCCGCTGGTTTTGCCAGCATACTGCCTCCGTTTTTCCCTTCTTTACTAAGAATAAAGCCATGCTTGCGAAGATTCGACAGTTCTTTACGAACCAGCACCGGATTGATATTCATGCTTCCGGCTAGATAGTCCGACGACAACCATTCTTCGTTGCTGTCAGCTAACAGAACAAGGATATGTATTGAGATAACAAATCTTCGATCGCCCATACTGTAATTTTAATTATTACAGTACAAATATATATACTTGAAATGAATAATGCAAGAGATTCTGAAAATTAACTATATTTTTTCGGATTTGTTTTTTATATAATGTTGCAGCAATTCATACCCTATCACTCCCATGCCTATCCCAAACAGGATGCCACAAAAAACATCCAGAGGAAAATGCTTCGCCACATAAATACGGCTGTATGCAACTGCTGATGCCCATATGATCGCTGCATAGCCATAGAAGCGGGATAGTTGGATTTTTCGTGTAATCAGCGCAAAAAACACAGCCATGGAGAATGTTGTTGCTGAATGTGACGAAAAAAAACTATAACTCGTGTCTGTTGTACCTTCCAAGGCATAGATCAGACCTTGCCAATCGGGATTGTGTATCGGACGTGGACGTTCGACAATAACCTTGATTATATTAGTGATAAGGGCACTCATTCCTACTGTAATCAGAAATGACAAAGAAGCTAACTTTCTCCAAGAATAACTTTTAAAATAGATAATAGCCAACATGGTCAAACATGCTAATATCCAGCATAGATATGAGCTTAAGAACAGCATAATGGGATTGAGCCAACCGGTATGCATACCGTTCAGAAGCAAAAATAATTCCTGATCCCACTCTATGATTTTATCTAACATCGCAGTATGATTAGTCGATAGCAAATGCAAAGAAAATAAGATTTTACAGTTATTGTAAATAAAATACACCGAAAACGATAAAGTTTGCCTACTTTATAGATAATTGATGTAAATTTGCAACCATACTTTATGGAAGAAACATTCAACATACACAGAGGTAATATAAACGACAACGAGAAGGAGTTTGAAAACGCCCTCAGACCGTTGACATTCCGTGGTTTCAGCGGACAAAGTAAGGTTGTTGAAAATCTGCAGGTTTTTGTCACAGCAGCAAAAATGCGTGGCGAATCGCTGGATCATACCTTATTGCACGGCCCCCCCGGGCTGGGAAAAACCACGTTATCGAATATAATAGCCAACGAGCTTGGCGTCGGGTTTAAAATAACATCAGGCCCTGTCTTGGATAAACCCGGCGATCTTGCCGGACTATTAACTTCGCTTGCGGTAAATGATGTTCTCTTTATCGATGAGATACATCGGCTTTCTCCTGTTGTAGAAGAATATCTGTACAGCGCGATGGAAGATTACAGAATCGACATCATGATCGACAAAGGCCCCAGTGCCCGTTCGGTACAGATAGAACTTAATCCGTTTACTCTTATCGGAGCAACTACACGCAGCGGCTTGCTCACAAGCCCTTTACGCGCTCGTTTCGGCATCAATATGCATCTGGAATATTACGATATTGATACCCTCATGCGTATTATTCTTCGCTCGGCAGATATACTCGACATACATACCTCCGAAGATGCAGCGATGGAAATCGCATCGCGTAGTCGTGGCACTCCGCGTATCGCCAACGCCTTGCTGCGTCGGGTACGGGACTTTGCTCAAGTGAAAGGTTCGGGCAAGATAGACAAGGCTATTGCAACTTATTCCCTCGAAGCACTCAATATAGACAAGTACGGTCTCGATGAAATTGACAATAAAATTTTACTGATCCTTATCGATAAATTTAAAGGCGGACCGGTCGGCATATCCACCATTGCTACGGCATTGGGCGAAGATGGAGGAACCATAGAGGAAGTTTACGAGCCCTTCCTTATCAAAGAAGGCTTCATGAAGCGCACCCCAAGAGGTCGTGAGGCTACAGACTTAGCCTACACGCATCTGGGACGGAAAAGACAAAGTGAACAAGGTTTTTTATTTTAAGAGATCAATTTGAATCTGGAATTATTCATAGCGAAGCGAATTCACTTCAAAAGTGAAAAAGGGGAAAAGCGAGTTTCTTCTCCTGCCATAAAAATAGCTGTTGCGGGAGTGGCAATAGGGCTTGCTGCTATGATATTGTCCCTATCGATAGTCGTTGGGTTTAAAACAGAAGTACGCAACAAGGTTGTAGGCTTCGGTTCGCATATTCAGATAACCAATCTGCATAACACAACGTCTTACGAAAATCAGCCGATATCGGTATCTCCCGAGCTGATAAAAGAACTGACTGATACCTCTAACATAAAGAAAGCACAGCTTTACGGGACAAAACCCGGCGTGATAAAAACGAAGGATGCTTTTCAGGGTATCATGCTCAAAGGAGTTGACGCCGATTACGACTGGAGCTTCTTTAAACAGAACATGGTCGATGGTTCCATTATCAACCCTCAGGATACTTCGGTCACCAATCAGGTTATCATATCAAAAAATATAGCATCGAAACTGCATCTCAAAACAGGTGATAGTTTTATTGCTTACTTCGTTGGCGAACGCAATGTAGAGGAACGCAGTGCCCGTAAATTCAATATCACAGGAATATACAGTACCAATTTTGAAGAATACGACAAGCTTTTTGTAGTAACCGATTTATCCCTGATTCAACGATTGAATAAATGGGAACCGGAACAGGTCAGCGGAATAGAGTTACTGGTCAAAGATTATGACAAATTAGAGGAGACCACCCAAGATCTTTATGTCAATCTGATGACTTATCGTGACAAGGATGGCAACACCCTGCTGGCACGTTCCATCAAGGAATTGAACCCGATGATATTCAGCTGGCTCGATCTGTTGGATATGAATGTATGGGTAATTATCGGTCTTATGTTTGTCATCTCCGTATTTACCATGATTTCAGGTTTGCTGATTATTATACTCGAACGTACAAATATGATAGGAATGCTGAAAACTCTGGGGTCAAAAAATTTCAGCATCCGCAAGACATTTTTATATGTAGCTTCATTTCTTATCCTGAAAGGGATGATTTGGGGAAACATTATAGCACTTTCAATTCTATTGATACAAAAGTATTTCGGAGTTATAAAACTTAATCCGGATAATTATTATGTATCCGAAATGCCGGTAGATATTAATATCCTGTATATTTTGCTGATTAATGTAGGTACTCTCGTGTTGTCGGTTGTGGCTATGATAGGGACATCTTATCTGATAGCCAAAATTTCTCCTGCCAAATCCATACGATTCGAATAACCATTATTCATGGTGATAAGGCTCATTATTGAGTATCGTCATTGCCCTATATAGTTGTTCCACAAATATCAGGCGTACCATTTGGTGCGAGAATGTCATGCGCGACAGCGTCAGTTTCTCATTCGCTTTATTGTACACTGCTTCCGAAAATCCATAAGGCCCGCCAATAATGAACACAAGCCGCTTTGACACATTGTGCGTTTTCTTTTCGATGTAGTTGGCAAACTGAACAGAGCTATATTCTTTTCCTTTTTCGTCCAATAATACTATATAATCGCCAGCCTGTATGTTTTTTATGATTAGCTCCCCTTCCTTCTCTTTTTGTTGTTCGACAGTCAGGCTTTTCGTATTTTTAATATCAGGGATCACCTGCATTTCGAAAGGGATATAGTGCTCCAACCGTTTCTGATACTCATTCACAGCGTCAATGAAATATCCGGCATCTGTTTTACCTATAACAAGAAGAGTAATTTTCATATGATATCTTTAATGAATGCAAAAATACGATTTTCTGTTTATCTTTATATCAAAACTCTGAAATGAACGATTTGGATAAAGATAGTTTCAGGCAGGGAATATATGATATTGTCAGATATATTCCTCGTGGGCGGGCAACCAGTTATGGAGCTGTTGCCAAAGCTGCCGGTTATCCCAATTTATCCAGAATGGTCGGGAAAATCATGGCTGGATGTTCAGAAAAAAATATTCCTGCCCACAGGGTAGTAAACAGTCAGGGTGTCCTCTCCGGAAAAGAAGCATTTGGTTCTGCGGGAGAAATGCAAAAGCTGTTGGAAGCCGAAGGTATAATTGTGATAAACGACCGCATTGTAAATTGGAAGACTGTTTTTTGGAATCCCCTGAAAGAAATCAGGTTGGAGTAAGCTATCTGTTCCCCAAATCCCGATACATCGTTTGAAAGAAAGCTTTTGCTTTTTTCTCCAGATCAGGATTCCCTTTTTGGCTAATCACACTCTTCTTGTCGTTGTCGTAAGTTACTGTTCCTGTCGAGTCCGTCATGCAGAATCCATTTACATACGAATAAAAAGCAAACTTATTCCCATCAGGATTTAGCACATCTTTGCTGAAAATAAACTCGTCATGATTCACATTTAATTGAGAGAGCAAAGTCGCTGCCAGATCGTTCTGCGAAGCAAACTCTTTTATCACCTGCGGCTGCTTTACTGCCCCGCCGATCCAAATCATCGGAATACGGAAACGTTCAGAATCGCTATTGTTTATACCTTGCGGATAGGATTGCATAGCATGATCGGCAATAAAAATGATCAGAGTGTTGTCCCAGTATTTTGTGGCTTTCAGTTGTTTTACAAAATTGCCAAGGCATTCATCCGTGTAATGAACAGCGTTGAGAAAAGGTTCTTTAAACTCATTCACAGGAACATCAAACGGCTCGTGGCTACTCAATGTTAACACCGTTTTGAAGAATGGCGTTTTTGTCTCTTTTGTTGTCAGATCTTTGTAAAATCTTTCTATAAGAGGCTTATCCGGAACACCCCATTTGGTCATCCGTTCACTCAACGAGAACTCTTTATCTGCGACAATATCTTTTATACCGCAAGCCCCGACAAAATATGAACGCATATTCGCAAAATCGACATCACCTCCATAATAAAAAGAAAGGTCATATCCCTTTTCTTTTAATGTGCGAGGTATGGTCGGCAAATTACCTGTCTTTTGGGGATACTTCATTATTGCAACTGTCGGATGTGCCGGGTAACCGCTTAATACCGAAACCACTCCCCTATCGGTACGGAAACTGTTTGCATAGAAGTTTTCAAAAAACACGCCTTCTTTTGCAAAATGGCTCATATTTGGAGCTATCAAAGAGTCT
>RRZU013040809.1_pt1 | contig 11936 bp, 10 predicted proteins | sample 2165561 | NCBI WGS metagenome assembly RRZU01 (sample SAMN10456909, study PRJNA506462) | wastewater metagenome | isolation source: wastewater sludge | place: USA: Moscow, Idaho | reverse complement strand
GATAAGTCTTGATCATGTCATCACTGATAATCTGCATGTATCTGGCAAGAACGATAAGAGAGATTTTCTCTTTTTTCAGTAGTGTCATCTCTGCCTTTTCTACTTCAGATTTATTGCTGTGGTCCTTTTTGATAGACCATATGTAATAAGGTATGTTGAATTGTTCTGCAACATATCTCAAATCTTCATGATTACTTATGATACATGGTATTTCTACGTTCCATTCTCCTGCTTTATATCTTGCAAGCAGATCATACAGGCAGTGGCTCATCTTACTGACAAATATCGCCATGCGAGGTTTCTCGTCATTGAAGTAGAGATTAAATTCCATCTTGTATCGTTGTGAATATAACGTCCTGAAGTAATCTTCCAGCTTGTCTCTAGGAATTAGAAAATCATCAAGTTCCCATTCGATACGCATAAAGAACATTCCATCCTCTCGATCAACGTATTGGTCTAGATATACAATGTTACCTTTATTATCTGTTATAAATCTAGTTACTTCCGATATAATACCCGGTTCGTCCGGGCAATGGAGTAGCAAAATAGCCGCTGGTTTCATACTTTATTGCTATATTTGAACTTTTAGTATTGTCTACTTTCTTACTCATTTTGTATGAGATACTGCAAAGGTACAATTTTTCTTTCAATCTATATTAATAAAGCTTACTTTTCTTACAATTGTACAGAAAAAGGTGTGGTTATGATTATAAAATTAGCAAATTATTCATCTTTATGATTGGCTGTGTGAAGAATGAGGGAGGTGGCGCTGATCGTAAAGAGGGTATTATCAGAAATTACTCTTTTTTCCCGATCTTTTAATCTCTCAAATCCGACAAAAGTACCCGTATAACTCGGCCCATCTTGAAGAATATATTTCAATTTGGCTTTCTTGTCCTTGCAGACAGTAAGAATACAATGAGTCATATCAATATTGAGATCACCTGTTTCAATCGGACAATTAATGTCATTGCCTTTCATATATCGTCCGATAATGTTTTTCCCGAAATGCAAGGGAATAACTTGCTTATAGTGGAATGCATTTTCAATGACAACAATTGAACCGTATCCCGTCTCGTTTTCTTCTGCCTCCTGATCAGGATTTTCTTCATCCTGTGTATTTCTTATTTTTGAGACTCCTAAACGAATGCCAAATTCTTTGCTACATAGGGGACATTGGAAAACTAGCGATTGGCCTGATTTATATTTAGTTTCGTCAAAAATAATATAATTGTCGCATTTCGGACAACGGACTCTTTTCATTTTTTTTTAATCTTTGATGCGAACAATCCAGCTACCGGCGAATTCTTCTTTGTCATTAATCTTGTTAAGTGCATCCTGTGCATCCTGCTGGTGAGGATAATGGCCTATAATCACTTTTGCTGTACCATGATTAAGTAATATTCTTGCAGATATAAAGCCTTGATTTTTGAGTCTGTTGACATAAGCTATAGCATTTGTTCTTGTTGTATGACTAGCAACAACGATGCTGTAATCATTTTCTGTATTACCAAGAGCCGTTGGTTGTATTTTAGAGATTTTATTTTTTATACGAGCAGAAGAATCAGATAAGTTTGCTGTCTGTTTGATCTTTTTATTTTCTTTTAATTTTAAAGGTATTGTAGAAATAATATCACTTGGAATTATTTTATAAAGAATCCCTGTATCGATATTACTTTCAGTCAGCAAGGTTGATTTGCTGTTTCCCAACGGAGTGGAAAATAGAAAAAAAGCAATAACAATAATGCATACGGCAGCAATGTTCCTCAACATGCTAACACGGATACTGATGATTTTTGCCTTTTCTGGCTCTTCGTTTGGTTGCAGAGCTATTTCTACAGCTTCGTTTTCTGGTAAAGTGTTCTCTTTTTGGAAAGCATTTACAAAAACTTTTTGTTCTTTTACTATTGTATTTATTTTCTGAAAACCAAAACTGTCCAAACCATAGTATTCCGGCGTCGCTAGGCCTGCTTCACATGGCTCGAAAGCATATTTTCCATTTTCATTGATAGATAGCTTGCCTAGGCCTGTAAGTTCATATTCATTTTCATTTTCAAGATGTTGTTTTAATTCATTTACTTCATCTTCAATGCGACTTAATGCTTCTGGATAGCTGATATCGTAAGCTTCTACGTATGACTGCACAAGAAGTGAATCATTCATCTTTAGTTGAGAATTGAAACCTATGGTACGAAGAGGAGGCAGGAAAATTTCATTTTCACTGTCATATGAAGCCTCAAGATGGTGCGCCATAAATCCACCAAAGTCAGGAATGATAACACAGTCATTGCTTAGAAGCAATATTTCGATATGTCGATTCAAATTTATCACATTGCAAAATTAATGTTTTTTTTTGTAAGAAACAACTTATTTGCTAAAAAAAGTACATTTAATAATAAATACGTTTTTTTATTTTGTCATTCCTATGGAAAATAGTATCTTTGCTTTGTTTTTATTTATTTAGAGTAAAAGATGGAATATAAAGAAACGGAAATTAAAGGTGTATGGATTTTAGAGCCTAAGGTCTTTAATGATGCTCGCGGCTATTTCTTTGAAGCCTGGAAACAGACTGATTTTGATGAGCATATAGGCTACCATGTACCCTTTGTTCAGGATAATGAATCCAAATCAAGTTTTGGTGTTCTTCGTGGTCTTCATTATCAAAAGGGAACATATTCTCAGGCCAAGTTGGTTCGTGTCATTAAAGGCAAAGTTCTTGATGTCGCAGTTGATATCCGCAAGCGTTCTTCAACTTTTGGCAAATATGTCATGGTAGAATTAAGTGAGGATAATAAGCGCCAATTCTTTATTCCGCGTGGATTTGCCCATGGTTTCCTTGTCTTAAGCAACGAGGCTGTCTTTACTTATAAAGTTGATAATGTTTATGCACCTGGTCAGGAAGCAAGTATCAGATGGAATGATAAGGATATAAATATTCTATGGCCTATTGATCAAGCTAAGGTGCTGACAAGTGAAAAAGATCTTAAAGCTAAAAGCCTGAAAGAGGCTGAAGTTTTTGAATAAATATAAAAATGCCATGAATATTGCTATTGTAGGAACAGGATATGTCGGTTTAGTCTCAGGTACGTGTTTTGCTGATACTGGGGCTAATGTGACTTGTGTTGATGTTGATGCCAATAAAATAGAACGTTTGAAGAAAGGGGAAATACCTATTTATGAACCAGGGTTAGATGAACTAGTTCTAAAAAATGTTCAAGCAGGCAGACTTAAATTCTCAACATCCCTTCCTGATGTTCTTAATGATCAGCAGATTGTCTTTTCTGCTGTTGGTACACCTCCTGATGAAGATGGAAGTGCTGATTTGAAGTATGTCCTTCAGGTTGCACGCACTATCGGGCAGAACTTAAATAAATATATGGTTGTGGTAACCAAAAGTACTGTCCCAGTGGGTACTGCAAAAAAAATTCGTGCGGTTATACAAAAGGAACTTGATGATCGTGGAGTTAATGTTAAATTTGATGTCGCCAGTAATCCGGAATTTCTTAAAGAAGGTAATGCCATTAAAGATTTTATGAGTCCGGACCGTGTCGTTGTTGGTGTGGAGTCAGATCGGGCTAAGGATATATTGACTAAACTTTATAAACCTTTTTTGCTTAATAATTTTCGTGTTATCTTTATGGATATTCCATCTGCTGAGATGACAAAATATGCTGCTAATTCTATGTTGGCTACCCGTATATCATTTATGAATGATATTGCTAACCTATGTGAAAAAGTTGGCGCAGATGTAAATATGGTTCGTGCGGGCATCGGCAGCGATACTCGTATTGGGCGTAAGTTTTTATATGCGGGATGTGGATATGGTGGAAGCTGTTTTCCTAAAGATGTTAAGGCATTAATCAGAACGGCAGATAATGCAGGATATTCCATGCAGGTGTTAAAAGCTGTTGAACAGGTGAATGAGCAACAAAAAAGTATATTATTTAAGAAGTTATTCAAATTTATACACGGTGGATCTCTAGAAGGGAAAACGATAGCTCTGTGGGGACTATCATTTAAGCCGGAAACAGATGATATGAGAGAATCTACGGCTTTGGTAATGTTGTCCTTACTGTTAAAGGCTAATTGTAATATCCGGGTATATGATCCTGTTGCTATGCCGGAATGTCAGCGCAGGATGAAATTAGCCACACAAATGCATCCTTTATTGGTGAAATCTTTGAGCCGACTTACTTATTGTAGTGATATGTATGATGCTTGTCTTAATGCTGATGCAATGCTTCTTATAACAGAATGGAAAGAATTCCGCTTGCCGAGCTGGGAAGTCATAGCTAAGACCATGAATCATAAGCTGGTAATAGATGGGAGAAATATCTTTGATCGTAAAGAACTTATAGACTTTGGATTCGAGTATCATTGTATAGGTAAATAATGAATAAATATTTGTTTATATTTTTTGCTTGTTTGTTGCTTCTTACTGGTTGCCATCAAAAGCCAGGTAAGGCAGTTGTACAGGAAGATAGACAAGCTAAGAGGATGCTTCAAGGCATCTGGATTAATGATGATGATGATGAAATTGCTTTTAAAGCTAAAGGTGATACGATATATTATCCTGATTCAACAAGTGAACCTTGTTATTTTATGATTGTTAATGATACTCTTATATTGAAAGGAGCTAATGAAACTAAGTATCTTATTTTAAAGCAGGCCCCTCACTTATTTGAGTTTAAAAATCAGACAGGTGATATTGTCAGTTTAGTTAAGAGCAGTGATTCTTCTGATGCAGATGCTTTTATGCCCAAGTCTCCGGTAGCAATGAATCAATTAAATCAAAATCAGCTGATTAAACGTGATTCTATTGTTATATTTAATAATCAGCATTATCATAGTTATGTGCAGGTTAATCCGACGACTTATAAAGTATTTAAGTCCTCTTTGAACGATAACGGGGTTGAAATAGATAATGTCTATTATGATAATATTATTCATATCAGTTTGTTTCATGGAGACTTGCAAATTTTTTCACATGATTTTCATAAAGATGATTTTCAAAGGCAAGTTAGAACAGACATCTTAAAACAGTGTATTTTAAGTGATATACTTTTTCAAGGTATGGATAAAGATGGTGCTCATTATCTGGCTGAAATATGTTTGCCTGACAGTCCTAGTTCTTATGAAGTGAAAATTATAATATCATATCAAGGTAAATTAAAAATGTTTATTTAAAATTGTATAGCTGGATATTATAGTTTTAAGAACAGAAAGGTGAATGTCTCAAATACAAAATGAACCCTAAAAGTTTTTTATTTAACTTTTGAGGTTCATTAAAAAGTAGACTCTATATTAATTGAGTTACTCAATTCTCATTCCTGAGAAAGATCGACTTTATATATGTTATGCGCAACAGAATAATATAATCATTTGTGCAAAGAAAATTCTTAGAAACATGCTCAATGGGTAGACTGTTGAATAGCCTAATGCCGGGGCTTCACCATTACATACGGAATTTGCGTAAGCTAGTGCAGGAGGGTCTGTATAGGAGCCGGCAAGCATGCCCATGATTGTGAAATAATTGAACTTGAATATTTTCCTTGCTATTATGCCTATAATTAAGATAGGTATTACTGTAATCAGAAAACCTGTCAAAACATACAATAGACCATCGCCTTTTACTACGGTGATCCAAAATCCGGCTCCAGCTTTGATTCCTACAGAAGCAAGAAAAAGAACTAAACCGAATTCCCGAAGCATCAGGTTTGCTGATGTGGTAATATATGTGACTAGTCCCATCCGATAGCCATAACGCCCCAGGAGTATTGCAATGATTAATGGACCGCCAGCTAATCCTAATTTTAAAGGAACCGGCATGCCGGGAATGGCAATTGGCAGACTACCAAAAAGAATACCGACAATAATGCCAACGAAAATCGTAGCAATATTTGGTACGTTTAATTTTTTTTCAGAGTTTCCCATCAGTTCTGCAACACGGTCAACATTTTCTTCAGGTCCAACAACCATAACTCGATCACCTACATGGAAATGGTGGCTACGACTAGCGAATAAATCCATGCCTTGGCGAGTAATGCGAGTAATATTGACTCCGTAGAGACTAGAGAGATGCATTTTCCCAAGGCATTTTCCATTCATAGAAGGATTGGTTACTATAATTCTTTTTGATACCATCATTTTCTGTTGCTCATTGAGCTCATTTTTCCAGTCTGCATCAAATTCTGGACCGATAAAAGCTTTAACCGGTTCAGCGTCTGACTCGGCACAAACAACAAGAATTTCATCTCCTTTCTTAAATACAGTATCGCGTTTAGGAACACTTAATATTCCTTCGTGGCGTATACGAGTAATAACAACGTCACGGTTCAAAAAGTTAGAGATTTGTTGTAATGTCCGTCCCGCAATATAAGAGTTGGATACTTTTAGATGCATTGGATGTGGTACAGCATGTGGATCTTGGGCTTCCTTGGCATTCAGCTCTTCATTTTCCTTTTTTATATCAATATGGCAGACATATTTGATAAGAAGAGTGGCACCGATGATACCAAGGACACCGAGAGGATAAGCACAGGCATATCCATTGGCAATGAGAGGAATATTTTGTCCCATGATGGAGTGCAATGCTTCGCTTGCAGCACCTAGACCAGGTGTGTTCGTTACAGCACCATACATAGTGCCAACCATCATGGCCATATTTTTTGTAGATGGAGAGAAAAAGATGAAGTAGCAGGCAAACATCACTCCTATGTTCAGGAGAATGATTATTGTAGCCAATAGGTTCATTCGTATGCCTGCTTTGCCAAAACTTTCGAAGAATCCTGGTCCCACTTGCAGACCAATCATAAATACGAAAATGATCAGTCCGAAATCCTGCAAGAAGTTGAGCACAGGCATGGGGGCTGTGAATCCAATATGGCCGGCGAGAATACCGGCAAATAGGACAAAGGTAACTCCTAATGAAATGCCAGCTATTTTGATCTTACCTAAATAACATCCAATAGCGATGACCAAAGAATAAAGTAAAGCAATGTGTGCAACGCTGTCCTGCGTTGTGAAAAGATTAACAATCCAATCCATGATATTTTAGGTTTTATGGCAAAAATATAAAAAAGGATGCATAATTTATTTTATGCATCCTTTTTCGTTTTTTGCTGTTTATTTTTCGATAGCGGCAACACCCGGAAGTGTTTTTCCTTCGATAGCCTCCAGCATGGCACCACCACCGGTAGAAACATAGCTGATTTTATCAGCCAGTCCGAATTTGTTAATCGCTGCAACAGAGTCACCACCACCTACTAGTGAGTAAGCGTTGTTTTCCTGAGTAGCTTTAGCGACAGTTTTGGCAATCTCACCAGTACCAACGGCAAAGTTATCCATTTCAAAAACGCCTACAGGACCATTCCAAAGAATTGTCTTAGAATTCATGATGATTTTCTTCCATTTTTCAACAGATTCAGGAGCTGCATCCATACCTTCCCAGTCGTCAGGAATTTGGTCTACAGGGAATATTTTACGTTCAGCATCGTTCTTGAATTCCTGGGCACATACAGTATGAGTAGAAAGACTCAGGTTCACTCCTTTTTCTTTAGCAGCTTTCATTATATTGAGAGCTTCCGGCATCAAGTCATCCTCATGAAGAGATTGCCCGATTTTACCACCTTGAGCCTTGATAAAGGTATATCCCATACCACCGCCGATGATTAAGTTATCTACTTTATCCAGCAGATTCTTAATTACACCAAGTTTAGAGGATACTTTGCTGCCGCCAATAATAGCAGTGAAAGGATGTTGGGCATTTTTCATGACGTTGTTGATAGCAGTAACTTCCTTTTCCATCAGCAAGCCAAGCATCTTATGGTCTGAATCAAAGTAGTCTGCAATAACAGCAGTGGAAGCGTGCTTGCGGTGTGCTGTACCGAAAGCATCGTTTACGTATACATCGGCGTAAGAAGCCAGTTTTTTAGCAAAATCCTGTTGGCGGGTCTTCATCTCTTTTTTTGCCTCATTATATTTTGGATCAGCTTTATCTATGCCAACAGGTTTTCCTTCTTCTTCAGGATAGAAACGAAGATTTTCGAGTAGTAGAGCTTCTCCTGGTTTTAATGCAGCAGCAGCTTCATCAGCCTTGCCGCAATCTTCAGCAAATTTAACTTCTACACCAAGAGCGTCAGATACGTTCTTTACTATTTGTTTCAGAGAAAGTTTTGGATTAACTTTACCTTTCGGTTTGCCCATGTGACTCATCATGATAACAGAACCGCCGTCTGAAAGCACCTTTTTCAGTGTTGGTTGGGCACCACGAATACGTGTGTCGTCAGTAACATTACCATTTTCATCCAATGGCACATTGAAGTCCACGCGGACAATTGCCTTGTGACCGGCAAAGTTAAAGTCGTTGATTTTCATCTTTTCTATAGTTTAACTAGTTAATAAATTCTTTTTGTATATGGCAAAAATAATAATTTTCGTTGAATTAAAAGCACGAATCATGACATTTAATGTTTTTTTTTTGATTTCTTCTTCGTTATGTAAGGTAGAGTTTACAAAAAACTGTATCTTTGTATCCGTAATAAATTAGTTGACGAGAAATGAAAGATTCTGTTATTATTGTCAGTGGTGGTTTGGACTCTATCACTTTATTATATGACAAGAAGGATGAAATAGCCTTAGGTATTAGTTTTGATTATGGTTCTAATCATAATCAAAAGGAGATTCCTTATGCCAAGTATCATTGTGAGCATCTTGGCATCAAACATATTACCATTAATCTTGGATTTATACATCAGTATTTTAAAAGTAGTTTACTGGAGGGTGCAGATGCAATCCCGGAGGGCAATTACGATGATGCAAACATGAAATCTACAGTAGTGCCTTTTCGCAATGGCATTATGCTGAGTATTGCGATTGGCGTTGCGGAGAGCAATGGTTTGAAGAAGGTCTTCATTGCTAATCATGGTGGCGATCACGCTATTTATCCGGATTGCCGGCCAGCCTTTATTAAGGCTATAGATGCCGCCGCTGAGGCTGGAACTTATGTGAAGGCCCGTGTAGTAGCACCTTATACGAATATTACCAAGTCTGATATTGTGACGAAAGGTGTATCTTTAGGCATTGATTATAGTAAAACATGGAGTTGTTATAAAGGGCATGAGAAACATTGTGGAAAATGTGGTACTTGCACAGAGCGCAAAGAAGCTTTTCGCCTTGCCGGTGTTCCCGATCCTACAGAATATGAAGAATAAAAGTTTTATTGAATGAAATATAATGTTTATCCGAAGAGGGCACGTAAAGCTTCTTCAACTTTTCTTACCGGATGAATTTCTATTTGATATTTCTTTGAATCAATACCTTTGAGGTTATACTTAGGAATAATTATGTTAGTGAAGCCTAGTTTTTCCGCCTCAGCTATTCTTTGTTCCATGCGGCTGACGGGTCTCACTTCTCCGCTTAACCCAACTTCACCTGCCATGCACCATCCTGCTTCAATAGGGGTGTCAACATTACTGCTGAGTACTGCAGCAATGACACTCAGGTCCATGGCCAAATCTGTTACTCTAAGACCTCCGGCAATATTCAGGAAGACATCTTTCTGCATTAGTTTAAATCCCACTCGCTTCTCAAGGACAGCCAAGAGCATGTTCAGTCGCCGTTGATCAAATCCTGTAGCACTCCTTTGGGGGGTTCCATAGGCAGCACTTGACACCAAAGCCTGCGTTTCAACAAGAAATGGGCGTAGTCCTTCTATTGCAGACGAGATTGCCACTCCACTCAATCCGTCATGGTCTTCAGTGATGAGAAGTTCGGAAGCATTCTTTACTTGTCGCAATCCTTGTTGCTGCATTTCATAGATACCAAGTTCTGAAGTGCTTCCGAAACGGTTTTTTATACTTCGTAAGATGAGGTACATATAATGTTGGTCTCCTTCAAACTGGATCACTGTATCTACGATGTGCTCAAGGATCTTTGGTCCTGCCAGTGTTCCTTCTTTATTTATATGTCCAATAAGAATAACAGGAATACCACTGGTTTTGGCAAAACGGAGTAAGGCAGCAGCACATTCCCTTACCTGAGAGACACTGCCGGGACTACTGTCCACATCTTCTGTTGCAATAGTTTGTATGGAATCAATAATGACCATTTCCGGTTTGCATTCAGTAATACGCTGGAATATTTTTTCCAGGCCTGTTTCACAAAGAATACTGATATGGTCTGTTGGAAGATTCCTAATATTCATTCTTTCTGCACGCAGTTTGATTTGATGAGCACTTTCCTCACCACTTACATAAAGGACTTTGTGTTCTGGCATATTGATAATAGTCTGTAGCGTAAGTGTACTTTTCCCAATGCCAGGTTCTCCTCCCAGCAGAACAATACTTCCTGGTACCATGCCTCCTCCCAAGACACGGTTAAATTCAGCATCGTGCATATCGATGCGCGGTTCATCCGCTGCATTTATTTCGTTGAGTTTAATGGGTCTTTCCGTATTTTCAGTATTAGCGCCGAAGAGCATATCTGCTCCTCCGTGTCTCATAGACATAGCTACGTTTTTAGCAGCAGTGCTTCCAGAGTCACCGGAAATCTTAATTTGTTTAAATGTATTCCATTGACCGCAATTCGGACATTTGCCAATCCATTTGGCTGATTCCTGTCCGCAATTACTACATACATAAGCTATTTTATCCTTTGCCATAGTATCAACAAAAATACGAATATATTTCGGAATAACAAAATTTATTCGTATTTTTGCATGCAATGAAAAAGTTAATTCCGTTTCTGATAATCGTCTTTCTTGTTGCCGCTTGTGGCAATTCGTATGAAGAAAATCAGCGTGTTTCTAAGAAAGAAAAGATTCGTCTTGATAGTATAGACGAGGCTTCATTAAAAATAGGGGTAATGCCAACTTTGGATTGCCTTCCACTTTATCTGGCTCAGGAAGACAGTTTGTTTGCTTCTTTGGGCGTTGATGTACATTTAAAACCTTTTACTGCTCAAATGGACTGCGACACAGCCTTAATTGGTGGAAGTATAGAAGGTTGTATTACTGATCTTTTTCGTGTAGGACGGATGCAGAGAAAGGGTATAGATTTGTTTCTTCCGATTGCTACGAATACTTATTGGCAATTGATAAGCAATCGTACGGCTCGCGTTAAAGAGGTCAGTCAATTAAGTGACAAGATGATAGCAATGACACGTTATTCTGCAACTGATTATCTGACAGACTTGGCCATTGACAGTGCACACCCTAAATATGATGTTTATCGAATACAAATTAATGATGTGAATATACGATTGGACATGCTTCTTAATAATGAGATGGATGCAATGTTTTTAACGGAACCTCAGGCAACAAAAGCTCGTTTGCATCATAATCCTGTGTTGATGGATAGTAGATACCGGGATTTGCGTTTTGGAGTATTTGCTTTTCGTACGAAGATTTTGAAAGAAAGGCGCCGGAAAAATCAGTTCAGATTGTTCATAAAAGCTTATAATATGGCTTGTGATAGCCTAAACAAAAATGGTGTGAAACATTACACTATGCTCTTGAAAAAATATTATAGTTGTGATGAAAAGACGATTAATGCATTGCCCAATCTTCATTTTAGTCACGCTTCTGCTCCTAGGGCAAAAGACGTGAGACGTGCAGACAGTAAAAAGTATTGAAAGATGTATAGTAATAAAGATTTAAAAAAAATTAAGGCTGATCTTCTGAGAGATAAGAATCTTGGGGATATTTTACCAAGAATTACTTCTTTTTTTCAGACTGATACTTTAACTTCCCTGAAAGAGCAGTTGGAAGATATTAAAAATGATTATGGATTGATGCTTGATTATATGAGCAGAGGTTTCCAGGATCCTAAGCGGCAGAATGTTTATGATACTCTTCTCATCCGTACAGACCGGCTGTTGAATAATTGTCTGTTAAAACTTACTGTATCAAATGTTTCCATATATAATCAATTATCATT
>RRZU010835477.1_pt1 | contig 11937 bp, 14 predicted proteins | sample 2165561 | NCBI WGS metagenome assembly RRZU01 (sample SAMN10456909, study PRJNA506462) | wastewater metagenome | isolation source: wastewater sludge | place: USA: Moscow, Idaho | reverse complement strand
GCACCGAGCAACAATGCGAGCGTGCCCTTTTTGGCTGCCCGCTGGCCCGACGGCTGGTAGTGTGCGCACTGCGCCTGCAAGCGCTTCTTCCTCGCCCGCAATGGATCGGGCCGCCAGCTGTGGGAGTGCTTTGTCTGCGGCTACCAGAGCTCAAGCGCGGGCACCATGATGGAGCGCACCCATCTGCCCCTGCGCCTGTGGTTCCTGACCATGTACCTGCTCACCCAGCACAAGAACGCCATCAGCGCCCTGGCTCTCAAGCGCCAGCTCGGGGCGGCCTACAAGAGCGCCTGGCTGCTCAAGCACAAGCTGATGCAGGTCATGGCGCAGCGCGATGCGCGCTATCCATTGCAAGGGCGCGTGGAGATCGACGATGCCTACCTCGGGGGCGAGCGCACCGACAGCATCAACGGCGGGCGCAAGGCGACCAACAAGACGGCCTTCATGGATGGAGCCCCTCGCTCTATTCGGGTGGTGAGCGATTGCAAGCCTGCCCTTTGCCCAGGCGCGCCAGGTGGGCGCTGTGCATGAGCGCCATGTCACGGGAGGTGGCCGCCAGGGAGCGCAGACGCCCCAGCTGCACTGGGTCAATACCCTGCTGGGCAATCTCAAGACTAGCATGGCGGGCACGTACCACGCGTTTGATCACGCCCGGCATGGGGCACGCCATCTGGCCGAGTTCTGTTACCGCTTCAACCGCCGGTTTGACCTACCCGCCATGCTGCCCAGGCTTCTGCAGGCGTTGGTAGCCACAAAGCCCCTTCCATTGCAGATCTTGCGTGTCTCTGAGGTACGTAACCAATCAGACCGATCCGATGAATTCATCCTGGCGCCGCCTCGAACAGTCTCAAGAACCCACTTTCAGCGCTGAAAGCGAATTCACCCCTACTACCCTACTGCAATCGCTGTAATTTGTACGCACATTTTTCTACTTTCCAGATCTTTGACTCACTTGTATTTGGATGTTGTCTCAAATTATTTGATAATTGACATATGGCGCAGATTCAGCGCTGAAAGTCATAAGGATTTTTATGAGCGCAAAGATCATCACGGTGTTTAACCAAAAGGGCGGCTGCGGCAAGACGACGCTGTGCATGCAGTTGGCAGGCGCCTTTGCCTACTCTGGCTTGCGCACGCTGGTCATTGATATGGATCCTCAGGGTACGGCTCTGCGTTGGGCAAGTGCTGCTCCGGATGATCGGCCTTTTGCCGCCACGGTGATCAGCCTGTCCGCCATGGGGGGCAAGATGCATCGCGAGGTCAAAAACCACGTGGAGACCTTTGATGTGATCCTGATCGATTGCCCTCCGGCAATGGACTCTGCGGCACCGACCAGTGCCATGCTGGTTTCGGATCTGGCTCTCATTCCTTTGGTCCCTGCTCCCGCAGATATTTGGGCTGCAGAGAGTGCGGTGCAGTTGGCAGCCAGCGCTGCCCAGATCAATGATGCCCTGCAAACATACATCGTGCCCAACATGGTGCAGCAGCAAACCGGCTTGGCTCGGGACATGCTCGAAGCACTGCGCAACATGGAAAACATCAATATGCTCAAGAGCTCGCTGGGTCTGCGCACCACGTTCCGTGACTGCCAGCTGTATGGTTCATCGGTTCACAAAGTTTCGCGCTCGTCAACAGCTTTCATGGAGGTCGAAAGCATGAAAAAAGAGGTTTTGGAGCTGCTTGGTCTGCCTGTAAAACGACGAAAAGAGAGCGCTAAGTAATGTGACGGCACACAGCTGAACGACCCGACACAAGGATATCCACATGAATTCCAAAAAATTCGACCGGCAAGCGGCATTGTCCAAGACCCTGGTTCAAGAACGCAAAGCCGTGCAAGATCGTTTTGCCGCAGCAGAGGCAGTGGTCAGCGCCCGTCCAGCAGGTCTTGCCAATCCCGCTTTGGCACCGAGCGCTTTCAGCGCTGAAAGTGGCCCACACATGCAACCGCCCTCCGGAGGTAAAACGATTACGGTGGCATTACACCTGGTGCATGACAATCCGTACAACGCCCGGACGATCTATCAGGAGGGGTTGATTCAGGAGTTAGTCGGCTCACTTAAAGCGCAGGGGCAGCTGGTTCCCGCACTGGCTGTGGAACACCCCAGCATCCCAGGACATTATCAGTTGATCGATGGGCATTACCGCAAAAAAGCCCTATTGCATGCAGGCATGGATCAGATCGACATCACACTGGTTACCAGCGGATCCGCCTCTCACTACTACCAACTGAGCTACGTTGCTAACGAACAGCGCTCAGCACAAAGTACGTTGGACAACGCCTATGCGTGGAAAAAACTGCTCGATGAAGGAGTGGTCAAGGAGCACCAAGATATCGCGGTACTCACAGGGACTACTGCGCCGGAAGTCAGCAAAACCTTGCGCTTGTTGGAGCTGCCTGCCAGTGCATTGGAAAAGATGCGCACCTCACCCGAACGCTTTGGCATCAGCAACAGCTATGAAATCACTCAGCTTTCAAAGTTTGTCAGCGAAACAGAGCTTTTGGATGTGATGGATCGGGTCATCGAAGAAGACATCTCCACCCGCGCTCTTGCCAAGATGCGTGCAAGTGCCCAGGAAGGAAAAGGACGCAAACTTAAAGAGCTGCCTCGGGCATACAAAATTTCCAAAGAAGGGGCAGTCGGCGCTCTCAAAGAATGGGACTCGGGTAAGGTGGTCTTGGAAGTAAACCTTTCGGATGCCAAGGAGCGCGCGCACCTGCTGACTACTCTCAAAGAACACTTCGGTTTGCAAGAGTAGGGCAGGGTAAGGTTTTTCGGGGACTGGTTTACCTATGTGTGTTTAGGTGAGCTTGTACAGGGACTCCCAAAAATAGGGCACGGCCATAACTGGTTCAGCACATTCTTTATGCGCTACCAGGCGCGTGGATTAGCAGCGGCGCTTACCTCTCCAGCCAATTGGGGCAGATCTGCCTCCAGGCCGCAAGCGGCCAACCCAAATGGATGGAGCCCCTCGCGCTATTCGGGTGGATATATGCGCTAGGGAAATCCTGCCCCCCCTTTTTGTTTAGTAGATGTCAGCAGGCCATGGCATCCTCATAACCAATGAAGCAAGGCAGCCTTGATCTGAACCTGAGCATCAAAAAAACCCGCAAGCAGGAGTTGCTCGCTCAGATGGGACACGTGGTTCCTTGGGCGGCCTTGGTTGAACTGATTGGCTTTGTTGCAAAAACCTGATTGCGAACATTCTCCCCCTGACGCCAGACGTGGCTACGCTATAGTCGGCACAGGCATAGTCGTCGGCCGACCCAACAGCGTGAAGCGGTTGAGCACTGCCAGACGGATGTGCAACTCTGTGACCTAACGCTCAAACGTGCACCTTGCACTATTGACGTCGGTACTCCGGGCCATGCTTCGTGGGTTTTCATTCACCTTCTCCTAGGAATTGGATACCGGTGCTGTCGACCAGCAGGTCCAGAGCGGTTTGATTGGGCCGGTCGGGTAGGGTAGTTGCACTGTCAAGTCTTGTTGGCGTCGGCTGACGGTGCTGAAATTGGGCACTGGCCAGAGCAGTCCAGACCCGCTAGGCGCAACAGGCTTTTGACCAGCCCCAGGCTTTGGCGCAGGGCTAGGCAAAACAGGCATTTGATGCTCAGGCAGAACTGGATGGTCGCGTTTGCCACTGGGTGCGGCAAACCACTGCATGTCTCGGTTCAGCCAGATGGTTAGCGAACCTCGGGTCTTGAGTGCTGCGTTGTAGGCGGCCCAGTTAGTGGTTTTCTACTTGGTCTTTGGACGCGCTGCTTCACTCATGCGCCGAACCTACCAGCTGTGCACGGGGATGCCCTTGGGATCGGATGGTGAGACTTTACGGGGAGTTTTATTGTCTGCACCAACAAAAAGGTGAGCTTCCACGGGGACAGAAAAAAGACTGTCGCGGTCTACACCGCGGCGTGTTAGCTCCTAGTAGTTCTTGGAGCTCGTCAAACATGCTCTGTGACCCCGAGCTCTTCCTGGACGTCTTTAAAGACTTTAAAGGGCTCTGGTCGATGGCTATGGTGAGGCGCAGCAGGGATCTAACGGGGTGATTGCACTGGTGCGCCGCGCATGTAACCTGTCTCTTTGAATCCACGCACATTCAAGCGGCGTGAGCACTTGCTTTTGGAGGGATGATGTGCTCTATGGTGAGCTGCTACGGGGAGTAAAGGTGAGTTTTTACAGGGAGCTTCTTCTTGTTAAACGGTATCTGGTGTTGTTTTCGCCCAGGAGTTGTTCTCGGTTTGGAGGCTGCTTGGACTTTGGATTTGAAAAGTCCCTCTCGCCTTGAGAGATTGATGACAACTTAAATACCTTGAATACAAATTAAATATGAAATTCTTCAATGTTAACAAGGACTTATGACAATATTGGTGAGCTTTTACAGGAACCATGGTGAGCTACTACGGGGAGTTGGGTGAGTCGCTACGGGGTTGTTTTCGTTTTTGGGTGAGGTGATGCGGGGAGTTCGGTGAGTGGATTCAGGGAGTAAGGGGAGCTTTTACAGGGAGTTTTTTAGATGGGGGTTGGATCCCATGGTGAGCTTTTTCAGGGATTCAAAAAGGGAAATTTGGTGCGGTGATATGGAATTGTGCTTTGAAGGTGAGTTTTTGCGGGGAGCGGTGCCCGTCGCCTAGTGCCTATGGTGAGCGCGAACGGGGACCGTTTCAAACATCTTCATTTTCATGGTGAGCCTTTACGGGGAGTTGGCGTACTTTTGCCTTGTGGTGAAAATGGCGCGCCTAAGTGTTCACCATACCAAAAGGTGAGGCTCTGTGTTTCACCTTGGGATATGATGGTGAAAACATCGGTTCACCATGGCAACCTCTCGAAAGTCCAAAAGCAGACGCACCGCGCTGACGCCCGTCCCCAGTGGACAGGAGAACATGAGCTTTCGAAAAACCAATGAAGCTATCGGGCTGCGTTTGCGTGAAGGACGCCTGTCGCTTCTCTCGCGCAAGATCCTCAACGTGATGCTGTATCACGCACAGAATCTCACGCTTGGTCAAAACGCACCCATCGACTCACCGGTCAATCGCAAATACTTTTGGGTGCCATTGCCCGAGGTGGCTCACGACGCTGCATATGACAGCAAGGACACGGCACTTCTAAAAGATCACATCGAAGAGCTGCAAAATATCAAGCTGCACATGGAGGATGAGCACCAGTGGACCAGCGAGCGCTTGGTCTCTTCGGTCAAACTCGTCAACCCTTCAGGCTTGAACAAGCGCGGGGGAACGGTGTGGTTCGGCTATGCCTTCCCGCCCGAAGTCTTCGAGCTGGTTAAAAACCCCGGCACCTACACCAAGCTGTCTATCTACTACCAAGGGATGTTCCGTGCGGGGGCCTCACTGGCGTTGTATGAGATCTGCCGACGCTATGCGACCAATCCGTCGCACAAGACCAGCATCGAGAGCTATGAGTACTGGCATGGTGCACTGACAGGCACACCGGTGGGCACGGAGGTGGGGCCCTACAAATACTTCAAACGCGATGTACTCAAACCGGCACTGGCGGAAATCAATGCCACCACCGACATTGAGTGCACCCTGATAGAGCACAAGCGCGGGCGCAAGGTCGAGATGCTGCAGTTTGAGGTCCACCTGAACAAGCAGCCGTCGCTGGAATTCCCCGCGCCTCCGGTCATCAACAGCTCCCTCATCGAGGCGCTCGAAGGTCTGGGGTTTGGTCCTAACGATGCCAAAGACATCTGTGCCGCCAACAGCTTTGAAAAAATCGAATCCACCCTCTCCATGGTTCGCGAGCGCATGCGGGCGCCTGGTAGTGCACCGCTGGATGCACCGGCAGCTTACTTTCGCTGGGCTCTAAAAAACGCCCACAACATCACCGTCCGGGCACTAGCACAGGAGGTCTCGCCGCCCCCGCTGACTGCCTCCAAAGAGCAAAGCAATTTGGAGCGCTTTTTGACCGCTCGGGCACAAGACGCCATCAACTTTTACAAGGAGCTGCCCACGGCAGAGGCACACAGCGTGATGGAGCGCTTTCGTGTCAGTCCCGGTGCCAAGAACGTGCGCACCAGCAAAGGGCTTGAACACCCCATGGTGCGCTCGCTGTTTGGACGCTGGTATGCCTTAGAGCTGTGGGGGGAGCCTTCAGCCGAAGCGTTGGACCTGTTCTTGCAGCAGATGACCATCGAGGCGCCAAGCAATCCCTAAAAACAGGGGACCCGTGCCGGGATCCTGTGCGCCCGCACTGCCAAGGAATCCACATCGTTGGGCATAAAATGTGTACGCACTGATTCGTAAAAAAGGAGTCCGGCCATTGAAGCGACCCAATGCGCGGAAAGCCCCGTCCAAGTCAGTTCGCTGCGCAGCAGCCTGGAGCCAAAGGTGCCTGAATTGGGCGGGGAAAGATAGCGCTGCCCGCGCAAGCGGGCATAGGTACTCAATGGGGTGTTTGCTGTTGCTCGATGTACCTGCGTATCACGTCAATGGGCGCACCCCCACACGAGGATGCAAAGTAGGAAGGCGACCACAGCATGTTCTTCCAATACCTGTTGGCAATGTCCGGGCGCTCTTTGCGCAGCAGGCGGCTCGACACCCCCCTTGAGGCTGTTCACCATGTTGGAGACGGCAACTTTGGGCGGGAAACCCCGCGAAGTTCGGTAGTTGAGATCGTTGAAGCGTTTTCGACGCCTTGCACAAATCAACATCGGCGGCAGTCCGATCCGCGGGGGGGGGGCACATTCGCAGCTCGGTGCTGAAGCACCGGCAATGCGTAGTCAAGCCTCGCTTTCATTCTTGTCTTGAGGCCAAGTGACGCAAATGATGCAATCCCTTCGAATTCTTGAGCCCCACACGCCGTACGACTTCCTTCTCAGGCACGCCGTCGTTGAGCCAGTGCACGATGGCCGTATTGCGCAAGACCTGCGGCCCTACGCGCTCCGGCATCCACGTCTGCACATCGCCTTTCTTGGCCAGCGCGTCATTCGCCGCAAGAACCACCTTGGACACCAAGTGAAAAAGGGCGCTGGTCGATAGAGCCTCACCCGTCATGGCGCACAGTAGGGCAGGGCTTGCGCTAGACGGCTTATGCTGTCCTCTGGCGCTCAACCAGGCCTGCAACGCGCCAGAACATTCGTCTGGTAAGGGAAGTTTTCGCTTCTGAGCCTGCCTCGGGCCATCGACCTGCAGGAACTGCTTGGCGTGCACTTCTTTGACAAGCAGAACATCGTGCACGGTGATGTCCGATGGCTTGAGGGTGCGAATCTCTTCGGGCGTAAGTGCCAGCGTGTACAAAAGATGCAGGACGGCACGATCACGGCACTCAACGAGCGTGTTGCCTTCGGGAAAATGGCGCGGAAGCTCCTTCCACAAGGCCGGAGGCAGGATGTGTCCCAGTTGGGGGGCCAGATCCGGCTGGTCACTCTCCCCCATCATCGTCGCCGGGTTTTCCGCGACCCATCCATTGACCACAGCGAAGCCGTAGAGACGCTCCAGCATGCGCCAGTAGCGTCTGCGGGTGACCTCGCTGAGTTGGCGTTCGGGCTGGTGGTTGGCACGCAGGCCGGCGCGAGGCTTCAAGAAATCAAGCACATCCACCGGCCGGGCATCGAGCCAGTGCAGGGACTGCGGAAGTCCATCCACGAGTACGCTCCTTTGGGCAAGAAACCGCAGCCATGCATTCCACACCGCCTGGTAGGGCGCATTGGATTGTGGTTTCAGCGGGTCACGCGGGCTCTCTGCTCGCGCCTGTGCCCACAAGCGGAAACCCTCCACGCCATCAATTTTTTCGGTTATTTGCATTTTCAATAATTCGACTGGTTTCAATTTACATGACTTTATCTGAGTTTAAAATATAATCTCTGCCTTGATTACTTTCTGCATTGACTTTAGCGCATGGGTCGTGGGCGAGCGGGCGCCGTTGTTTTATAACAATGAGTCGTGTAAATTGAAACAATAGCGTAGTTTGGCCTATTCCGCCCGTATAGGTCGATTCACACGGCTCATTCATGATGGGCAAAGCGCTTACTGCGCCCGGTGGATGAAGCCACGCGCCAAACCTTGCAGGGCACCCGCCCAGATGGCGGCGCACTCATGAGAAACAAATAAAGTTGAGGGTACGAGTCCGTAAGAGCCCCCGGTGAGGCCTGTGCAGTGGCTTTCGTGCAAGAAGCACTGTTCGAGCCCCCTCGGGGCATTGACGCCACGCGTCTGAGATGGCATTGCAAGGCCACACGGAACAAGGTCATGCTCGCAGGCGATGCTGCGCGCTTTGAGTGGGACTTTTGAATCCAGGCTGTCCATTTGAACGGTGCCCGCTCCATCATAGGAGTGCAGTGTATGCATTTCATCGCAAATGAATCACATATGCGATACAATTTCGTAATGAAAACTGCCACCATCCCCCCGGTGCGAATCGATCCATCCTTTCGCCTAGAAATCGAGCAATCCCTAGAAGGAGGCGAGAGCTTGGCGTCGCTGATTGAAACTGCCGTGCGCAACGAGGTCCTGCGGCGGCGTGTCCAGTCGGAGTTCGTGCAACGAGGAATTGCAGCCATACAAAGGACCGCTGCAGCTGGTGACGGCATTCCCGCGCAAGCGGTGATTGCCAAGCTGGAATCGAAGCTTGCTGCTGCTCGCAGCAGCAGGCAAGCATGAGCTTCGTGGTTATCTTCAGCCCCGAGGCCGTTGAAGACCTTGAGCGATTGTTTGACCACGTGCTGGAACGTGAGTTGAACAGCCCCACAGGAGACTTGGAAATTCCTGCTCGCGCAATAGAGGCGATCAAGCAGGCTTGCCAGCTTCTTGCCCATAGCCCATTCAGTTGTCGGAAAACTGGAGTTAGCGCCTTCGTACGCGAACTCATTATTTCTTTCGGTGAATCGGGCTACGTTGCCATGTTTGAGATCCGTGATTCAAACCAGATCATCATTGGTGCGGTGCGGCATCAACTTGAAAGTGATTACCACTGAACCAGCCGTGGCACACTTCGACCACCCAGCGGCGGACCTTTTTTTTGGGTCTTTCTTCTTCTGATCCGCCTCGCGCTTGCGGCTGACCACTTGCGGGATGTATAACTTGCGGTAGTTCGGTTTAGAGGAGATCCGTGCATCTCGCCAAGTTCAGAGGTCGGTACAAGAAACAGTCTTGAATGCCATTCAGCGTTTCATTTGAAGCGCTTCTTGGCAATCACAGGCGCAGCAAACTGCGCTCAGTGTTTCTCTTTTTTGCCCTCGGGCTCGCATGCCTTGAGCCATTTGGAAGAGAAATAGCCGAGCAGCATCACGATGTTGAAAATCATCAGGCCGATGACGATGGGATCGGAGAGGACTGTCATGGCTGGTTTGTAGCGCTGTATTGATGGCGGGTCAAGATGATGCGGACATCGTTCCCACGATGGATGGAGGCTCGTGAACCTCCGAAGGATGTGCAGTTTGCGGTCTGCATGAGGAGCAACGAGCGCGCCGACAGGGCGCACAAAACGCACATCAGGCACGTCAACGGTTGCCTCACAGGTCGCCCAGACGTAAGCGCACGGGGCAAACCCATGTTGACCGCCGCTGGCGCCCATGGCTGACGATCAGATGTCAGTGGGCTGCCAGCGGTGCGGCAAGAGCTCGTCGATACGGCTGGCCTTGTGCGCGGGCAGCCTGGTGAGCACGTCCTTGAGGTACGCATAGGGGTCGTGCCCGTTCATGCGTGCCGACTGAACCAGGCTCATCACCGCCGCCGCCCGCCACAGGTGCCCACCCACTGCGCCAGGGTCGAGCGAGGGATGGCAAGGCCTGCGCGTGCAAAGATGCTTTCCTGGCGGAACAAAGGCAAGTGGTCAGCGTATTTGGCCACCAGCACCTGGGCCAGCAGGCCCGCAGTCGGGATACCCTTGTCGATCACATGCGCGTCCACTGGCACTGCTGCTCGGCGGTTCTACCACTGCCAACGCCTGTGTAAAAACGCCTTGACATCAAGCCGCTAGACAACGGATCCCGTTACGCACCCCCCCGTTTCATCCACACTGCAAAGCACCGCCTGGATGTTTTTCACACCAAGCTGCGCCGCATGCAACCGCCGGTGAATATTGCACTGCATTCCGGTATCTCTGTCCGATACCACCCATCGCAACATCACATTGCCAGCCCCATTCGGGAAAGCATCCCAGGCCAGGGTTTCATAGTGATTGGCAACCTCCTGAACCCACATTTGCAGTCCCGTGCAAAGCGCTTTGCTGAAAGGCGCAGGCACAGCAACACGGTGATGCTCGCCCTCATACATCGGATCGATCGAGCACATGCTCAGAACGCTGATCACCCGCTGAAAAAGTTCCAAGTCGTTGGACCGGCCTGCAGCGGGAATGATGGGATCGAATCCAAAACAAGAAACCGATCCGACCATGAAAGCAAGATCGGGCAGACCTGCCTGTACCTGTGCCTGTTCTTCTGCAGAAGGCCCCAGAAACACAGTCAGCACCGATCTATTGCGCTGAGTCAGCCCCCCCAGCGCATTTCTGACCTGTCGTGGCGACATACTTGCAATCGCGCTGTAGCAAGGCAGATACGCGTAGCACCTTGCCTGCGTTTGCATCAAGAACCAGTCCTGAAGCCAACGACCGATGAGCCCGGCTGGTGACATGGCATCGATTTGCGTCCCCAAGCTTGTGGCCGCTGAACCCGTTCGTGTCACGACGGGCATGAGCCAAAGAGCGGAGTGCTCCACGTTGCGGGTTCCCTGGATGTGGCGCGAAGCGTGTGTTGACAACGCCCGAACATGCTCATAAACAAGGTCTGGGCGCCTCGCTTGCATGTAAAGATTCTCCAGCGCAGCATCGTCGTCCTGCTCAATCGCACGGGCAACATCTTCAAAAAGTACCGAGTCACTGTGTTCAGTGCTGGTGTCCAGAATCTTTCCAAAGGACATGGGCGATGGGGGATAGGAAAATTTTGGAATGGACTGCCGGGATTACGCTGCATCGATAGATCGTGGGCCGAGGGTAGGCTGCGGCTGAGGAGTGACCGAATTGAAACAGCAGCGTTTGACATCCACGCCTGCCTCCACTGCGGCCTGCTCTGGCATCACCTCGACCCGCGCCAACTCATCGCCAACACCTCGCGGTACGGACTGGCCCCGCACCGCACTGCGGTGATGGAATCTGCTGCACTCCAGCCGCAAAAATTCCAGCCTCACTCCTGACTCCAGTGCCGCCCCGTTGCCGCTTGGGCAACGTGCAGCAGGTTCAGCGCCTGCGGACTATCCTGCAATCCCTTCACAACGGCCTTGGACACGGCACCGGCCTTGCGCTTGGACAACTCGGCAGAAACCTGACGGCTGCCGCGCGTTGGTTTGTCCAGGTTAGAGCCGTCGAATATCGCCTGCTCGCCCAGGAACGTCAGGCCCTTAATCACGTCTTCTGCGCGGCCCACATGCAAAGGCCCTGCTGGCGAGATATAGCCACCCAGCCCGTAAGGGCCAGCGCCATCCGTATGCCGCTGTGACGGGTAGGCCCGCTGTTTCTTGGCCAGCGCCTTGAAGTTGTAGGCCCCGGGCCGAAACGCCTGCTCATCGTAGGTGTCATTGAGCAGTTCGACCTTGGCCTCCAGCGGAGCCGTGCCGGTCGCCCGCGCTGCAATGGAGCCGTCGTTGACCATGGAATAGCCAAAGCCCTTGCCGTTGTCCATGCGCTCGCCCGCCTCCTGCAAGCGCAGGATCTCTCGCTCGATTGCCCCATCGTCCGCATCACGCGCATTGACGGACACAGGCCGGGACGCGCCCTGCTTGGCAAGCTGCGCCTTGTGGTAATCCAGAAACTGCTGGGCACCCCCGGGGGCGATGGCATCGAGGTCTTTCAGGGTCGCCTGCGAAACACGCTCCCCCTCCTGCGTGCCCGCCGACATCAGTGCCCACAACATGCGCTGGGCGCGATTGCGCGATAGCTGATCGCTGCCTGCCGAAGCGGCGACCGCCGCCATCAAGGGCTGCATGGCCTC
>RRZU013449257.1_pt1 | contig 11938 bp, 14 predicted proteins | sample 2165561 | NCBI WGS metagenome assembly RRZU01 (sample SAMN10456909, study PRJNA506462) | wastewater metagenome | isolation source: wastewater sludge | place: USA: Moscow, Idaho | reverse complement strand
GATCGGCTCGCTCCCCGATGCCGCGACCTACGCCGTCACCCACGAGCCGACCCTGCAGACCGTCCGCGACGGGGTGGACGCCGCGCGCGCCCACCGGGCCGACGTCGTGGTCGGGCTCGGCGGCGGGTCGGTGGTCGACACGGCCAAGGCCGTCGCGGCGCTCGCGGTCGAGGGCGGCGACCCGCTCGACCACGCTGAGGTGATCGGACGCGGCGTCCCGATCCCCGCCACGGCGCTGCCGCTGGTCGCCGTGCCCACCACGGCTGGCACCGGGTCGGAGATGAGCGCCAACGCCGTCGTCGCCTCGCCAGAGCACGGCGTGAAGGTCAGCCTGCGCTCGACCGACATGCTCGCGGCGGTGGCGCTGGTCGACCCGCTGCTGACGCTCGACTGCCCGCCGGCGGTCACGGCCTCCAGCGGGCTCGACGCGCTCACCCAGTGCCTCGAGGCGTATGTCACCCGGTTCGCGAACCCGCTCGTCGACGGGCTGTGCCGCGAGGGGTTGGCCCGCGCCGGCGCGAGCCTGCGGCGGGCCTACGCCGACGGCTCCGACGTGGACGCCCGCGCCGACATGTCGCTGTGCGCCTCGCTGTCGGGACTGGCGCTGGCCAACGCGAAGCTGGGGGCGGTGCATGGCTTCGCCGGGCCGCTCGGCGGCATGATCGACGCCGCGCACGGCGCCATCTGTGCCGCGCTGCTGCCTGCGACCTGCCGGGTCAACGTGGCCGCACTCACCGCCCGCGACCCGCAGAACCCGGCGCTGGCCCGGTACGCCGAGGCCGGGGAACTGCTCACCGGGACGCCGGGCGTCGAGTCGCTGTTGGCCTGGCTCGTCGAGACCAACCAACTGCTCGGCATTCGCGGACTGGCCGCGCTCGGGCTCGACGAGTCGCGCGTCGACGAGGCCTGCGAGAAGGGGCGGGCGGCGTCCAGCATGAAGGGCAATCCGCTCGACCTGACCACCGACGAGCTGCGCGCCGTCGTCACCGAATCACTCTGACTCACACACCACCTCAAGGAGAACCCCGTGCCCCTGCTTCCCAGCTACATGCCCGATCCCGACCGCTACGACGGGCGCATGCCGTACCGGCGCACCGGACGCAGCGGCCTGCTGCTGCCCGCCGTCTCGCTCGGCCTGTGGCACAACTTCGGCGACGACGTGCCCTTCGCCACCCACCGGGCCACGCTGCGGCGCGCGTTCGAGCTGGGCGGGACGCACTTCGACCTGGCCAACAACTACGGGCCCGATGCAGGCGCGGCCGAGACCAACTTCGGCCGCCATCTGCGCGAGGACTTCGCCCCGTACCGCGACGAGCTCGTCATCTCGACCAAGGCGGGCTGGGGCATGTGGCCCGGCCCGTACGGCGACTTCGGCTCCCGCAAGTACCTGCTCGGCTCACTTGACCAGTCGCTGAAGCGCATGGGCCTCGACAATGTCGACATTTTCTATCACCACCGGTTCGACCCCGACACCCCGCTCGAAGAGACCATGGGCGCTCTCGACGCCGCTGTCCGCTCCGGCAAGGCCCGTTACGTCGGCATCTCGTCGTATTCGGGCGAGCGGACGCGCGAGGCCGTCGCGCTGTTGCGCGACCTCGGGACGCCCCTGCTCATCCACCAGCCGTCGTACTCGATGCTGAACCGCTGGATCGAGGAGGGCCTGCTCGACGTCCTCGCCGACGAGGGCGTGGGCTGCATCGCGTTCTCGGCGTTGGCTCAGGGCATGTTGACCGACCGGTACCTCAACGGCGTCCCCGAGGGGTCGCGCGCCGCCCAGTCGAAGTCGCTGGGCCGCAACCTGCTGAGCGACGAGAATCTCGACCACGTGCGGGCGCTCAACGAGATCGCGAAGGGACGCGGCCAGACGCTCGCCCAGATGGCGATCGCCTGGGTACTGCGCGACGAGCGGGTCACCTCGGCGCTGATCGGGGCGTCGAGCGTCCAGCAGCTTGAGGACAGCGTCAAGGCCGTGCAGAACCTGCAGTTCAGCGACGACGAGCTCGCCGCCATCGACACCCACGCCGTCGAGGGCGGCATCAACCTGTGGGCGGGACCGTCGAAGGCGTGACCGACGCGAGGTGGCGCGTCAGCTGGACGTCAGCAGGCGCGCCATCTCTTCGCCCACCTTGGTGGCCGACTGCGGGTTCTGGCCGGTGACGAGGCGTCCGTCGACCTCGACGTGCTCGGTGAACACGTCGCCCTCGGTGTGGGTCGCACCCTGGGCCTTGAGCGCGTCGGCGAGCAGGTAGGGCACCACCTGGGTGAGCCCGACCGCCTCCTCCTCGGCGTTGCTGAAGCCGGCGACCCGCTTGCCCTCGATGAGCGCGGTGCCGTCCGACAGGGTGAGCCCGATCAGCGCCGACGGTCCGTGACAGACGGCGGCGACCACGCCGCCGTCCTCCCAGACACCGCGTCCGACACGACCCACCGCCTCGTCGTGGGGGAAGTCCCACACCGTGCCGTGGCCACCGACGAACAGCACCGCGTCATAGTCGGCCGGGTCGACGTCCTCCAGAGCCGGGGTGTCGGCCAGCTTGGGCGCCACATCGGGGTCGGTAAGGAACGCGTTCTGCTCGGCGTTCGACTCGTCGCGTCCGTCGATCGGCGGCTCGCCGCCCTCGATCGACGCGAAGTCGACCTCGACGCCGGCGTCGGTCAGCACCTTCCACGGGTGGGCGGCCTCATCGACGAAGTATCCGGTCTTGCGGACGCCGCCCAGGTCGTCGTGGCTCGTCAGGACGAAGAGGGCGCGGGGCTTGCGGGACATGGGGACCTCCTGGGGACGCTGCCGGCTCGGTGAGCCTGCTCGCGCACCAGCGTAGGCGGTGGGTGTCGCTCAGCCCTCGACGTCGTGCATCGCCTTGTCGGGATCCTCGACGTACAACGCGGGGTCCTTGTCGATCGACGCGACCCCCTTGGCGGCCTTGAGAGCCTCATAGCGCAGAAACTTCACGGCGATGTCGTGGCGCAGCTCCAGGCTGGCGTGGCGACGGAAGTCGGCGAGATCCTGACGCTCCTCCTCACCCATGTGATCGGAGTTGGCGACGTTCGCCTCGGTGAGGTGCCGCCACCAGGCGTCCGACCCGGCCTTGCAACGCGCCACAGCCCTGATCGCCTCGCGGATCTCGTTGTGGTCGTGGATGGCGTCCTCGACCTCCTCCTGGACCGAATCGGCGTCAGCGGCGCCGGTGCCCAGCTTCAGCAGCTCGGGGTAGAAGTACAGCTCCTCGGCCTCGGCGTGGGTCTCGAGCAGGATCTCCAGCCGGGCCCACAGCGCCTCGAGACCCTCGTGGTCGTCGCGCGGGTACTCCTCCAGTTGGGCGAACATGCGTCGCTGCTGGTCGTGCTGTTTGAGGATGATCTCGGTGATGTCCATGCGTGCCTCCGATGTCGGTGGCCGGCCGGCCGCTCCTCACCCTAGACCCCTCGGTGACGAGGGGTGTTGGAAATGTTTGCAACCACCGAATCTTGACCCCCGCCCGTGGCCGGTGTGGCATGGAACCAGCACGTGGAAACGTTTCCACGCACGGCGACGAGGGGGTCGACATGCCGATGCCTACGCCGCCGAGTCCTGCCTCGCCCCCCGCGCGCACACCTCACTCCGGCCAGCCGACCTCGCGCCCGACCTTGGCCCAGGTGGCCCGCCACGCTGGCGTCTCGGTCGCGTCGGTGTCGCGGGCGTTGAACGGCAAGTCGGCGAGCCGAAACACCGTCGAGCGGGTTCGGGCGGCCGTCAACGAGCTCGGTTACGTGCCTGACGCCACGGCCCGGCTGCTCAAGCTGTGCCATGCGCCGGCCATCGCCTGCGCCGTGCCCGACATCGCCAATCCTGTGTACGTCGAGATGGTCAAAGCCATGGAGCAGGTCACCCGGCGGGCCGGCTACCGACTGTCGCTGGTGTCGGTCGGGTCAGACCCCGACGAGGTCGCCGACCTCGTGCTGAGCCTCGATCGCGGCTTCGCGGACGGCCTCATCCTGATTCCGTTGCGCGTCACCGCGCAGCTCGCCCACGCGCTCGAACAGGTGCAGGTTCCCGTGGCCGTGATCGGTCGCCTTCCCGACGGTGTGAATCTGGACGCCGTGCAGACCGACTCTGCCGCAGGCATCCGCCTGGCGGTCGAGCACTTGGTGGCGACCGGACGCCGCCGCATCGGGCTGCTCAACGGGCCCTCCGACACCACACCGGGCGCTGCGCGGCTGGCCGGCTACGGGGCTGCGATGGCCGCGGCGGGCCTGTCGACGACCGTCATCATCGCCGACGAGTTCACCACCGAAGCGGGCCTGCGCGCGATGCGCGCAGAGGCGTCCAGGATCGCCGACGTCGACGCGATCACGGCGTCCAACGACCTGCTCGCCATCGGCGCCATGAAAGCGGCGGCGTTTCTGGGCCGCACCATCGGCGACGACCTGGCACTCGTCGGCATGGACAACACCACGCTGGCCGACCTCGTCCAGCCGTCGCTGACCTCGGTGTCGCTGATGGCCGGTCTCCGCGCCGAGGAGGCGACCGAACTCGTCCTCGACCGCATCGAGCATCCGGGACGCCAACCCCGCCGCATCACTCTCGGGCCGGAACTCGTCGTGCGCGAGTCGACCGGCAGCCTGCTGGAAGGAGCCACGGCATGACAACGACGTCGCTGAGCACGGCGGCGCCCCGGAAGGTGAACCCGCAACGGCGGGCCCGCCGCAACGAGGCCCTCGCGCTGGTGGTGCCAGCCACCATCCCCATCGTCGTCTTCAGCGTGCTGCCGCTGCTCAGCGGCATCTGGATGGCGTTCACCGACGCCACCCTGCGCCGCAACGACACCGCCGACTTCATCGGACTGAAGAACTTCGTCGACCTGCTCAGCGACGGCATGTTCTGGGACTCGTTCCGGATCGGCATGATCTGAGGCGTCTCGGTGACGTTGCTGCAGTTGCTGCTGGGTCTCGGTCTGGCCCTGCTGCTCAACGCGAAGCTGCCGCTCACCGGCCTGACCCGGGTGCTGGCGCCCATCCCGTGGGCGATGCCGCCGGTCGTCGTCGCCATCATGTGGCAGCTCATCTACGCCACCAACGGCCCGCTCAACGCGGTGCTGTCGATCACCGGCACCCCGGTCACCACCAACTGGCTCGGCACCTTCGAGACCGCCCTCCCGGCGGTCATCGTGGTGGGCATCTGGGTCGGCATGCCGCAGACGACGATCACGCTGCTGGCGGCGCTCCAGCAGATCCCCGACGAGCACCTCGAAGCGGCCGCCATCGACGCGCCGGAGCCTGGCGACGATTCTTCAACGTGTCGCTGCCGGCGATCCGGCCGGTGATGGCGTCGATCACCAGCCTGAACGTCATCTGGAACTTCAACAGCTTCGGGCTGGTGTACGTGATGACCGAAGGCGGCCCCGGCGGCCGCACCATGCTGCCGATGCTGTTCACCTACCTGGAGGCGTTCAAGAGCCGCAACCTCGGCTACGCCGCCGCCATGGGCTGCGCCCTGGTGGTCATCGTGATCCTCCTCCTCGCGGTCTATCTGTGGACCCAGCCCAAAGAGGGGCAGCGGCAGTGAACACCAAGGTCTCGCCCGTCGCCCGCACCGCGCAGTACCTGCTGCTCGCCTTCTACCTGATCTTCCTGGCGTTCCCCCTGGTGTGGCTCGTGTCGGCGTCGTTCAAGTCGTCGCGCGAGCTGATGAACCTCGACATCACCCTGCTGCCGAAGGAGTGGCACTTCGCCAACTACTCCGACGCCTGGCAGCAGCAGGGACTCGTGCTGTCGGCGTGGAACTCCACCATCGTCGCGGTCTGGACGACCGTGCTGGTGATCGTGCTGTCGCTCCCGGCCGCCTACGCGTTCGCCCGCTTCCGTGGGGCGCTGCGGGCCGCCGGTACCGTGTGGATCCTCGTGTCGCAGGTGTTCCCGGTGATCCTGATCATCGTTCCGCTGTTCCTGATCCTGCGCGATACCAACCTGGTCAACACGCTCCCGGGTCTGATTCTGGTCTACACGACCTACACGATGCCGTTCGCGTTGTGGATGCTGCAGGGCTTCGCGGCTGCCATTCCGATCGAACTCGAAGAGGCGGCGTCCGTCGACGGTGCCTCGCGCTGGCGGACGCTGCTCAGCGTCGTCTTCCCGCTGCTCGTGCCCGGCATCGCCGCCACCGCCATGTTCTCGTTCGTGTCGGCGTGGAACGAGTTCTTCTTCGCCCTCGTGCTCATGAAGACCCCTGAGAACTACACCCTGCCGATCGCCCTGAAGATGTTCATCGGCGGTGAGGGCAAGGTCGCGCTCGGACCGCTGGCCGCCGGCGCCGTTCTCGCCAGGTGCCGAAGGTGGAGTCGGCGGACACGGTGGCGCGGTTGGCGTCCCGGCTGCCGGGGCGTGCCCTGCACGCCCTGATCGAGTCGCCGCTCGGCGTGGAGAGCGCCTTCGAGATCGCGTCGGCGGGCATCGGGCTGGGGGAGGCCGACCTGCGCTCGGCGCTCGGCGTCGCGACGGCCGAGCACCTCGGCTGGCAGCGGGCCCGCATCGTCAACGCCGCGGCCGCCGCCGGCCTGGAACCGCCGGCCATGTCGGTCTACGCCGACGTGCGCGACCTCGAGGGGCTGCGCGCCTCGTGCGAGGCCGGCCGGGCGTCCGGCTTCGTGGGACGCGCCGCCATCCACCCCGCCCAACTCCCGGTGATCCGGGAGGCGTTCACCCCGTCCGGCGCCGAGGTGGCCCGCGCCCGCGAGGTGCTGCAGGGCTTCGCGACGGCGTCCGAGACCGGCGGCGGCACGTTCGTGCTCGCCGAGCACGCCTGACTCTTGCGCCCACAGGTTCACGAGGCACCCTTGAGGGCACAGACTGACCGGAGGTGCCTGTGAACCCGAGCCTGATCCTCGACATCCTCCTGGTGCTGGTCATCCTCGGCCGGGCGGCAGCCGGGTGGCATGCCGGCGCGGCGCTGAGCCTGTTCCGGCTGGCGGGCATGGTGCTCGGCGGCCTGGGCGGGTTGTGGCTGGGGCCGCGCCTGGTCGACCTGGTTCCAGCGCTCGACGCCGGCCCGCTGCCGCGAACCCTGGTGCTGCTGTTCGCCGCGCTGATCGGTGTCGCGGCCGGCGAGATGGTCTTCGGCATGGTCGGACGCCGCGTCCGCTCGGGCCTGTCACGTCACGACGCGACCCGCGGTCTGGACGCCGCCCTCGGCGCGGTCGCGTCGGCGGTGGTCGTGTCGCTGGTGATCTGGTTCGTCGGCGCGGCAGTGCGGCCGCTGCTGCCGGCGTCGTGGGGCAAGGTCGCCAACCAGTCCCGCGTGCTGGGCGGCATCGACGCGGCCGTGCCCGACTCGCTCAACACCTGGCCCTCGCAGCTCACCGACGCCCTGAGCGTCGGGCTGCCGCGCGTCTTCGGCGGCCTCACGCCTGAGCCGTTCCTACCGGCGCCGGCACCCGACGTGGGGGCCGCGCAGACGGCCGGGGTCAAGGCTGCGGCGCCGAGCGTGTTCCAGGTGTTCGCGGGCGGGGCATCCTGCGCCGGTGACGCGGTCGGATCGGGCTGGGCCGTGGCGAAGGGACGCGTCGTCACCAACGCGCACGTCGTGGCCGGCGCGGACTCGGTGGCCGTCCGCAGCGCCGCCGGAGGACCGCGGCGCAGCGCGAAGGTGGTGGCGTTCGACCCGAAACTCGACCTCGCGATCCTCTCGGTGCCGGGCCTGGACGCCGCGCCGCTGCGCCGCGCCGGCGTCCAACCTGCCAAGGGGGACGCCGTGGCCGCCGGATTCCCGCTCGGCGGCCCCTACAAGGTCAGCCCGGCCCGCATCCGCGGCGTCGTGAGCGCCCCCGGCGAGGACATCTACGGCCGGACGCGGGTCGTCCGCGAGGTGTACTCCATCAACGCCACCGTCCGGCCGGGCAACTCCGGCGGGCCGCTGCTGACGCGCGACGGGCGCGTCGCGGGCACGGTCTTCGCGGCGTCCCTGGTGGACGCCAACGTCGGCTACGTGCTCACCGACGCGGCGTCCGACACCGTGCTCGACCGGGCGGCGTCGTACACGACGCCGGTCGACACCGGCGGGTGCCTGCGCCGCTGACGGCGCAACCGATCAGGGCAGCGTGTGGCCGGCGGCGGTGAGCAGCCGGTACCACTCGGGCCGGCTCAGCACCACGTCGGAACCGGCGGCTGCCTCGGCCACCCGGGCGGCGCTGGTCGTGCCGAGCACAACCTGGATGTTCGCCGGGTGCCGGGTGATCCAGGCCGTCGCGATGCCGGTCGGCGTGACGCCGTGGGCCTTGGCCAGCTCGTCGAGCGCCTCGTTGAGGGCGGCGTAGTTCTCGCGGTCGCCCAGGAACACCCCGTCGAACCAGCCCTTCTGGAACGGCGACCACGCCTGCAGCGTCAGGTCGGTGAGCCGGGCGTGGTCGAGCAGGCCGTTGTCGCGGTCGACCGACTGGTCGAGGTGGCCCATGTTGGCGGCCAGCCCGGCGGTGATCACGTTGGCGTGGGTGATGCTGAGCTGCACCTGGTTGATGACGAGCGGCTGGTTCAGCGACGCCCGCAGCAGCTCGATCTGGCCCGGCGTGTGGTTCGAGACGCCGAAGTGGCGCACCTTGCCGGCCGCATGCAGCGTGTCGAACGCTGACGCCACCTCGTCGGGCTCGACGAGAGTGTCGGGTCGGTGCAGCAGCAGCACGTCGAGGTGGTCGAGCTGAAGGGCGGCCAGCGACTCGTCGACACTGCTCAGGATGTGCTCGGCCGAGAAGTCGAAGTAGCCGTCGCGGATACCCACCTTGCTCTGCACGACGACCTTCTCGCGCTGCTCGGGGGTGAAGGTCACCGCCTCGCCGAAGCGCTGCTCGCAGCCGTGCCGCGGCGTCCCGTAGATGTCGGCGTGGTCGAACACGGTCACGCCCGCGTCGAGGGCGCCGGACACCAGCGAACGGATCTCGGGGGCGGACTTGTCGGCGATGCGCATCATGCCGAGGATGACCGACGAAACGGTCAGGTCGGTGGGGCCGAGGAGCTGGGTCTTCATGCCGTCATCCTGTCGGATTCGAGCAGCCGCAGCCAGACTTCGCTCAACGTCGGGTAGCTCGGCACCGCATGCCACAACTGGGCGAGCGTCAGGCGTCCGGTGACGGCGACCGTCGCCGAGTGCAGCAGTTCGGCGACGTCCGGTCCGACGAACGTGGCCCCGAGGAGCACGTCGTTGTCGTCGACCACGAGCCGCGCCCGGCCGACGAGGGTGTCGCGCAGCAGGCCGGCGCCGGCGGTCGACGAGAGGTCGACGTCGAGGGTCCGGACGCGGCGCCCACCGCGTCCTGCCTGGTCGGCGGTCGGCCCGACGGAGGCCACCTGCGGGTCGGTGAACACCACCTGCGGTACCGGCGCGGCAAGGCCGGACGCCGCGTCCGCCACCCACGCCGGCTCGGCCGAGCCGGTGGCTTCGGCCTTGATGCGCTCGCCGATCAGGCGGGCGCGGTACTTGCCCCAGTGGGTCAACGGCGCCTCACCCGACGCGTCGCCGACGACGTGCAGCCAGGCCGGCCGGGCGTCGCCGAACGCGGCCACGCCGACCTCCTCGATGTTCGGACGCCGCCCCGTCGCCACCAGCACCTCGTCGACCTGCAGCTCCCCGGGCCCGTCGGGCCCGGTCGTCGTCAGGGTCACCCTGCCGCCGTGGATCCTGCCCAGACCGGTGTCGGACGCCGCGTCCCGCTCGCCTGAATCGACCGTCGTGCCCACGCGCACGTCCACACCGGACGCCGCGAGCGACTCGCCCACCAGCTCGCCGGCGAACGGCTCCAGCCCGCTGAGCAGCCCCCGGCGCACCAGCATCGTCACCCGGCTACCGAGGGCGGCCAGCCAACGGGCGGCCTTGCAGGCCACCACCCCGCCGCCGATGATCGCGATCGACCCGGGCACCTCCCGGACGCCGGTGGCGTCGCGCGACGTCCACGCAGCAGGGCCTGCAGCGGTTCGGGGATCACCGCGACGCTGCCTGTCGCGACCACCACCGCGTGCCGCGCGGTCAGCGTCCGATCGCCCACCCTCACCACCCGTTCGCCGGTGATATGCCCCAGCCCGCGCACCACCTCGATGCCCGCGCCCTCGGCCCAGCGCACCTGACCGGTGTCGTCGTAGTGGCTCACCCACGCTTCGCGGCGCGCCAGCAGCTCGGACGGCTCGACGCCGGCCGGCGTCAGGCCGCGCAGATCGGCGGACGCCGCCGCGACGTCGAGCGGGTGCAGCAGCGCCTTGCTGGGCATGCAGGCGTAGTAGGAGCACTCGCCGCCGACGAGGTGCGACTCGACCAGCGCACAGGTCAGGTCGGTGCCGGCGATGGCGTACTGCGCGGCGTTCTCGCCGACGGGGCCGCCGCCGATCACGATGACGTCGAAGGTGTCGTTCATGCCCCCACTGTGGCAGACGGACGCCGGCGTCAGACCTTGGGCAGCACCGCCTCGGTGACGAGCCCGGCCGGATCGTCGCCGCCTTCGAGGATGCTGGCCACGGCCTTCAGCAGCGGCAGTTCGTCGAGCAGCGCATCACCGCCGAGCTGCTGCACCAGTTCGAGCGCCAGCCCGGCGGCGGGCACACCCTCGACGGTCTGCTCGGCGGCCACCATCGCGGCCAGCGCGTCCTGGGCGGGCTCGCCGCGTCCGATGCGCAGGCCGTACACCTTGTTGCGGCCCGACAGTCCGGTGACCTCCAGGTCACCGACGCCAGCCAGGCCGAACGCGGTCACGGCGTCCGCGCCGAGCTTCGTCGACAGCAGCGACATCTCGCGCACGGCCTGCGAGAACGTGGCCGCCTTCAGGTTGTGGTGCGGGAAGCCGGTGGCCTCCTCGAGGCCGTCGGACAGGCCGAGCGCGATCGCGTAGACGTTCTTCATCGGCGCGCACACCTCGACGCCCGGCTCGTCGCCGGTGGCCTCGATGCGGTACACGTCGGTCGAGATGTCGCGTGCGGTCTGCTCGGCGACGGCCTTGTCGAGGCAGCCGTAGATGGTGGCGGTCGGCTTGCCCTCGGCGACCTCGTTGGCCTTGCAGGGTCCGGCGACCGCGACGATCGGCGGCAGCTCGACCCCCTTGGCGCGGGCGATGCGGCGGATGGCGTCGGGCAGCAACTGTATGGTGCCGGCGTCGTCGGGGCAGAACCCCTTCGACGTCAGCAGCAGCCGGGACGCCTTCGCGATGCCGTCCAGAGCCATCTCGGTCACCTTCGCAACGCCCACCGACGCGACCGACAGGATCACCGCGTCCGCCCCGTCGAGCGCCTCGGCGAGCTGCGCCGCGCGGTACAGCTTGGTGCCCTCGGCCAGCGGAACGTTGGTGCGCGGGTGTGGCTTGCCCGCCTCGCACGCGTCCAGCAGGTGGTCGTCGAGCCAGGTGCCCCACAGGCGGGTCTCCCAACCGGCGGCCCGCAGCGGGGTGGCGAGCGCGGAGCCCATCGCCCCCGCGCCCAGAATGGTGATGACGCTCATGATGAATCCTTCGTTGTCGGGTGGGGGTTCAGGACTTGGTGGGTTGCTGACCGTAGCCCGAGAAACCGGCCAGGGCCTCGCCGAGGACCTCGGGCGACAGCACCTTGACTGGCTGCCCCGTCGCCATCGCCCGCAGCTGGATCTCGCAGATGTACTCCAGGTACGGCAGCAGGCTGAGCGCCTTGCCGAGCGTGGAGCCGATCGTGATGGCGCCGTGGTTGGCCATCAGGGCGCCGAGGCGTCCCTGAAGGGTCTGCGACACGTTGTCGGCCCAGTGGGCGGTGCCGGACGTGGCGTACGGGGGCGCCGGCAGGACGCCGCGGGACATGGCCGGGTAGTAGTGGCTGGCGGGAATCTCGTCGACGACGAGACCGAGAGCGGTGGACGCCGGCGCAGGATTGTGCGTGATGGCCAGCGCGTCGGTCGACGCGTACACCGACAGGTGCAGCGGCAGCTCGCTGGACGGCTTCAGGTCACCGTCGACGATGCGTCCGG
>RRZU011939672.1_pt1 | contig 11939 bp, 10 predicted proteins | sample 2165561 | NCBI WGS metagenome assembly RRZU01 (sample SAMN10456909, study PRJNA506462) | wastewater metagenome | isolation source: wastewater sludge | place: USA: Moscow, Idaho | reverse complement strand
GCGTTGTATTTTTTCGGGTCTATCGTGTCCGGATTCGCGTTGAGCACCGACGTGACGCCCTTCGTGAAGGCGATTCTCAGGTCCGTCGCGTAATTGACCTTGCAGATCCCCCGTTTGACGCATTCTCTGACGGTGGCGTCCGGTACGCCGGAGGTTCCGTGGAGTACCAGCGGAATATCGACGACCTTGCGGATTTCGCTCAGTCTGTCCACATCCAGCTTCGGTTCGCCCTTGTAAATCCCGTGAGCCGTTCCGATGGCGACTGCGAGGGAATCGATGCCGGTCTTTTCGACGAATTCCACCGCCTGGGCGGGATCCGTATAAGGCTGGTCGTCTCCGCCTTCGAGATCGTCTTCCTTGCCGCCCACCTTGCCGAGCTCCGCTTCCACCGGAACACCCGACGGATGACAGGCGTTTACCACCGATCTGCTGACTTCGATATTGTCTTCGAAGGAATCGTGGGAGCCGTCAATCATGATGGATGTATAGCCGTCGCGCAGGGCGCGCATCGCCAGATCGAAGCTGTTCCCGTGATCCAGATGGATCGCGATGGGAACCGACGCATTTTCTGCCGCCGTGCGGGCATTTTCATAAAAGAACTTCAGGTCTGCGTATTTGACTGTAGACGGCGTCGTCTGCATAATCGCCGGCGAATGCTGTTCTTCGGCGGCAGCCGCGACTGCCTGAACCATTTCCATATTTTCAACATTGAAGGCGCCGACTGCGTAACCGCCGTCCTGCGCATCTCTGAGCATCTGTTTTGTAGTGACTAAAGGCATATCTGTTTTTCCCTTAATATTGAATGAATTCTTATCGAATTTTACTGACTTCCGTACGGCTCAGCAGAGAATCGAGATCCTCCTGTCTGAAGCTTCCGGTTTCGCTTGAAAGCGCGTTGGCAGTTGCGACGGCAGAAGCAAATCTGAGCAGATTTTCTGAATCTGAGTTTCTGTCCATCCCGACCGCAAAGGCGGCGACCATCGAGTCACCGCAGCCCACGGTATTGACCGCTTCGATCTTCGGCGGTCTCGCGACGTAGGCGCCCTCCGGGCAGACCATCATCGAGCCGTCTTTTCCGAGAGAGACGACGACATAGTCGATGCCCCGTTCCCGAAGCTTGTCCGCGGCGCGAAGGCAGTCCTCTTCGGTTTCGACTGTTTCGCCCAGCAGCGCTTCAAGCTCCTCTTTATTGGGCTTGACCATCGTCGGAAGCCCTTTGAGACCTTCGGTGAGCGTTTCGCCGCTGGTATCCAGGATCACCGCTTTCCCGAGAGCTTTCGCAGTCTCGACAAGCCTCCTGTAGATATCGGCGGACATTCCTTTCGGAACGCTGCCGGACAGCGTAACGACCGCACAGCTGCGCAGAGCTGCCGGAAAGGTTTCGGTAAGGAATATTTCTTCTTCCTGAGGAGTGACGTCGCATCCGGGTTCGAGAAATTCGGTGGAGCCGAACTTCGGATCGAGGATATTGATGCAGCTCCTCGTTTCACCTGCGATCCGCTGGAACGCGCATCGCAGTCCGTCTTCCTTTAACATGCTTTCGAGGTAGGCGCCGTTGAAGCCGCCGGCAAGACCTGTCGTCAGAACGTCTTCCCCGCACAGCTTGACGATGCGCGCGACGTTAAGTCCCTTGCCGCCCGCGGAGTTTCTGCACTCCGCAACCCGCATGACCTCTCCGCCCCCGATATCGCGGTCCATATGATAAGCTTTATCGACCGATGCGTTTAACGTTACGGTTGTGATCATCGTCTGTCCTCAGGCGCGGCTGTCGATCAGGATCTTGCCCTTGACGGTGCCCGGCGTTTTGTACATGTCGAACGCTTCGTCGATCTGCGACAGCGGCATTTTCCTGAATACAAGCGAATCATCGAATTTCAGATCGCCGTTCTTGAAGTAGTGAGCGGCCATCTTCCATTCCTTGCCCGGGAACGGCGCGCTGTAGGACATCCAGGAACCGGTGAGCATGAATTCCTTGCGGTTGATGTTTTCCCATTCCTGAACGGTGAAGTCGAGATCCCTCGTCGGAGTCCCGACGAAGCATACCTGCGCCTTGTTGGCAGCCAGGTCGAATGCCATTCTCATCGTGACGGTGTTGCCGGCAGTTTCGTAGACATAATCGAAGCCCTTGCCGTCCGTCAGATCCATCGCCTGCCTGATAAAATCCTCATCCTTCGTGTTGATCCCGGCTGTCGCGCCCAGCTTCTTACCGAGCTCGAGACGTTCGTCCGCGATATCGAAGATCACGACCTTTTCAGCACCGAAAATCTTCGCCCACTGCATGACGAACAGTCCGATGGTCCCCGCTCCGAGAACCGCGACGGTCTTTCCGCCCTGATAGTTGACTCTCTGAAGTCCGTGGAGCGCGACCGTTGCCGGTTCGAAAAACGCGCCCTGCTCGAAGGATACTTCATCGTCGAATTTCACCGCGTTGCGTTCCGGAACGACGACGTATTCCGCGAAGCTTCCGTACTGGCGGGAGCCGATAAAGCTGTAGTGCTTGCACAGCGAGTAGTTGCCCTGGAGGCAGTCTTCACATTCCATGCAAGGAACCAGCGGGACGCCTGCGACACGGTCGCCGGGTTTCAGATTCGTGACCCCTTCGCCGACCTTGTCGACAACTCCCGAAAATTCGTGGCCCAGCACGTTCGGGAAGAAGTGGCACGCGTCGCCGTTCACTCTCGGAACGTCGGAGCCGCAGATTCCCGTATACTGAACGTGGATCCTGACTTCTCCTTTTTTCGGTTCCGGCTTTTCTATATCTTCATAACGGATGTCGTTCTTAGCGTGAACGACTCCGGCTTTCATCTTGTCCATCGATTTTCCTTTTCGTTAAAATCCTGATATGACCGCGGCGCGGATTATCCGCGCCGCATTTGCGAGTCAGAGACTCAATATTCTTCTTCCTGTTCCCGTTTCAGAGCCAGTTCCGCAGCGCGCTGCTTCGAGCATCTGACTGCGAAGACCATGCAGATCGCATAGCCGATGCCTACGACCAGCAGTCCGGGTACGTTCTGCATCGTAAACAGCTGCGTGAAGATGTAAGTGATGGGGCTGCCGCCCTGGTCCATCGCGGCGACAAGACTGTTGTCTGTGATAGAGCCGGTGGTCTGAGCAAGCTTTGTGACCCACGGAATCGTTTCGTTGGCGATCCAGATCGTAGACCACATGATCGCGATGCCGGAGATGAGCGTTCTGAACAGATTTCCCTTGCAGACCGCAACTGCGATCGCGATAAAGAATCCGATTGTCGCCAGGTCGCCGAAGGGCAGCACTCTGTTGCCGGGTACGAGGACCGCGATGAGAAGCGTGATCGGGATAAAGATCAGGCCTGCTGTAACAACCTGAGAGTCTCCGAGGAGAATCGCCGGGTCAAGGCCGATGTAGAATTCGGAATCTCCGAATTTGGAGTTCATGACTTCCTTCGCCCGTTCGGACAGCGGAAGCAGGCCGTCCATAATGCATTTGACAATCTTAGGCATCAGGACCATGACAGCCGACATCTTGACGCCCAGCTGCAGCGCCATCGTGACGTCGTATCCCGCGAGGAAGCCGATGCCCGCGCCGAGGATAAAGCCGATGATAACAGGTTCTGCGAATACGCCTACTTTTTCCTGCAGCGTATCCATCGAGAAGTCGATTTTGTTCAGTCCGGGAATCTTGTCGATAATCGCGTCGACGAGGCACGCGATCGGAGCCATGTAGGCGGATGTGCCGTGGGGAACCGTGATGCCGTCGAGGTCGAAGTAATCGGCCATCAGAGGCGCCCACAGGTCGCCGAGCTTATACGTGAACGCCGCGTGTACGACGACGCCGAGAATGCCGATCCAGAAGTTGCCGGTGACCGCGTAGGCGATCGCGCCGGTGAATGTCATATGCCAGATGTTCCAGATGTCGATGTTTACTGTCTTCGTCCATTTGAAGAGCAGCATGATGATGTTTACGCCGATTGCGATCGGAATCGCGACTGTCGCGATGCTCGATGCCCATGTCATCGGCGAAGCGCCCGGCCAGCCGACATCGACGACACTCAGGTTAAGACCGAAGCGTTCGGACATTGCCTGCGCCGCAGGTCCGAGCTCTGAGTTCATCATCGTGACGATCAGGCTCAGTCCGACGAAGCCTACGCCGATCATAAGTCCGGAGCGGATCGCCTTGCCGGGCTTGACGCCCACACAGATGCTTAAGATTGCGATAACAATCGGGAGCATGACTGATGCTCCCATATTGATAATGTAATTAATTCCGTTTGCTAATGCCTGCCACATATCTGTTGTCCCCCTTGATATTCTGTTCTGATGCTCAGTCCTTCAGTACGTCTAAGATCGCTTTTTCGGTCTTGTCTACGCCGATGCCGGAGATAAAGGGCATGCCAGTGATAAGCGGAACGCCGTAGTCTCTTCTGACCTTCGAGGTCGTGACGATAAGCTTGCAGTTGTCAAGATTGGACTGAATTTCCGAGATACGGATCTGGCAGATGTCGACGTCGATGCCGTACTTTTTGCACAGGTCTACGATGTGGTTTGCCGCGATGGTTGAAGTGGCGACTGCGCCGCCGCATGCTACGATAACTTTCTTTTTCATAATGTTTCCTCTTTGTCCTTTATAATTGAAATGATTTCGTTCTGATTGTCCGCTTCGAGCAGTCTGCTTAAGACGTCTCTGTCCTGAATGATATCGACCAGTCTCTGGAGCTGGTCCACATGCTTGCCCGGGTCTGTCACAGCCATCATGAAGACGAGCTGCGCGTCCACCGGTTCGTCGTCCATTCCCATCTGAATGAACTGTACCGGATGCTTGAGATTCGCAATCGCGATCCCGTGTTTAAGTACGTGATCGACGGATGTGTGAGGAATCGCAATCCCGATTCCGCCGATGTCGAGTCCTGTCGGAAAATCCTTCTCCCGTTCGATCAGGGCGTCTACGTAGTCGTCCTTCGCGTAGCCTTCGCGAATGAGCGTTCCCCCGATCTTCTCGAACACATCCGACGAGTCTTTCGCGTCCAGATGGTTCATAATAAGTGATTCGTTCAATTCTTCCCAGATCATTTATTTCTCCTTTATTTCTCAGCGCGCTTTGTTTCTTGCAACATCATAATATCAGCCTCCAGGTGTAGAAAACAGTCAAGCCTGTTTCCCGGTTTTGTGCAAAAAAATAGAACGGTGGAAACCCGTTCACAGTTTTGTGAAAAAGTTTCCATCGCTCCGTTTTAAACGTATTTTCTGACCTCTTTCATGCGTCGAGACTGTATTCCAGCCGTTCGATCACCCGGGAAACCTCCACCGGGTCCGTGCACGCGTCGAGCTCCTCGAGCAGGCTGCTCTTCCTGAGCAGATTGATCAGATTGAAAAAGGCCTTCAGATGTGTCTTATGATCCACCGCGCTCAGACAGCAGACGTAGCGTACCGGCCCGTAGTCCTCGTCGTCGAACCGGACCGGCGTTTTGAGCCGGATCAGATTCATGCCCACCTGGACGCTTCCCTTCTCGAGACCTTCGTGGGGCATCGCGAAGCCGTCCGCCAGGATGATGTACGGCCCGTTCTCCTCGACGTTCTCGATCATCGCGTCGACGTATCTCGATTCGATATAACCGATATCGAGGAGCTTCTGCGCGGACCTGCGGATCGCGTCCCGCCAGTCCGTGCACTCGACATCGAGCTCGATAAATTCAGGCGAAAGCAGATGATGAAGGCTCGGCGCGAAGATCTCCGCGTCCGCCTCGACGGACTGGTTGAAGTAGCCCCGCACGAGCTTCCTGATCTGCCTGTACAGATCCGGCGCCTTCTCGGGGACCGCGTCGAAAATTGCCGGCTTGAGCTGCTCCAGCAGTCCCTTTGCAGTCAGATCCTTCTCTCCGATTCGCGACGGGAGATGGCGGCTGTCGCGCAGCGCGTCGATCTTGTTGCCGACGCGGATATAGTCTTCGTCCGTCAGGAGCGGCGACACCGTCACGTGCTCGATCCTGCAGCCCCTCAGCGGGACTGTGGAGATCACGAGGTCCGCCCGGTCAGGCTCCATATTCTTGACCTCGTGGGAGGCGACGACATCGACGATCTGGAAATTGAAATGCTTCTTGAGCTTTTCCATCAGCAGCTGGGATGTGCCGATCCCGCCGCTGCACGAGACGATCACGTGGAAAGCGACCTCCTTGTTCTTCCTGCGTTCGAGGGCCGCGCAGATATGGATCGCGATATAGCCGATCTCGATCTCCTGCAGTTCTCTGCCGGCAAAGCCGCGGATCACGCCGATGTTGTTCCGGACCGCTTCCAGCACGTCGGGATGCTCCTCGAGTACCTCGTTGATAATCGCGTTCTCCGGATAGATCGGCGACTTGACGGTGAGCACCGACTCGAGATGATTGGACAGATTTTCGAAAAACTCGTAGTCGCTGTTCAGATTCACCTCGAGCTCGTCCGATACGTGCTCGATAAACTGACGGGTCAGCAGCTGAACGCGGATAATCTCCTTCTGATCCGAATGCTGTCGCATATATTTCGAGTCCGCGAGGATCTCGCTCAGAAACTGAACCTCGTCCTCGGTGGTCTTGATCCCGCAGTACTGGGTGACGTATTTTAAGATATCCTGGGCCATCAGATACTTGTTGGTCTCGATATGGGGACGCTTCTCGATATATTCGCCCTGCAGATTCCGGTTCACGAGGATCCCGAGATACAGCAGAATCTGGCGGAAGGAATCGTCGGTCAGAAAGCTCTGATGCATATGCTCCTGCTCGCTGATGATCTTCTGGATCGTGATCCGGTTCCCGGCCTGGATGCCGGTCTGCCGGTTCACGGCGTCGCTGCCGGTGCGCCCGCCCAGCTCCATCAGAAACAGCCGCTTCGCGCTTTCGCTTCCGTCGACACGAAGTCCCTTGTTGGGGTGAGAGGAAACGTTGAGCCCGCTCCGCCCGATGAGCTCCTTGATCTCGTCGAGATCCTTGATAACGGTCGCCCGGCTTACGAAGAGTGTCTCTGCGATCGTCGAGAGCGTGATAAATCCCGCGGAATTGACGAGGAGAATCGACGCGACCTCGATCCGCTCCTCCTTCGAGAGCTTGTAGTCGTAAAAATCGCCTTCGCTGACCAGGGGCAGCAGCTCTCCGAAATTGTCTCCGATTTTGATTCGCCCTCTGCTGAGCAGCTCCAGGGCGTCGAGTCCGTTGTCCGAGAGCGCGTCGTTTATCGCGTTCAGATCGTTGCGCACCGTCCGCTGGGAGACCGAGAACAGTTCGGCCAGGCTTTCGATCGTAAATTTTTCGTCAGGATTTTCGCTGAGCCTTCGTATAATCGAAACCGTTCGTTTCTTCATTGATCCTCCTCCGATGCGCGATCCCCGAAATCGTCCTGATCTTCCGGAGAATCGGGCTGATCCTCCGCAAAGCTGATCCTGTAATTTCTGCTTCTGTATTCTCCCGGCGTCATGCCTGTCTCTTCTTTAAAGACCTTCGAAAAGTAGCTCTGAGAGTGAAAGGCCAGCAGGGAGCTGATTTCGGCCGCCGTATAATCGGAATGCTTGAGCATGTTTTTCGCAGTATCGATGCGCTTGTCCAGGATGTACTGAGTGACGGAAATCCCCGTCTCCTTCTTAAACAGCGTGGACAGGTAGCTCGCGTTGAGTCCCGTCGTCTCCGCGAGATCCTTCATCCGGACGGTCTCGTGGAGATGTCCGCAGATATATTCGATCGCTGCGGTGACGTGGGCGGAATAGATATTCTTTTTTTTCGCCGCCGCGCTCTTCTTCGTAAAATATTCGAACATCTCGGTCTGCAGAGACTTAAGGTCGTCGATGCTCCCGCAGCGGTCCGCCTGCTGGATATACAGATCGCTGGCGTTGTAGGCTGTCTCTCCGTCGACACCGCCTTCAATCGCAAAGCGGGTCGCGAGGGTCGTCGACGCGACAAACAGATACTTGAAGTTGCGCAGCGGATCGTCCGACAATGTTCCGAGCTCCGACGACGAGAACATCCTGACGCTTTCGGGAATCGCGCGCATATCTCCCGCCTTCAGATATTCGTACTGGAGCATTTCCTCATTGTAATAGTGATGGCGGAAATCATTCTCGCGGTTCAGAAAGGCGAGAACGGCCATCCGTTTTTCATCTACTGTTCTTTTCATCATACACCCGATTCGTTTTATGCAATTATATTATCAAACTTCTAATAATTATGATATCTTTGCCTGTTCAATCCCTGTATTATATAGATAAAGCCGCAGACATCTGTCTTCTTCGCACGAATACAGATGAATGGAGCAGTATATGAAACAGATAAAACAGGACCATCACTACAAGCTTAACAACGGCGTCAGCATCCCGGCCGTCGGCTTCGGGACCTGGCAGACGCCTGACGGCTGTATGGCTGTCAGCGCCGTAAAGACCGCGCTGTGCGGCGGCTACAGCCATATCGATACGGCCGCTGTCTACGGAAACGAAGAAAGTGTCGGCAGAGGAGTCCGCGAATCACTGGCAGACCGTTCGGATCTGTTCGTCACCGGCAAGCTATGGAACACCGAACGGGGCTATGACAAAACGATCGCCGCGTTTGAGAAGACTTTACAGGATCTAGACACCGACTACCTGGATCTGTATCTGATCCACTGGCCGGCATCACCCAGTCAGTATCCGAACTGGAGAGAGATCAACAGCGAAACCTGGCGGGCCCTGGAAACGCTGTACGATCAGGGAAAAGTCCGCGCCATCGGCGTCAGCAACTTCGGCGTATCGCACCTTGAGGCGCTGCTGGAGGACTGCAGGATCAGACCGATGGTCAATCAGATCGAGGTCCACCCGGCACAGAATCAGACGGAGATCGTCGATTTCTGCAGGGATCACGATATCCTCGTCGAAGCCTGGAGTCCTCTAGGAACCGGACGGATGCTTGCGAATCCGGTACTCAACGAAATCGGCGAAGCTCACGACAAGAGCGCGGCTCAGGTCTGCATCCGCTGGCTTCTCCAGCGCGGGATCCTGCCGCTGCCGAAATCCGTCACACCCCACCGGATCGCGGAGAATATCGATGTCTTCGATTTTGAACTGACCGATGAGGATATGAACAGAATCAATGAAATCCCGTATTTCGGCGGTTCAGGTCTGGATCCCGACAAGGTTGATTTCTGATCGAAGGCTGTTCAGGTCTGCACCCGGCGGCATGGAAGATTACAACCAGCTGATGACAGGCTGATGATTTCATAAAATGGAAAGCGAGCATAAAATGACTGAAACTGAAAAACTTGATGCCGGTCTTCTGTACGATTTCTATTCCGAAGACGTTAAAGCGAGAAAAAACGATGCGATCGAAGGCTGCGCAAAGCTCAACGCGATAGACCCGAGAGACGAGGCCGCGCGGGCGGAGGTAACGAAGGAGCTGTTCGGTTCCGCGAAAACGACCCCGTCCATCGGACCGGGTTTTAACTGCGACAGCGGTAAAAACATCCATGTCGGAGAGGATTTCCTGACCAACTACAACGTCACGATCCTCGACATCGGGCCGGTGAACATCGGCGACCATGTGATGATCGGACCCGGATCGCTGATCACGACGGTGGGTCATCCGCTGAGTCCCGCAGGAAGACGTAAGCACCTCGGACAGATGCAGCCGGTCAATATCGGAAACGACGTCTGGGTAGGCGGCAACTGCACGATCCTGCCGGGCGTGACCATCGGCAGCAACGTCGTGATCGCCGCAGGCGCCGTCGTCACGAAGGATGTTCCCGACAACTGCGTCGTCGGCGGCATTCCCGCGAAGGTGATCAGTACCATCGAAAACGATCTGGAGGAGCCTGAAGAGGCGGCTGCAGCTGAAGAGGCAGAATAAGAATCAATTTGTCAGCATAACCTGGATAAGATCCGGAAAACATAATTCAGGACAGGAGATCATAACAATCTTCTGTCCTGTTTTTTATTGCACGGTTCTTTTTCAGTCCATCAGGCCTGATACACTTCACTTATCAAGAAACCGTCAGCGAAGGCGTAACGCTATCGATAATCATTATTTATCAGAGCTTTATATGCGCGACACAATGAATATAAAGAATTAAAATATACCATAAAACGCTTGTCTGGCTTATAATCAGTTTATCGTTACCCAAATAAACAGCTTATATTGCCTTGCTGTTGATCATTCGAGACCCGGGAAAAACACAGACAGCTCATCATCGGTCTCGTTGAAATAATAATAATTTTTAAGGAGTCAGTCATGGATAAATTCGGATTTACGAACACACCGGCTCAGGATGAAAATACGGAATCACTTGAACCGATGAACGATCCGACATCTGCGGAAGATCCAAACTCACAGAATGAATCGAACCGGCAGTATCAGGAACCTGAGAAAGAATCGGTCTTTGAAAAAAGCTGGTTCTCCTGGGTATTTTCATTTCTTTTCCCGCCGCTTGCTCTGTGGACAATCTGGGCTAAGTCCCATATGAAAAAAGGAGCTAAGATCGGCGCCACCGTCGTCGCATCATTCTTCCTGATTGTCGCACTCTCATCTTTAGGCAGCGGTTCTTCCTCATCAACAACATCAACAGCAGCATCCGCCGATCTGTCTCAGAGCACCCAGACAGAAGAAACACAGGAACTTCAGACCGCCGATACGCAGACAACAGAAACCCCGCAGACGGACTCGAGCGCCGCCGCTCAGGAAGAGGAAGCGGCATACAGCAACACTGCGGTCGCTGCGGAGCTTTATTCCGGCGAATGGGCAGCTCCGACAGACGTGCAGCCCGGACACTATACGATTACCTCAGGTTCCGGTTCCGGCAACCTGGCGATCTACAGCAAGGACGGAGATCTGACCACAAACGAAATCCTCGGAGACAGCGACTACGGGATCACATCCTACGAAACCTATATTCTCGACGGAGACACGATCAAGATCGAAGGAATGGATGCCGTTGAATTCACACCGACCGATCCCGTTCTCTCAACGTCTAAAACTGCGGGTATCTACATCGTCGGAACCGATATTCCCTCCGGCACCTACACCGCTACAGCGCCCGCCGGTTCAGGCAACTTTGTTGTCTACTCAAGCTCCGGATCGCTGAAAACCAACGAGATCCTCGGAGACAGCGATTATGCCGTCGAAAAGGTCAAGGTCACCCTGCGCGATAAAGATATCGTCGAGATCAGCAGCCTGAACGAAGTAGATTTTAATTAAGCAATTATGCTTCCATAAAAGAAAGTAACCCTCAGACCGCCGGATGCCGGCGGTTTTTTAGTTCAAAAAATATGGTAATTAGTCAAGAGCACTATTATAATTGTTTCTCCATTATAAGACCGTTTTTTAATTGAAAGATTTTCAGTATCCGATATAAAAACAACGCCGGTTCTAAATCCAGCGCAGCTTTATATACGTATTAATACGTGTTATACTGTAAGGAGAAACGATGACTGTAAATGAAATTATCAAAATGATCAGGAAAGCCGGATGCAGAAAAATTCGGGAAGGTAGAAATCATGAAATCTGGCTTAATCCAGCTACAGGTGTGACTTTTCCTGTTCCCAGACACGGCGGTAAAGAACTTCCAACCGGGACTGTAAACAAAATTCTAAATGATGCGGGAATTAAATAACTGTGAGCTTTAGAGTTCATACAGGAGGAAAACAAATGTCTAAATACGTCTATCCGGCAGTTTTCACTCAGGAAGGGAATACCGGCTATACAATCTCATTTCCTGATCTCGAGCACATTTATACCGCAGCTGAAGATCTTGAATCAGGTATGGATGAGGCCCAGGATGCTCTGGCGCTTATGTTATATCAGTATGAAATAGACGGGACACATTTTAAAAAACCAAGTCGTATTCAGGATATTTCAACAGATGAAAATCAGTTTGTTACTCTTGTCAGCGCCGACACTCTAATCTATCGAAAAATGTTTGCTAAGAAGGCTGTAAAAAAGACTCTGACCATACCCGGCTGGCTCGACGAACTGGCTAAAAGTG
>RRZU010520115.1_pt1 | contig 11939 bp, 7 predicted proteins | sample 2165561 | NCBI WGS metagenome assembly RRZU01 (sample SAMN10456909, study PRJNA506462) | wastewater metagenome | isolation source: wastewater sludge | place: USA: Moscow, Idaho | reverse complement strand
TTTATCCGATGCAGCATTCACTGAATATATCAGGTGGTTAGGTTTGTACGATTTCAGCGCAATGGATGAAGTACTATCTTTGATAAGAGTAGCAGGTATTTGAGCAGCAAACTCCTTATCTACTACTAATTGTTTTTTAGTATTTATCTCACCTAACACTTTCATTTCTTCGTTTGCATTGGCTGCTACAATTACTTCGTCAACAAACCAGGCATTGCCATTATTGGCACTATTTATAAGCGGAGCAGCATCCTTATTATAAATTACGTATTTCATATTCAGCATATTCAATACACCCAATGAATCGAATACCGGTTTTATTTCTTCAAATGTTTTTGCACGACTAAATGCAGCGAAAAGCTGTCCTACTTCACCTTCGAGTTGCATATTGATCAACTCCTGGTATCTGCGGAGTTTAGCGGCATGATAACCGCCAATATTCTTATGGAAATACGATGGTTTTGAATCGCTGAAAATATTTACAGTTGCATCGAGCACACGGTATTGTGTTTTATCAGTCAGAATCATATTGTCGGCAGCCGACGGTTCAATCAGTGTTTCAAATTTGCGTTTGCGTGTAAAGTTATCGTCGTTCAAATAGCGTTTTGCCACCGGAACAAGATCGGCAAGGAATAGAATTCCCATTGCTGCAATCGCAAGGTTGGTTTTAATTTTGCTTTTAAGGAAAAGCCATAATAAAACAGCAGTAGCCACAATAAAAGCAACTGAACGCCACGCATCGGCACGAAGCATGGCCTCACGGTCGAGCGGAAGTGTTTCTTTTAAAAATGCGTAGTCGCCCGTAAACTGAGCATCGGCGGGCGAAACAAAACTACCGGCAAGCGACGGTATCAGTGCAAATACAAGGGCAATTCCGCCTGTAATACCCGCGCTTATTAACATCGGGCGGATAAGTTCGGTGCGATTTTCAGAAGTAAGAATCTCTTTGAGCGCTAAAATAGCTACCAGCGTAATACCAAATCCTGTGGCTACCAGCATCATGGATACTGTACGGAATTTATTGTAAAGTGGCACATAATCCACAAAAATATCAGTGAGCCACATCAGATTTTTTCCCCACGATAAAAATAGGGTAAGCAAAATCATAGGTAACAACCACCATAGTATTCGCCTTTCAACCACGAAGAAACCCAGTATAAACAGGAAAATAACAATAGCTCCCAGATAAACAGGCCCTGAAGTGCCCGGCTGGTCGCCCCAGTAAAGCGGAAGCTGAAAAGTTTCCATCGTTTTTTCCACATTGGGTACACCCAGATTTTTCAGATGTGCAGCAGTTTTGCTATCGGCATCGAGCGTACCACCACTGGCACCTCCCATAAAGTTGGGAATTAGCAAAGTCATTGTTTCGGCTTTGCCGTAACTCCACTGAGTAATATAATCTTTGTTCAGACCATGTTGCGAACTTTGAGCGTCAGTTGTCAGACCGTTTGATTTACCACGCATGGTATAATCTGCATATTCATAAGTGGTTAAGAGCGAGGTTGCATTCATTCCAACCGCAATTATTGCAGCTGCTATCAGCAGCCCTACCGACTGAAAAAACGATTTTAATTGTTTGTCCTTTACACTATAAACAAACTCTACAATTCCCAAGAACAGGAGAATTATGAGCGTGTAGTACAGAATTTGTACGTGATTAGCCCGAATACCTAAACTCAGAAAAAAAGCGGTAAGTAGAGCTCCTGCAATTTTTTTGTCGCGAAAAGCCATAAATACACCACCAATAATGGGTGCCATGTAAGCTATGGTTATGGCTTTGGAATTGTGCCCGGCTACAATAATAATAAAGTTATACGATGCAAATGCAAATGCCATTGAACCAACTATTGCCAGCCAGGGTTTCACTCTGAAGGCGAGCAGCAGAATATAAAACCCGATGAAATAAAGCATCAAATTATATACGGTTGTTGGGTATAGCATAATAAGCTGCTCTACATATTTCACCAGATTATACGGTTGTTGCATCGAAATCTGATAGGTAGGCATACCTCCAAACATTGAATTTGTCCATAAAGTACCTTCGCTGTTTGCTTTGTTGAAATCAACCATTTCTTTGGCCATACACATCCAGCTTTCAGAGTCGTGTCCAAGCAACTGTTTGTTTTCGAGTACGGGTTTGAAATAAATAAAGGATATAACGGTAAACAACAGAACTGCAACTAAGTGCGGAGTGAATTTTGCAAATGATTTATTGTTCATGAATATTTATGTTTGAAAAAGAGCAGTTTTTGGGAAAAATCATACAAAAATACATCATTTTTGTCGATTTGATGCCAGCAAAGCGGTTAAAAATTGAAAAATTAGACGGCTTTTATAGTCAAAAAAATATACATATCTGCAAAACAAGTAACCTGCTACAACAAGCTGATTAGCTACAATAATTCAATTACATACATCCGGATAAGAACAAAAAAGGCAGAACCAAATGGCTCTGCCTCGTATTTTGAAAACGACAATTGTTTAGAATGTTTGCATATCTACCAATCGCTTATAATAACCATCCAACTCAATGAGTTCATCGTGTTTTCCACGTTCAACAATACGACCTTCGTGCAACACACAAATCTCGTCGGCTCTTTTTATGGTCGATAAGCGATGTGCGACTACCAGTGTTGTACGGCTCTTCATCAGGTTCTCTAATGCTTCCTGTACCAGTTTTTCCGATTCGGTATCGAGCGCCGATGTAGCTTCGTCCAATATCAGGATAGGTGGATTTTTGAGTATGGCTCGTGCAATACTTATACGCTGACGCTGTCCGCCCGAAAGTTTTGAACCGCGGTCGCCGATATTGGTATCGTAGCCCGATTCGGTTGCCATAATAAAGTCGTGCGCATTTGCGATTCGCGCAGCTTCCATTACCTGCTCCATAGTAGCATTTTCAACCCCAAAAGTGATGTTATTGAAAAATGAATCATTGAACAAAATAGCTTCCTGATTAACATTTCCAAGTAATGTACGTATCCCATGCGTATGCAAGTCGCGCAAGTTAACACCATCAATGCTTATTTCGCCTTTTACCACATCATGATAACGTGGGAGTAAATCCACCAAAGTGGATTTCCCCGAACCGGACTGACCTACAAATGCAATGGTTTTGCCCTTTTCTATGCTCAGTGATATATCCTGTAACACCCAATCGTTTTGGTATTTGAACCACACATTCTTGTATTCTATTTTTTGCTTAAACCCATTGAGTACTACCGGTACAGCCGGTTCTTTGATGTAATTTTCAGCCTCAAGTATTTTGTCAACTCTTTCGAGTGATGCCATCCCTTTTCGAACACTATAATCGGCTTTACTTAGTTCTTTAAACGGATTGATAATACTGTAAAAAATCAAAATGTAGTAAATAAATTCGGCTGCCCCGATAGTGCTCGACTTGTGTAAAATAAGTGTGCCTCCATACCATACCAACAGAGCAATTACTGCAGTTCCAATAAATTCGCCCAGCGGATGTGCCAGATTATGACGACGGAACACACGCGTGAAAGTTTTACGAATATCGTTGTTCATTTTGATAAACCTGTTGGTTACTTTTTGCTCGGCATTAAATGCTTTAACAATGCGTAATCCCCCCAGTGTTTCTTCAATCTGCGCCAGCATTTCTCCTGTTTGCTCTTGTCCTTTCTTCGATCTGGCTTTCAGTGAACGGCCAATACGGCCAATAAACCACCCGCTAAATGGCAACAATAACAACACAAAAATAGTTAGCTGCCAGCTTAGCACAAACATCACAGTCAGATATATAAAAATAAGTATCGGATTCTTAAACAATGCGTCAAGTGAACTCATTATCGACGACTCAATTTCGTTTACATCGCCCAACATACGCGACATTATGTCGCCCTTACGTTCTTCACTGAAATAACCAATTGGTAGCGATACAATTTTTGCAAAAAGACTATTGCGCAAATCGCGCACCACTCCTGTACGTATAGGTATAATAAAATACGAACCCATGTACTGAGTGCCTACCTTGATTGCCGTTGTAACTATCAGAAAACCACCCAAAAGCAACAGGGCTGTTTCGGGACCAACCTGCAGTACCATTTGTTCAACCGTAAAGTATAAATTGTTTTTCAGCGCATCTCCTATATGCTCAAAACCATCAGACCAACTCCACTCAATATACGATGGAGTGACGCTTTTCAGGCCAAATAATATCTGTAGTATGGGAATAATAGCAGCAAATGAAAACAAGCTGGATAATGCTGCCAAAAAATTAAATACAACACTGAGTACCACGTATTTTTTGTAAGGTGGTACAAAGCGTTTTAGTAAAATCCAAAAATCTTTCATATGTGTTTAAAAAGTTAAATACCGGTATAATTGCGCGGACTAATGCGTTTCAGCTCCTGTTTTACCGTATCGTCAATAGCCAGTGTGTCAATAAACTCGGCTATCGAACGTTCAGTGATAGCTTCGTTGGTGCGGGTGAGCGCTTTCAAAGCTTCGTAGGGCTGTGGGTAACCTTCACGGCGTAAAATGGTTTGAATACCTTCGGCTACAACAGCCCAGGTATTGTCCAAATCGCGATAAATAGCCAGTTCGTTAAGGAGCAATTTACTCAACCCTTTACGGATGCTCTGCGTGGCAATTAGTGAGTGAGCAAAAGGCACACCTACGTTGCGAAGCACTGTACTGTCAGTCAAGTCGCGTTGCAAACGGGATACAGGTAATTTCGACGAAAGATACTCGAAAATTGCATTGGCCATGCCAAGATTGCCTTCGGCATTTTCAAAATCGATAGGGTTCACTTTGTGAGGCATGGCCGATGAACCCACTTCGCCGGCTTTTATTTTTTGTTTGAAATATTCCATCGATACATACGACCATATATCGCGGCAAAAGTCAATCAGTATTGTATTAATACGTTTTAATGCATCGAACTGTGCAGCCAGATTGTCGTAATTGGATATTTGGGTTGTCCATTGTTCGCGCTCCAGTCCCAGTTTTTCTGACAGGAAGTCGTTCCCGAATTTACGCCAATCGATGGCCGGATAAGTTACTTTATGCGCATTGAAATTACCGGTAGCACCTCCGAATTTGGCCGATACAGGGACTTTTTTAAGTTGCGACAATTGTTGCTCCAATCGGTACACAAACACCATTATCTCTTTTCCCAGGCGGGTTGGCGATGCTGGTTGTCCGTGTGTTTTGGCCAGCATTGACACATCGCGCCATTCATCGGCCATGTGTTGCAATTCCTGAATCAATGCATCCATTTCAGGATAATACACCTGTATCAGGGCTTCTTTCACCGATAGTGGCACCGATGTATTATTAATATCCTGCGATGTTAATCCAAAATGAATAAATTCCTTAAAATCTTCCAGTTTCAAAACGTCGAATTTCTCTTTCAGAAAATATTCTACCGCTTTTACGTCGTGGTTGGTTACCTTTTCAATGTCTTTAATGCGCTGAGCATCCGCTTCGCTAAAATCCTGGTAAATTTTGCGTAATTTGGGATAAATATCGCCCGGCACTTTCGAAACCTGTTGCAAAGGTATTTCGCACAAAGCAATGAAGTACTCCACTTCCACCTGTACACGATAACGAATCAGGGCATATTCCGAAAAATAATTTGCATAATCAGCTGATTTTGTGCGATAACGTCCATCGACAGGGGAAATAGCGTTTAATAAAGATAAGTTCATAAATGAGACGAGTTTGAAGACAAAAGAACCTGAAGTTGATTTCGTCGGATATTTAATGTATTTGTTTTATTGGCTTTGTTGAAAACAAGCGGCAAATTTAGTGATTTTTGGTGGATTCTGAAAGATGAGATCGGGAGTTTGGAACAGTAAAAAAAAATCTTTACCTTTGCTTGTTAATATTTAGCGTTTAAATATACAATTATATCAACAGTACAGCATTAAAACAATGAAATACATTAAAATACACAAGGAAGGACGACTGATTGTATTCGGGTTACTATTTATCCTGTTTGTGCTAAATTTAATAATCTACTTAAAATTCCCCACATTAATGGTGGGTATCACTACTTCGGTATCGGCTGCAGTGCTGTGCTTTTTTGCTTATTTCTTTCGCAATCCGACCCGTCGGGTTAAAATTGACGACAACGGGCTTGTGGTGGCCCCTGCCGATGGAAAAATTGTAGTAGTAGAACCCACCGACGAACTTGAGCATTTTGGCGACAAGCGCATACAAGTATCAATATTTATGTCCGTTTTCAGCGTGCATGCCAACTGGTATCCTATTCAGGGAAAGGTTATCAAATCAATACATCATAGCGGACGACATATGGCTGCTTACCTTCCAAAGTCGAGCCACGAGAACGAACGTTCAACGGTTGTGCTCGAATCAGAAAATGGCACACAAATTTTATTACGTCAGATTGCCGGCGCTTTGGCGCGCCGCATAGTAACATATGCGCGTCCGGGTAAAAGTTGCCATCTGAATGAGCACCTTGGTTTTATTAAATTCGGCTCCAGAGTTGATTTGTTCTTTCCGCTCGATACCGAAATTTTTGTACAGGTAGGTGAGAAAACCAAAGGCAACGAAACCATTATTGCCCGACTGAATGAATGATGAATTAAACATAGCCGATGCGCAAAAAATGGTGGACGACTGGATTAAGACCTATGGAGTGCGCTATTTTAGCGAACTTACCAACATGGCTATATTGACCGAAGAGGTAGGTGAACTTGCACGCATCATGGCTCGTACTTATGGCGACCAATCGTTTAAAAAATCCGACTTAAACAAGAACCTACCCGACGAAATGGCCGATGTGCTTTGGGTGCTTATATGCCTTGCTAACCAAACAGGTGTAGATTTGACCCGTGCTTTCCGGGAAAACATAGAGAAAAAAACACAAAGAGACAATACCAGGCATAAAGAAAACCAAAAGCTGACGTAAAAACTGAAATACGCTGCAGAACAATACCTGTACTAAATTTTAAACTTCAAATTTCTGACTTCTAACTTCATAAGAATATGGCTAAAACCGACGAATTATTTAAGCAATACAACATTGAACTCAACGATGACGCAATAAAAGCAGATATTGAGAAAATTATCAGCAAAGAGTTTGCTGCCAACAATAACAGCGAGGTATACAAAACATGCCTGAGTTTGATTGACTTAACATCGCTCAACAGCACTGATACCACTGCCGAAATTATCAGCATGACGGAGAAAGTGAATAATTTCAACGAAACTTTTCCTCATCTGCCTAACGTAGGAGCTATTTGTGTTTCGCCTGCATTGGTAAGTACAGTAAAAAACAACCTGCAACTACCTATTGGCATTGCTTCGGTAGCTGCCGGCTTCCCCATGTCGCAAACATTTATCGAAGTAAAAATTGCCGAAACTTCCATGGCTGTAATGGAAGGGGCCACCGAAATCGATGTGGTTATATCCATAGGCAAATTTCTCGAAGGACATTTCGATGAAGTGATGGAGGAACTAAGTGAGTTAAAAGATGCTTGCCGTAGTGCTCATTTAAAGGTTATTATTGAAAGTGGAGCACTCAAAAATGCATCCAATATCAAAAAAGCGTCCTTGCTGGCAATGGCCGCAGGCGCCGATTTCATCAAAACATCCACCGGTAAAATTCCTGTAGCTGCTACACTCGAAGCAACCTATGTAATGTGTCAGGCCATTAAAGAATGGTACGAAAAAACCGGACAAAAAGTGTGCTATAAACCGGCCGGAGGCATTGTAACTACCGAAGATGCAGTAAAACACTACACTCTGGTAAAACACATTTTGGGCAACGAGTGGCTCAACAACAAAATGTTTCGCATAGGGGCCAGCCGCTTGGCCAACAATTTGCTCAGCTCTATTGAGGGAAAAGAAGTGAAATACTTCTAAAACACAATAATATTAAACAATAAAGGGGGCGCATCACATCGCCTCCTTTATTGTTTATACTTCGCAATAGTTGCAAGCTATCTGCATAAATTCCGACTCCAAATCCCCGACGCACTTACATCTTCCCTACCTTTCAGGTATATCATTTGATAATTAATAATTAGAGGCTTTTTTTAATTATTAGCTTGTTTCAGTACGTTCAAATCTCTATCTTTGCAAAAACCTGATGTAGCTTATGTCACGAACTGAAATATCCATACCAGCATATTACAAAAAATTATTGCTGCACCACCCTTCGCTTTTTACTTTTCGCGAACGAAAAGAACTTCGCTTGCTGCTCGAAAAATGCCTGAAAGCCGAAAAAGTAAGTCAAAGTCAGGTGGTAGTTACCCTCGAAGAAAAACTCACGGTAATCGATTCCATACTGAACGAAGTTGGGCTGGGTAAAGCAGCCGTTTTAAGCATACTTTTTCATGATTACATTCAGCGCAAACACATATCTATCAACGAGGTAGAGAGTAATTTTGCTACACAAATAAGCACTATTACGCATGGACTAACACGTGTGAGTGAGTTATACGAACGCAACACCTCGCTGGAAACTGAAAATTTCCGCATGCTGTTACTTACATTTGCCGAAGATGTGCGCGTTATCCTGATCATAATTGCTACTCAACTATACCGCATGCGCACCCTGGAAAGGGAGCCTGAAGAGTCGCGCATGCAGGTTGCCCGCGAAACATCGTTTTTATATGCTCCATTGGCGCACCGTATGGGTCTGTACGCTATTAAAACGGAGTTAGAAGACCTGTCGTTAAAGTATACCAATCGTGAAATTTACAAAGAAATTGCTGCTAAGCTAAGCGATACAAAACGTGAGCGCGATAAATATATTTCAGACTTCATCACCCCTTTGAAAGAAAAGCTCAACGAGTTGGGTTTCGATTTCGAAATAAAAGGACGTACTAAGTCTATTCATTCCATTTACAACAAAATTAAGAAGCAGAACACTGCTTTCGAGAAAATATACGATTTATTTGCCATCAGGGTTATTTTTGATGTGCCTTTTGAAAAAGAAAAGGCCGCTTGCTGGCAGGCTTACTCCATTGTAGCCGATATGTATCAGCCAAATCCTAACCGCTTGCGCGACTGGCTGTCCATACCTAAGTCAAACGGTTACGAAAGTTTGCATACTACGGTGTTGGGGCCTCAAAACAAGTGGGTCGAAGTGCAAATACGTACTGTTCGTATGGACGAGGTGGCTGAGAAGGGATTAGCTGCTCACTGGAAATACAAAGGTATTAAAGGTGAAACCGGGATGGATGAATGGTTGAAAAACATTCGTGAAATACTCGAAAACCCGGAATTAAATGCTGTTGATTTTATGGATGAGTTTAAACTCAATCTGTACGACAAGGAAGTATTTGTATTTACGCCTAATGGCGATTTACATAAATTACCCAAAGGAGCTACAGCACTCGATTTTGCCTTTTCAATTCACTCTAACCTGGGTACCAAGTGTGTGGGAGCAAAGGTGAATGGCAAAAACCTGCCCATAAAATATGTATTGAACAATGGCGATCAGGTGGAAGTGCTTACTTCGCCTACTCAAAAACCAAGTCAGGCGTGGTTACAGGTAGTTACCACCTCAAAGGCTAAAAATAAAATCCGACAGGCACTTAAGGAAGTTGAGTTTAAAGATGCTGAAATTGGTCGCGAAACATTGTTGCGACGATTCAAAAACTGGAAAATTGAGCTTGAGGATGGAAAATTATCGCGACTGGCCAAGAAAATGGGCTATAAAACTGTTAGCGACTTTTATCAGGCAGTAGCGCAGGAGAAACTCGATGTTTTGGCTGTGCGTGATGCGTACGTGGATTTGGATAAAAAAGAGCTTACTACCGATGTAGTGGAAATGCGAAGTGCCGAAGGTTATACTACCGAGAAACGTACCAGTCGTGAAAATGAGAAGGAAGATGTTTTGGTCATCGCACAGGACCTTAAAAATGTCGATTTCAAACTATCGAAATGCTGTAACCCTATATATGGCGATGAGGTTTTTGGTTTTGTTAGTGTAACGGGTGGAATTAAGATTCACCGGGTGGATTGTCCCAATGCTCCCGAAATGATTTCGCGCTTTAATTACCGGATTGTGAAAGCTAAATGGTCAGGAAAATCATCGGGCTCGCAATACCCGATTACTTTACGCATTGTGGGACACGACGACATAGGCATTGTAGCCAATATAACCTCGTTGATATCAAAAGAGAAAACAGTTACGCTACGTTCCATTTCGGTGGATTCAAATGCTGGTTTATTTCAAGGAAACCTCACACTGATGCTAAGTGACAACAAGGATTTGGAGTCAATTATAAAAAAAATACGTCTGATAAAGGGCGTAAAAAACGTATCGCGCTCACTCATAGTGTAAGCGCGATACTACTTTTATTCTTCTGTTGGTGTTTCAATTTTATGTTTCCAGCGGTCGTGCGTCCACAACCAAAGTTCCGGCTTCTTCTGAATATCCTCTTCGAGTCTTTTAATGTACTTTTCAGTAATTGCCCCTTCAGGTTCGTCTTTAGGGTTCATACTAATCACTTCAATCGAATATGAATAGTACCCTCTGGCACTTTTATCGATAGATAAGAATAATACCGGATAATTAAATTTGCGTGCCATTACTTCTGTGCCTGTAAATACCGAAGTGGGTTGGTTCAGGAAACTCATAATTAATCTGGTGTTATCTTTTTTTGGACGTTGATCGCCTAGCATCAGAAAAAGTCCTTTTTCGCCTGCTTTGTGCTTAAGCAATAAAGTTTTAAACAGGCTTTTCATTTCAATACATTTTGTGCCAAAACGCTCACGCAGATTTTTGGTAAGCAAATCAAAAGTCTGATTTTTAAGCTGCTTATATATTGGGTTTAAGGGACTTTCCAAAGGTAAATCTAACCCCAATGGTGTCCACTCCCAGTTTCCAAAATGTCCCAGCATTAAAAAGGCGCTTTTGTCATCGGCATATATGTTTTTTACAATATCCAGATGATTGCACACAGTTCTTTTTCTGTATTCTTCGGCCGTAATATTCATCCGGTACATAGCCTCGATAAATAAATCGCTGAAATGACGGTAAAACTTTTTCTCAATCCGGATTATTTCTTTTATGGATTTTTCCGGAAATGAATTAGTCAGGTTTTTACGCACCACATCTCTTCTGTAACGTACCACATAATACATTAGTGGATACATTACATCGGAAAATAAATACAACACCCTGAGTGGCAGCAATGTGATAATATAAATAAGTGCGTAAATAAATTTGTACATATAAATTTCGTGTGTATTTCAGATGCCTGAATGCATTTGACTTTGTGTATGCAAAGGTATAAAAATCCTCTCAAACGCAATAGAACAGCTTCTCCGTTTTCGGTTTAATAAAAAAAATTGTACTTTTGTGCGTCTAAAAAAACAGCGCCCCTGTAGTTCAATGGATAGAACGAAAGTTTCCTAAACTTTAGATTCGGGTTCGATTCCCGGCGGGGGTACTATTTTAGTCATTAAATGCATCGAGCGCTACTGTAGGCCTTCCATTGTTATCAAATGCACCCAGCGAATAGTTTTTCCAACCGCCATAGGCCTGTGGTTCCCAATACATAACACCAATTCCTTTGCTGTTTTTTACGGCTCGTACCCGCGTAATTAAATCGCGTAAAAAACTACGACATACAGTGGCGTTGTCCCAGCTCATGCCACACTCTACCACCATCACTTCCGAACCGTAACGTGTGACCATGTCGTTCATATTAAGTTGTACCTGCGTGTTACAGTTTACCCAATCGTTTGAAATAGTGTACCAATACGGATAAACCGACATCCCAATTACATCCCACTTAGCACCATTATTTTTTAAACCGTCAAAAATCCAACGATACAATGCATTGTCGTAGCCATTATTCAGGTGTACCACTACTTTTGCATTCGGAAAAACAGTTTTCACAGCATTGTAGCCCGAAAGTGTAAGGGCTGCATAATTGGCCATTGATACGGATGCCTTTCCTGTTTCCCACAACATGCCGTTGCTG
>RRZU010576436.1_pt1 | contig 11941 bp, 9 predicted proteins | sample 2165561 | NCBI WGS metagenome assembly RRZU01 (sample SAMN10456909, study PRJNA506462) | wastewater metagenome | isolation source: wastewater sludge | place: USA: Moscow, Idaho | reverse complement strand
TTCGTCAAGAATGATAAATGCATCGTCCAGCGTACGCCCGCGCATATATGCCAGCGGCGCCACTTCAATCATTTGCTTTCCAAACAATTTTTGAAAATTTTCTTGCCCAAGCATATCAAATAAAGCATCGTATAATGGGCGTAAATATGGATCCACCTTATCTTGCATGTCCCCTGGCAAAAAGCCCAGCTTTTCCCCCGCCTCTACCGCAGGACGTGTAAGCACGATGCGCGTTACCTCGTGCGCTTTAAAGGCTTTTACCGCCATTGCAACTGCCAAATAGGTTTTGCCCGTTCCGGCAGGGCCTACGCCAAAGGTAATCGGGTTTTGGCGAATGGCATTGATATATTCCTTTTGCCCCAGTGTTTTGGGGCGCACGGGACGCCCGCGCGACGTGATTACCAAAAAATCGCCTGTTAAATCCTTTGCTTTTTCCGCATCGCCCGCACTGGCAAGCGCAATACAATAGCGCACGGTTTGCTCTTCAAGCGGCGTGCCATTGCGATAAAGGGTAAGCATGGCATTGATTGCTTTTTGTGCGCTATCAATCGAAAGCGGTTCGCCCGTCAGCTTGATTTCTGTACCGCGATACACAGCTGTAACGCCAAACTCTTTTTCCAGCAATCGGATATTTTCATCACAACTGCCAAACAGCGCAAGCGCTATATCTATGCTGTCAACCTCGATATGCTTTTCTGCCATTCGAGCACCCTTTCTATGAATCAGTTAAAATATTTAGGCCGTGGCAGAGCCACATGGCCAATAATAAGCGCATAGCTATATAGCTATGCGCTTATTATACCACAAACCGAAAGATTTTAAAGGTATTGATGAAAGATTTTTCCTGAAATTTTACTGCATATTCCATTTCTTATGAATATTCCGCAATATTTGCCCTTGCGCTCACGGAAAGACGATAATAAAGCATGCCGTTTTCGCATCGAATATCCTCGCTTTGCGCAATGATTTGCGCTTCGGGTAAATCACTTTTTAACGCTGTCATAACCTTATATCGTGCAAATTGCGTTGCCTCCTGTTCGTTTATCACAAAACGTGCATTGCGCTGCGAACGAATTTGTCGCTCTTCAATCGTGACAGGAAGATGAAAACCCGCGATGGTCAGCGGATATCGCAGCACAGTTTCGCTGCCCTGCGCAGCAGACAGTGCGGTTTTATATAGCGGAATCTTCTTTTTGAGAAAGTATAAAGTGTACTGGCTTTTAGCTTTACATAGCGGCACCGTTGCTTCGTATTCCAGTGGCTGCGCAAATTCATAGGTTTTTTCTACATCCGCATATATTTTTGCCTGCACGTGGATGGTTTGCAGTTTGCCGCCGGCGTCTTGCCGCGTAGCACTTACCATGATATCGCCTTTGCCTACCGATTGCCCCTCACAAACCTGTAAAAACCCGCCGGATAAATCAATTTTTCGGATAATGCCATCACATTTTGCCACTACATTTTGCTCTGTGCGCATAAACACTTCGGGCTTTGGCGTAATGTCGGTTTTTTCTACCACCAAACGCCCTTTGATAAAGTTTAACGTGATCCATGCGATATCCTTTGACCGTATCACAATTTCTTTTTCTACGGCAGCAAAATCCTTTTTACTGGCAAATGCACCCTCATAGATGCCCCTATCATATAGCGCACTGCGAACCTCGGCAATTTGTGCATTTGTAAAATTGTAAAATCGGATTTCCCATATCATGCCGGAAAACAGCACAAACAATAAGCACGCAAGGCATGCACCGATAAAGATGCCAAAGCGATGCCGATAAGCGCTTAGCACAAGATAAGCGCCATATTCTTTTTGCACGGATATCACGCAATTTTCTTTTTTTGCAAGGGGTAAAAGGCGCTCGTAATCACGGCGCGGAACAGTGGCAATAAAGCCAGTAGGCGTGGCCTCGATGCGCTGTATAGTAATGCCGTGGCTTACGCATTGGTTTAAAAGCCGTTCCCCTCGCCCGCCCTCTACCAAAAAGACAATTTCACCCGATAAAAACCTTGAAAGCCATTGAAACAATCGGCATCCGCCTTTCTATTCATCAGCCGAATGCAAGTTTTTATTGCAATAGCTGAATTCCATATTAAAAAAACGCCCGCGCACGGTAATCACATTTTTCGACAAGGTTTCCATCACCATATTATCGCCGTGCACGCTGATTAATTGCGCCCCCATATCAAAGCAAATTTCATTCTCGGTATAAGAAACAATGGTTTTGCAGTTTTCTACTACTAGGTTTTCGCTATTGTTTAAATGCAGTTGCGGTGTTTTGTATAAAACCGTTTCTACTGCTTTAAATTGCGTGCCAAATACTTCTCGCAGAGTAAAACGGTTTTTACCGCGTTTTTTTTTTGCCATTATGATAACCATTCCTTTCCGGGAATCTGCATGATGCAGCTGCTTTCATACATATATATCGTGCAAGAGGTGCCTTTTATGAATGTAAAAACCGTCTTTCACAAAATCGCGCAATTTTTATTTGCTTTTTTACTGGTATTTTGTATGGCCGCCATACTTTTGCGCCCTGAAACAGCGTTTAGCGGTGTGCTTTGCGCCCTAGATGATTGCTATACGCGGCTTATTCCATCGCTTTTCCCTTTTATGGTGCTTTCGGGGCTTTTGCTTGCAAGCCCCATTTCGCAATATGCGGGGCTGCTATTGTATCCTTACACGCGCTTGCTTGGCATCAAAAGCCGCCGTGCGCCGCTGGCGATGTTATTGGGGATTTTAGGCGGGTTTGCTGTATGCGCGCAAACCGTTGGCGATTTGCAGCAAAATGGCGAAATATCTTCGCGAGATGCAGCGCTTATTTTATGTTGCACCGCAGGCGCAAGCCCCGCATTTGTTATCAGCACAATCGGCTACGGGATGCTGAACAGCAACACAACGGGGCTTATCCTATACGTGGTGCTTTTACTCTCTTCTTTATTTTGCGGCCTGCTTTTCGCTGCATTCATGCCCGCGCCCCGCGCTGCAATTGCCGAAACCGCGTGCGCAAACACTGTGTTTCATAAAAAAAGCATTATCGAAATTATAGCCTCGTCCACTAGCTCGATGCTGCTTTTATGCGGTATCGTAACGATATTTCGCTTTTTAACGGCAGTTTTGCTGCCGCAGCAAGCGCCGCAAACGCTGCAATATCTTGTCTGTGCCTTTTTAGAGGTAAACGCGGGGTGCAAGGCAGCGCAAAGCGGGTTGCACCCAATTTATGCTGTTTGTGCCGCCTTAAGCTTTATGAGTGCGTCTGTATTTTTGCAAATACAGCATTTATGCGGCAAAGGATGCTCCATATTCCCTTTATTGTTATCGCGTTTGGTGCACATGCCGCTTTCTCTTGTGCTTTTACAGATTGCATTGCGTGTTTTTCCATATAGCTGCGAAGTGTCGGCCCTTTCGCCTTTATATCGTGCGTATTATCGGCTGCCGCCTGATACAATGCTGGTGATATTTTTGTTTTGCGTGGCCGTATTTTATGCAATGCCAAAACTGCAAATTTTTAAAAATCATATTTACGAAAGATAAAAAAAGCGTTATACTTACAATAGTTCTTGCAAAACGCCACAAGAGAGCCGAATAAAAGCAAACGAGGTGCACTATGTTTAAGCATGCGCTGTTTGGCGCCACCATCCCACCCGCATGCGAATATTGCGAGCACGGCAAAAAAGGGCAAGACCAAAAAATGATTTATTGCCGTAAAAAAGGCATTGTGTCGCCCTATTATAAATGCCGCAGCTTTTGCTATTCGCCATTAAAACGCGTGCCCAAACGCATGCCAAAGCTGCCCAGCTTTTCTGCACAGGATTTTAAATTATAAATCACAAAAACGCCCACCATACTGTAATCAGTATGGTGGGCGTTTTGATAAAAATGATTATACAAGCAAGGAAAACATGGTTTGATATACAAACACACAGGCAAGAATAATATTGTATCCGCTTAATAGAACAATATATAGCTTTTTGTTTTTTGTGCTTTTAATTTTAGTGGAAAAGAAGAACAGCAAAAGGCACGCAATCGCAAGGCCAATGATATCGGCAAAAGACAAAATCACTTTGGCGTGGAACATCGGCACCATGCGGCTCATCAAGCGCAGCGCTAACCATGCAAGCGAATGCATGAACGGAACAATTAAAATGGGTGTAAGGCTGGCGGCAAAATCTCCGCGGCCGGAACGCACAAAAAGCACAATCATGCAAATTGTGATTGCTAAAATGGATACACTTTCAACCAGTGCGCTCACCCCTTTCAAAAAGTCTGTTATTATTTTACACTATGTAGTATGATTCGTCCAGTTAAATTTATGTGAATACTTTACAAAAGCCGCCATACAATTCTATCTGTGCAACAAATATCCCCCATTTGTGTCTTGCATATCACATCTTTGCGAGTATAATATATAGAGTATTATGCATCGCCCATCCAAGAAAGGAAAGATAATTAAATGAGAAGAACCAAAATTGTTTGCACCCTCGGCCCTTCTACCGATAAACAAGGCGTATTGCGTGAAATGCTTCTTAGCGGCATGAACGTAGCGCGTTTTAATTTTTCGCATGGCACGCATGAAGACCATGCGCGCCGATTAAATGCACTTAAGGCCCTGCGTGAAGAATTGAATTTGCCTGTGGCGTCCTTGCTTGACACAAAAGGGCCCGAAATTCGTCTGCGTAAATTTAAAGACGGCAAAGCGGAATTAAAAACCGGCCAAACCTTTACCCTCACCACAAACGACACCTTAGGCGATGAAACCGGATGCTCGGTAACCTATAAGGATTTGCCGCAGGATTTAAGTGTGGGCTCCACCGTGCTTTTGGCCGATGGCTTAATTGCGCTTACCGTTACCAAAATTGATGGCGATGCCATCATTTGCAAGGCCGAAAACGGCGGCATCATTTCCGACAATAAAGGCGTGAATGTGCCGGGCGCCAAGCTTTCGCTGCCGTATATGAGCACAAAGGATAAAGACGATATTTTATTCGGCATAGAGATGGGCTTTGATTTTATTGCTGCCTCGTTTACGCGCTCGGCAAAGGACATTTTAGAAATTCGCCGTGTTTTAGACAGCAAAAAATGCGACAGCATTAAAATTATTGCCAAAATTGAAAACCGCGAGGGCGTGGAAAATATTGATGAAATCCTCGCGGTGTCCGACGGTATTATGATTGCGCGCGGCGATATGGGCGTGGAAATTGATTTCACCGAAATACCCATTATCCAAAAAAATATTATTGCACATTGCTATAATTCGGGCCGTCCGGCCATCACCGCCACACAAATGCTGGAAAGCATGATGGAAAACCCCCGCCCCACTCGCGCGGAAATTACCGATGTGGCCAATGCCATTTACGATGGCACCTCTGCAATTATGCTTTCTGGAGAAACCGCCGCAGGCAAATATCCCGTTGAGGCTGTGCGCACAATGGCTGCGATTGCCCAGCGCACCGAAAGCGACATCAATTATGATAAACGCTTACGGCAAAGCGCAAATGGGGATATGCATTTAAGCGTTGCCGCCGCCGTTGCACATGCGGCTTGCACCACCGCGATGGATATTCATGCCGACGCCATCATCACCGTAAGCAAAAGCGGTGAAACCGCGCGCCTATTGTGCAAATATCGCCCTGCAACACCCATTATCGCCTGTGTGCTCACAGAGCAGGTTTGCCGCCATCTTTCGATTTCTTGGGGCATTACGCCGATTGTGATGAATTATGCAAAAGATACCGATGCGCTAATTGCAAAATCGGTTGAGGCTGCACAAAATGCCAATCTTTTAAAAGCAGGCGATTTGGTTGTAATCACCGCCGGCGTGCCCGTTGGCGTGTCGGGCACAACCAATATGATTAAGGCCCATTTAGTGGGCGATTCGCTAATTTCCGGCGTGGGCATCGGCCACACCAATACAATGGGTGTAACCTGCGTGTGCCGCACGGAAGAAGAGGTGCGCACGAAGCTGAAACCCGGTAATGTTTTGGTGGTGCATGCCACTACCAACGAAATGCTGGATAAATTGCGCGACGCAAGCGCCATTATTTGCGAGGAGCCGGGCCTTAATTCGCACGCGGCCATCGTGGGGCTTACGCTTGGCAAGCCTGTAGTGGTGGGTGCGCTTGCGGCTACGCGCATTTTGCACGATGGTATGAAGGTTTCTGTAGATGCCGAGCGCGGCCTTGTGAACGCTATGCCCCAATAAGCAAACGCCCACAAACACCTTTGCAACAATACCGAAAAAGGCTTAACAGTGTTATCGCACTGTTAAGCCTTTTTTAATAAATAGTAGCTTTGCATCTTCCAATGCTTGTTTTGTGGGTTTTGGCGTATCTGCCAGCGTATAAGGAATGGAAAGCGCTTGCCATTTATATTCGCCCATTTTATGAAACGGCAAAAGCTCTACGGCCTCCACGCAGGAAAATTGGCTGATATACTCCGCTAAATCCGATAATAGCGCAGGCTTTAGCGTAATGCCCGGCACCAAAACATGCCGCACCCATACGGGCTTTTTCTGCTGCTCGCAATATTGTAAGATGGCCAGTGCATTTTGATTAGAGGCACCTGTTAGCGAAAGGCAAAGCGCATCGTCTAATGCCTTAATGTCCAATAACACTAAATCCACCGCGTCTAAAATTGGCTTTGCTACCGCTAAAGGCGCATTACCGGCTGTGTCAATCGCGGTGTGAAAGCCATTCGCTTTACAGCCATTGATGATATCTAAAACAAATTCTGGCTGTAAAAGCGGCTCTCCACCCGAAATGGTGACACCGCCATTTTTAATGAAATTGCGGTAAGAGGCAATTTCTTTTACGATATCTGTGCTATTAACTGTGATTCCCCCGCCGGTTTCCCATGTGTCGGGATTATGGCAATAGCTGCAACGCAGCGAGCATCCTTGCGTAAAAAGCACAAAACGGATGCCTGGCCCGTCCACTGCCCCAAAGCTTTCTTTTGAATGAATGCGCCCCATTACCCCGCGCATGGGCTATAACCTGTCATGGAATGTGCGATGAATCACATCCAATTGCTGCTCTTTGGTTAGCTTAATAAAATTCACGGCGTAGCCCGACACGCGTATCGTAAGCTGCGGATATAATTCGGGGTGTTCCATCGCGTCTAACAATGTTTCGCGGCAAAGCACATTTACATTAATGTGGTGTCCGTTGTCGGCAAAATAGCCGTCCAATAAATCCACAAGGTTTTCTGCGCCTTGCGCGGCGTCTTTGCCCAATGCCTTTGGCACAATTGAAAAGGTGTAAGAAATGCCGTCCTCCGAAAAATCATAGGGCAGTTTTGCCACGCTTTTCATGCTGGCGATGCAGCCGTTTGTATCACGGCCATGCATCGGGTTTGCGCCTGGGGCAAATGGCTCGCCTGCTTTGCGGCCATCTGGCGTTGCACCTGTTTTTTTGCCATATACCACGTTAGAAGTAATGGTTAAAATCGACATCGTGGGCTTGGAATCTCGATATGTGCGATGCTTTGAAAGCTTTTCCATGAAATCTTTTACAATTTGCACGGCGATATCATCGGCGCGCGCATCGTTGTTGCCAAATTTGGGGTAATCGCCCGTAATTTCAAAATCAACGCAAAGGCCATCGGCATTGCGAATCGGCTGCACTTTCGCATATTTGATAGCGGAAAGGCTGTCTACCAGCACCGAAAGCCCTGCCATGCCGCATGCGGAGGTGCGCAAAATGTCTTCATCGTGCAGTGCCATTTCGATGCGCTCGTAGCAGTATTTATCGTGCATATAATGAATGATATTTAATGTGCTGATATACAGCTTTGAAAGCCACTCGGTAATTTCGTCGTAACGCTCCATCACCTCGTCGTATTGCAGCACATCGCCTGTTACAGGCGAAAGCGCGGGCGCCACCTGTGTGCCATAGCGTTCATCGCGCCCGCCGTTAATGGCATATAAAAGCGCTTTTGCCAAATTGGCACGCGCGCCAAAAAACTGCATTTGCTTGCCGATGCGCATAGCCGAAACACAGCAGGCAATGCCATAATCATCGCCAAATTTGCCCATCATTAAATCGTCGTTTTCGTATTGAATGGACGATGTTTCCATTGAAACAAACGCGCAGTATTTTTTAAATGCACGGGGTAAACGCTCGCTCCATAACACCGTAAGGTTTGGCTCGGGCGCGCTGCCAAGATTGATCAGCGTGTGCAAAAAGCGATAGCTCATTTTGGTAACCATGTGCCGCCCGTCTAGGCACATGCCGCCAATGGCTTCAGTAATCCAAGTGGGGTCGCCGCTGAACAATTCGTCATAGGCCGGTGTGCGCAAAAAGCGCACGATGCGCAGCTTCATGATAAAATGATCCACAAATTCCTGTATTTGCTCTTCGGTGTATTTGCCCTCTTGTAAATCGCGCTCGGCATAGCAGTCCAAAAACGTGGATATGCGCCCAATGCTCATGGCCGCGCCATTTTGCTCTTTTACTGCCGCAAGATAGCCAAAATACAGCCACTGAATGGCTTCTTTGGTATCGGTGGCGGGCTTAGAAATATCAAAGCCGTATTGTGCGGCCATCTCTTTCAGCTCGGTCAGCGCGCGCAGCTGCTCGCTGATTTCCTCGCGCAGACGAATGGCAGGGCTGTCCATAATATCGAAAACCAGATTTTTCTTTGCATGGGCCTTTTTTTCAATTAAAAAATCAACGCCATACAAGGCCACACGGCGATAATCGCCCACAATGCGTCCGCGGCCGTAGGCATCGGGCAGGCCTGTGATAATGCCCGTGTGGCGCGCTTGCTTCATCTCGTCGGTATAGGCATCAAACACGCCGTCGTTATGTGTTTTGCGATATTCAAACACCTTATTCACTTGCGGGTTCATTTCGCGCCCGTAAGCCTCCAGTTGCTTGTGCACAAGCCGAATGCCGCCGAACGGCATAATAGCACGCTTCAGCGGTTCATCCGTTTGCATGCCAACAATTGTTTCCAGCGATTTTTCGATATAGCCTGGGCTGTGCGAAGTAATGGTGGAAATGGTGTTTTCGTCAATGTCATATACACCGCCGCGCTCGCCCTCAGCTTGTAAACGCGCACTTACTGTTTGCCATAGCTGCTTTGTTGCGGCCGTTGGCGGCGCTAAAAAAGATTCGTCGCCATCGTATGGCGTATAATTTCGTACAATAAAATCACGCAGATTAATTTCTTGCATCCACGCACCCTTTGAAAATTGCAAATGGCACACCTCTTTACTAGATATAGTTCTTCTAAGATATATGATATCAATCTGTAGTGTATATTGTCAATGTCATTATTCCCAAAGAAAGCGCTGCATAAACAAAAATACTGTATTAATAACACAGTTTGTGATACAATCAATGCAATGTGGTGGTTAGGATGGTGAAAAATGGGGCATAAAGTACGACTTTCGGTGCGTTCCCTTGTAGAATTTGTGCTCCGCTGTGGCAGTATTGACAGCCGCTTTCAAGGCATGGATCGTGCCGCTGAGGGCAGCCGTATTCACCGCCGCTTACAAAAGGCTGCGGGCGGCGATTATCGCGCCGAGGTTAGCTTTAAAGCTGAGCGAACGGTAAACGACATTACGTATGCGCTTTTAGGCCGTGCAGACGGCATTTTTACCGAAAACGGCGAAACCATTATTGATGAAATCAAAACCACTGCTGCACCAAAAGAGGTATTAACAGCGGATTATAATCCGTTACACTGGGCACAAGCGCAGTTTTATGGCGCATTTTTATGTGAAAGTGCAGGGCTTGCGCATATTTGCGTGCAAATCACCTATTATCAAATTGATACCGATGAAATTATTCGCCATCGCAAGGCCTTTTTAGGAGCAGAGCTGGAAGCGTTTGTTACGCAAACACTGCGCAAGTATGAGCCGTGGGCGCTGTTTGAACGCGCATGGCATGAAACCCGCGCGCAAAGTGCCGAAATGCTCCGTTTCCCTTTTACAAGCTATCGCGCAGGGCAATATGAACTGGCGCGTGCCGTGTATAAAAGCATTGCAAGCGAAAGCAGTCTTGCTGGCGTGGCACCCACAGGCATCGGAAAAACGATGTCGACGATTTTTCCGTCAATTAAGGCGCTGGGCGAAGGCAAGGCGGAACGCATTTTTTACCTTACAGCCAAAACCATTACCCGCAAAGCCGCAGAAGAGGCTTTAGCGCTTTTGCGCGGTGGCGAACAGCCTGCACAGCCTATAGCACCGCTACGCATCAAAAGCCTGACACTGACAGCCAAAGATAAAATTTGCTTTTTAGAGGAGCGCGAATGCACACCACAGGCCTGCCCCTATGCAAACGGCTATTACGACCGCATTAATACCGCAATGCTGCGGTTTTTACAAGAAAATGATGTTTTTACCAAAGAAAATATTAGCGCCTTTGCAATAGAAAATCGCCTTTGCCCGTTTGAATTGGCGCTGGATTTATCGCTTTGGTGCGACATAATTATTTGCGATTATAATTATCTGTTTGACCCTTTGGTGCGCTTGCAGCGCTTTTTTGACCGCGAGCGCGGCGAGTATATTTTTTTGATTGATGAGGCGCATAATTTAAGCGAGCGTGCGCGCGCAATGTATTCGGCCAAGCTTTCAAAAACAGATTTTTTTGCTGTAAAAAAGGCATTGGGAACAAAAAAAGGCAAGCTAATTGCTTGCCTTACCAAAATCAATGCTGCGTGGATTGCCATTCGCAAACAAGCGAACGGCGCACACGAGCTTGTGCAAAAAGAGCCGGACAAAGAATTACTGAAGCTATTGATGCAATTTAACACCGTTTGTGCCGAATGGTTAGACGAAAACAAAACGCATGCGCTGCATCATACGGTGTTAGCGCTGTATTTTGAAACCCTGTTTTTCATGCGCATCTATGAGCTTTACGGCGAAAATTACATTACGCTGATTGCTGTAAACAGCAGCGATGTGTATATCAATTTGCTTTGCTTAGATGCTGCGCCTTTTATCGACGAAGCCTTGCAGCTGGGCAAGGCCAGCGTGCTGTTCAGTGCCACGTTATCCCCGCTTGCATATTTTAAAAATACGCTTGGGCTGGGCGAATGCAAACGCATTATTTTAAACAGCCCGTTTGCACGCGAAAACCTTTGCTTGATGGCGGCCGCACACATCAGCACCAAATATGCCGACCGTGCCGATACTTTAGATGAGGTGTGTGCGCTGATAGCTTGCGCTACAGCGGCAAAACAAGGCAATTACATTGTGTTTTTGCCCTCTTATAAATACATGGCAGATATCACCGCACGCTTTTGCCAGCTGTATCCGGCCGTGAAAACACACATTCAGGAAAGCAAAATGGACGAGGCGTCACGCGATGCCTTTTTGGCTGTGTTTGACGCACAAAACGCAGAAACCCTAGTGGGCTTCTGCGTGCTTGGTGGTATTTTTTCTGAAGGGATTGACCTTGCGGGAGAACGTTTAATCGGCAGCATTATAGTGGGCGTGGGGCTGCCGCAAATTTCTACCGAACAAAATGCGCTGAAAGAGTATTACGAGCATTCGCTTGGTGACGGCTTTGCCTATGCATATCAATATCCGGGCTTTAACAAGGTGCTGCAGGCCGCAGGGCGTGTGATACGTACACCGCAAGACAAGGGCATGGTGCTGCTAATAGACAGCCGCTATACCGCCGCACGTTACCGTGCGCTTTTCCCTGCGCATTGGCAACACTGCCAAACCGTGCACTGCCAAGAAGATGTAAACGCCACACTGCGTGCTTTTTGGGCTGAAAACGATGCATAATACACTGGTTTTTCCGTTTTTTATTACGACAATGGTGCCTTTTTGCGCAAAATGCTATACCGTGACAGCGTTATTTTGCATGGCAGCTTGTATTCCATCATGGCATGGGGCGTTGCTTCTATTGGCTCGTTTTCACTGTTCCAAATAAATTCAGGTGTAAAGCAAAACAGCTTGCCATCAGGAGAAAGCACCTCAAGCTCGTC
>RRZU012134954.1_pt1 | contig 11944 bp, 9 predicted proteins | sample 2165561 | NCBI WGS metagenome assembly RRZU01 (sample SAMN10456909, study PRJNA506462) | wastewater metagenome | isolation source: wastewater sludge | place: USA: Moscow, Idaho | reverse complement strand
GACATAATGTGTGATTGTCAATTCAATTAATGCTGATGTTGGGGTTCCTGCCAGGTTTCTTTCTTGGTGGGGCAGACACAGGCGCACTTGGCTGCCGGTGTCCGGCTGCGATGTGATGCTAAGCTCGGCGCGGATGCGCAAGGCACGTTCGCGCATAATGCCAAGGCCGACATGGCTGCCTGAAAGCTTGGCCAAGGCGGCGGTGTCAAAGCCGCAGCCGTTGTCGCTAATGGTCATGGTAAAGTTGTGCTGGTTGTCGAATTCAATGTTTACTTGGCCTGCGTGCGCATGTTTGCGGATATTGGACAGGCTTTCTTGCAGAATAAAAATAAACTGCAATTGCTGCTCGGCGTTTAGCGGCGGGCCGGTGCCCTGCCAGCGCACGCTGGTGGCCACGCGGGTTTGCTGCTCAAAGCGCTGTGCCAAGGTGCGCACAGCTTCGGTAAATTCTTTGCGGCTGATTTTGGTGCGGAAATTCAGCAGCAGCTCGCGCACGTCTTCATAGCATTCTTGCACGCCGTCTTTGATGAATTGCACGTTTTCAGCCGCTTGCTCGCGCTGCTGCGCTGCCAGCGCACTTTCCAGCATTTGCACCTGCAAATTCAGGAAGGTGAGTGTTTGGGCGATGCTGTCGTGCAGCCCTTGTGCCATCAGATTGCGCTCTTGCAGCACCGCCAATTGGCGGCTTTCTTCGGCCAGGCGGATATTGGTCACCGCTACGCCAAAATTAAGGCATAAGGCGTTGAGCAATTGGCTGGTGGCGGTGGCCAAGGAATAAGGTTGGTCAAAATACAAGGCCATCACCCCCAGCTCTTTCTCATTGTGGCGGATATGGAGCAAATGCAGATACTGAAAGCCGAATTTTTCGCAGCCGGTGGGCACACCGGTGCTGCCATCGGGCATGGACAAGCCAAAACGAATGGGCTGCCAATCGCCGCTTTGTACTGCTTGGCCGCAAAAGCAGTCGTCTAGGCGTTGGCAGGCTTCGGCGCTTTGCAAGGCTTCAGGCAGCCCCGTTTGCGCCACCAAGTCCATGCGCTGGCGCTGAAAATCAATCAGGCGCACGCTGCCCGCTTGTGCGGGCACAATGGCCATGATTTTACTAAGAAAACCTTGCGCTGCTGCTTCAATCGTGGTGGTTTGGTTTAAAAAGTGCAAAAAGAAATACAGCGTTTCCAAGGTGTAGTTTTTATCGGCCAAATCGCGGGTTTTGTCGGCCACTTGCTGCTCTAGGTTGGTGTAGAGCTGTTGCAGCCGCGTGCTCATCTGGTTAAAGCCGTCGTCTACTTGGGCAAATTCGGTGGCCTTGTCGCGCGGCACCTGCACGCCGAAATCGCCATCGTGAATCGCCACCACCCCGCGCTGCAAAGCCTCCAGCGGCTTGATAATCCACAAATACAGCAACACCACCATCACCCCGGCACTGAGCAGCACCATCGCCAACAGCCCGCTTTGAAACAGGCGCAGCCATTCGGTGTTGCGCGCATTCACTGTCTCCACCGCCAGCACCAATTCGTCAATCCCCGCCACAAATTGCTGCAAGCGCTCATTGTGCACCGCTTGCGGCTGGTTTGAGGCTGCCTGAAACATGGGTTTCATTTCTTGCTGCCATTGCCGCTGCAAAGCCGCCATATGGGTTTGCACTTCGGCGGTGGGCGGCAAAAACAAGGGCCGCGACGGATCACCCTTCACCAAGGTGGCCAAAGTGGCATCGAAGCGTTCGATTTTCTGGTTGATTTCGGCGGCAGGCCGGTTTTCATACACCAGCAAGCCGAGCCGATAGGTTTGCATGCGCAAACTGCCCGCATCGTTGATCGCCGCCGCGCCGCCTTCCAAGCGCCACGACAGCAACAAAGTGAGCACAATTGATGCCACCGCCAGCGACACCCACAACAGGGTAAGCAGCTTTAAACGTGCAGACAGGCTTTGGGTGTACTTCATAAAGGATAAACCGGCTTGAGGGCAAGAAAAACAAGACTTCACACTATGGCGCATTTACCTGGTTTTGCCAATAGCTTACCCGCAGCGGCTGGCTAATACTTAAGAGGTAGGATAAATGGGGTTGATTGGCTAGATTTGGGCGGTTGTGTTTTCAGGCAGCCTTATTATTGTAAATTGAGCAGTGTTGCCAAACGCATGGCTCTTGCATAGGATGCGCCTTGGCGCATCGGTTGTGTATTTTGCTAAGTTTGATGCGCCAAGGCGCATCCTATGAGTCTTATTTTACAAGCGTCGGATTCAAGAATCCGACCTACGGCTGAAGCGATGCTTCAGACTGGGCTCCTGCCTGCGCAGGAGCGACGCAGTTCAATCTGGTGCGCATAGCGCACCCTACTTTCTTTTCAGGCAGCCTTCCGATTATCAACACCGCCCGCCTACCACGCCTGCCGTCGTTTCAATTGCAAATAGCGGTTAATCAGGCCGGTGCTGAGCTGGTTGGGCAAGGTGTTTAGGCAGGTGATGTTTCTGGCCTGCAATTGCTGCAATACCTGCGCCACTTGGTGTTGGTATTGCCGTGCGCCCAGATAGGCGGCGGCATCTTGGCTGTTGTGCACCGGGCGGGCGGCCATTTCGTCGGGCGTGTGCGGGCGCAGGCTGGCCAGCAGCACCAGATGGTGGCGTTTTAAACGCAGCAATTGGCGGCTGATGCCCTCGCTGTCTTCGTAGTTTAAATGGGTGAGCACCACCACCAGCGCACGGCGGCGTTGTTTTTGCAGCAACAGGCTGATGGCGCTTTCCAAATCACCCGACTGCAACGACGGCTCGATGTCGTATACACCTTGCACCAGCCGCCCCAGTTGCGCCACGCCTTTGTGCGGCGGCACCCAGCGCGATTGTTCATGGGCAAAAGTGAGCAAGCCCACCGCATCGCCGTGTTTTAAGGCGGTAAACGACAGCAATAGCATGGCTTGCAGGCTGTGGTCGAAATGGCTTAGTCCGTCCATATGCAGGCGCATATTGCGGCCGCAGTCGAGCAGGAAAATCACTTGTTGGTCTTGCTCTTGCTGAAAGCTGCGCACAATCGGTTTATTGACGCGGGCGGTGGCTTTCCAGTCGATATGGCGGATGTCGTCGCCTTGTTGGTAGTCGCGCAATTGGTGAAAGTCTTGCCCTTGCCCCAAACGCGGCAGTTTGCGCACGCCCACCCAGTTAAGCCAGCGTTGCATCCCCACCAGCTCGGCGCCCAAAATACGCGAAAAATCGGGCAATACGCGCACGCCGGCCGCCGCGGTTTGGCGGTAACGGCGCTGCCACAAGCCCCAAGCCGAAGGCAGCCAGTATTCGATGCCGATAAATTCGGCTTCGCCGCGCCGCATCGGGGTGAGCGCATAGCGGATATAACTGGGGCGTCCGGGCAGGGTTTGCAGGGTAAGCAAAGGGGTGTCGGTGTGCCAGTGCGGCGGATGTAAATCGGCCAGCTGCAATTGGCGCGGTTGCTGCCAGAAGCGGGTGGCGGGCGGGGTAAATTGCAATTCGATTGGGTGCGGCTGCCCTTGCACAAATTGCGACGGCAATTGGCGCAGCACCTGCAAATCGCCCACCGCTTGGCGGCGCAAGGCATCCACCAGCGCGGCCAGCAGCAGCAACAGCAATACGCTGCCGCCGCCCAGCGTCAACACCCGCGCCAGCAGCGGCTGCAAATCGCGCAAGAGGCTGCCTGAAAGCGCCAGCGCACACACAAGCGCTAGGCCAATCAGCAAAGGGCGGGCAGGTTTAAGGTTCATAAGGTATTTTATTTTCCGGCAGACATCAAATACGCGGTGCGGGCACCGAAGCCAGCAGCTCGGCCAACACGGTTTCCACGCTCACACCTTCCATTTCCATTTGGGTAGACAAACGCACGCGGTGGCGCAAGGCCGGCAGCCACACGGCTTTGATGTCGTCGGGGGTGACAAAATCGCGTTGCTGAATCAGCGCATGGGCGCGCGCGCAGCCGATTAAGGCAATGCCGGCGCGCGGCCCCGCCCCCACCGATAAGGCGGGCCAAGTGCGGGTGGTGCCTGCCAAGCGCACGGCGTAGTCAATCAATTGGCTGTCTACCCGCACCTTGGCCGCCCATTTTTGCAGCTGCTCAATCTGGGCTGCCTGAAACACATGGCCGGGTGCATTGCCGTGCAGCACATCATTGCCTTCGCTGTTGATCACCGCCTGCACCAAAGCCACTTCATCGGCCATGTCCGGATAATCAATCAGCACTTTAAACATAAAGCGGTCCAGCTGCGCTTCCGGCAGCGGATAAGTGCCTTCCTGCTCAATCGGGTTTTGCGTGGCCAGCACCATAAACGGGCGCTGCAAAGTGTGGGTGGTGCCGTCCAGCGTGACCGCACGCTCCTGCATCACTTCCAGCAAAGCGGCTTGGGTTTTGGCCGGGGCGCGGTTGATTTCGTCGGCCAACAGCAAATGGGTAAACACCGGCCCTTGGCGCAGCACAAATTGATTATTGGCCGCGTCAAAGCGGTAGTGGCCGGTTACATCAGAGGGCATCAAATCGGGGGTGAACTGGATGCGGTTGAATTCGCCGCCAAAGGTTTGCGCCAGCGCCCGCACCAATAAAGTTTTGCCCACGCCGGGTACGCCTTCGAGCAGCACATGGCCGCCGGCCAAAAACACGGTTAGCACTTCGTCAACCACCCGGCGCTGGCCAATCAGCACTTGATTGAGCCGCTGGCGCAATACCTGCACCGCGCGGGCGGCTTGCAACACACCGGGGTTGGCGGGCTGGTTGTCAGTGGGGTTGTGCATACGGATTACCTCGTGGATTGGGATAAAGAAGGCTTTTTACCGCGTAAAATACGCTGATGGCTGCGCAAATAAGCCAACCATTGCGCCGCGGTGGGTTGCGGCGGCACCGGCTGCAACCACAAACGCACCACTGCGGGCGGGGCGCCGGTGTGGCGGCACACTGCTTGCATACGGGCTTGGCCGTCCATCTGCGCCCAATGCGGCCATTGCTGCTGCCATTGTTGCCACAATTGTTGTTGCAGCCATTGCAATTGCGCCCCGCGCAAAGGTTTGCGTGCCAAAAACTGGCCTTGGGCGGTCAAATGTTCACTTAAATAGCGCTCTTGCGGCACCGGCAGCTGCCGCAAAGCGCCCATGCGCATACTCAAATACCACACGCCCGCGGCCACCAGCAACACCAGTGCACCCATCAGCAACGGCTCGGCCTGCCACAGCCGCCACCATGCCGGGGCGGTGTCTATGGGCGGCGGGCTGCCCAGCTGGCGCACAAACCACACCGCCGATTTGTCTTGCGCCAGATAGGCGGCCAGATAGGCGTGGTCGTATTGGTTAAGCCCGCTGACATCGGTGGGCGGATATTGCGGTGCCGCCAAGGCATCCCAGTTGCTCAGCAACACCACACTGCCCTGGCCATAAGCCACGCGCACAATATGGCTGCCTGAAGCACCTTCACCCTGCCACAGCGCGGTTTTGCCGCTGTTTAAACGCATGGTTTGCGTGGCCGGTGCCATCCATGCCAACGTGCGCCCTTCAGGCAGCCTGATTTGATTGAGCTGCTGGGCGCATTCGGTCAAACGTTGCGCTGCGGCGGTGTTGTTTTCGCTATGGTTGGTGGCGCGGGCGGCTTGTTGGCGCCGGTTTTCGGCGGCTTGGCAAGCGGCTGGTGCGGTTGCGGGTTTATTGCTTACAACCGCAACGGTGCCAATGCGCACCCCCAGCCGCGAAGCCAGCCACTGTTGGTATTGCTGCTTATCCATCAGGCCGTCTTCGTTGCCTGTGTCAACCGCAGAAGCGGCATCAACACTGCTTTCCTCATCCGGCAAGGGCAACACAACATGGTTGCCTGCGGCCACCCAGTCGAGCAATTCGTCGTAATCTTCTGCGCGGGCGCGGTTGACATTTTCCACCCACAGCAATACCGGTGCGGCGGTGTTGCCCGCTTCTTTGGCGGCACTTTGCCAGCGGCGCCAGCTTTGCTGCGGCAATGCGGGCGCTTGTTTGGCCAGAAATTTTTGCACGGCAAACAAGCGCCCTTGCATCATTTCTTGTGCCAAGGCATCGTTTTGCCAAATTTTGCGGGTTTCACTCACCGTATTGGTGGCCACCCATGCGCCCACGGCACCGAGCAACAGCAACAATATCGCCGTAATCAGCAACGCTTTGCGTTTCATGGCCGCGCCTCCCCTGTTGATGCCGATTGGGCGCGGGTGGTGGTGTTTTCAGGCAGCGTATTGTGTACAAAATGCCGGCGGTATTGATCGCACAGCTGCATCACTTCGGCTTCGCTGCTGCTGCGGTGGGCATAGGCTTGTTGCAACCAAGCATGGGTAAGGCGTTGCCAATAGTCGGCCAAGTTGGCGGCCGATTGCTGCACCCGCTGCAATACTTCGCCCTCGGTATCGCTGTCGCGCAAGGCGATGCCGTGGCGGCGCGGCAATTGCGCCAAGCTGGCGCGGTACAGCAAGCTCATGGCGGCACGGGCATCTTGCTGCTGCCACAAGCGCAGCACTTGGGTGGGGACATCGGCAGGCAGGCTTTCTGGCGTGATAGCCAAGCCAAATAAAGTTTCCGGTGCCTCGGCCACCTGTGCTTGGCTAAGGCCGCGGCTTTGCCGCCACCAATACGCCAACAGCCCGATAACACCCAGCAATACCAGCCCTGCCAGCGCGTACAACAGCAAATTAAACAGCGCAAACGGTGCTGTGGGCACGGTTGCGGGTTGTGTGTTGTCGGCTTTTTTATCGGTTTGCGTTTTGGTACAACTGCGCCAGCAGTAGTTGCGCTTGTCTTTCAAATGCGCAAACGGCGGCTGCACCAGCACCGCTTGGCGGCTATCGTCCACTTGCTGCGCATCAGGCAGCGTTTCCGCGCGCACGGGCATGGTCGGCAGCAATAAAGCCAAACCCAAGCACACGGCCACCAACGCGGCTAAGGGGTGCCCTAAACGGGCCGCCAAACGGCGGGCGGCCAAGCGCACATCCCAAGCTTCGGAAAGGGTGCGCGCATGTAAATAAAGGCCGAAACCGGCAGCCACATAAATCGGCCCCCAGAAGCACAGCACCAGTGCATACAAGAGGTTATAAACATAGTAAGGCCACAGCACATCGTCTTGCTGCAATAGCTGCATCAGCGTGCTCATGGTTTCGGTTGCCTGCTTCATGCTCATGGCCGACTGCACCAAGGCGTCTTGCACCGGGCTGCCAAACCACAGCCAATAGCCCACAATCAGCAAGCCGTAGGTGAGGATGGCCTCGAAATGGATGCCGAAAAACGACAACCACGCCCCTGCGCCGCCGCCATAGCGTGCCAACTCATCGCGGCGCAATTGATGGGCGCGGCCATCCAGCCCTTCCAGCACCGTTACCGGCAGCAGCAAAGAACGGCGCAAGCCCAAGCGCCGCCACGTTAAATCACCCAGCAAACGCGGCCGCCACAGCAAGCGCCAAGTGGCGGCCACGCATTGACGGTAAGACGGCGGCGGCGTGAACACCTGCTCCGCCAACACCTTGAGTATCGGCGCTTCAAACACCGGCTTCAGCCACCACAACAACACCCCTGCCCACCACGGCGCACGCCAAAACAACAGGCTGAGCAACAGCAGCAAGGGCAGCGAATAGGTGGCCCACAAAGCCGCATACAAACCCTTGCGCTCCGCCCACAGGCGTACCCCCAGATCCAGGGCTTCCCAAGCATTGCGGGTGCGCAGCGCCAAGCGCGAGGTGCCGATGTCCATTTATGCCCGCCCCGCCCGCCACAAATAGGCGTAAACCAGCAGCCACAACATAGTGCCCACCGCAAATTTCAGCGCAATCGGAATGCTGGTGAGCGGCGACCAAAAGCCTTCCACCAGCGCCGCCAGCGCCAACAATAAAAAAGCACCGCTCATCAGCTTTACCGCCACCGCGCCTTGCTGCCTGAGCGCATCTTTGCGCGATAAACCCTGCGGTGCCAATAAAGCCAGCCCCAAGCGCAAACCGCCGGCTGCCGCCAGCACCAAGCCGGTAAGCTCAAACGCACCGTGAGCCGACACAAACGAATAAAACGCCAAGGCCGAAGGCTCGTGCAGCATATAGCCCATAATCCCGCCGATAATAAAGCCGTTGTAAACGGTGGTGTACACCGCGCCGATGCCGAACAGCAAACCACCGGCAAAGCTTTGAAAAGCAATGCCGATATTATTGAACACATAAAAACCGAACATCATCCAGTTTTGCCACAACGGGCGGTTGCTGCCGGCGGCGTATTGCGCCGCCATTTCAGCATAGCTTTCCGCCGTATGGGCGCCGATATCGGCACCCGCCCATTTTTCCAATAACGGCGGATGCAAAGCCACCAACAGCAAAGACAGCAGCAACGGCAAGTAAAACAGCGCATGTGCCCACAGCACCGGCTTCCATTGCTGGCGCACGGTTTGCGGAAAATCGCGCCCCACAAAATGTTTAAAACGCCCCCACAGGCCGCTGTTTTGATAACGGTAAAGCTGCTTGTGACCGCGCTCGGCCAAATTTTGTAAATAAGATGCCAAGCCGCCGGAATATTGGCGGTCGTTGGCCAGCGCCAAATGGTGGCACACTTGGCTGTAATGGCCGCCGAATTGGCGTGCTTGCTCCGCCGCCAAACGCGTGCGCTTGCTTTCCAATTGTTGCAATTGGCGCTCAAAAGCCTGCCACAGTGCTTGGTTTTGTTGCTCAAAGGCCAGCTGTTTCATGGTGTACGCTCCGCCGCCGATCGCTCACCCACGCTGTAGCGCGCCATGCCCAGCGCCAGCGCCAAGGCATCGGTGCGGGCGGGCAGATGGCCATAAATGGCCACCACCAGCCCCTCGGCCAGCTCTTGCCGCCGCGCCGGCGGCAGCTTGTGTTGGCGCTCGGCAAACGACACCAAAGCCTGCTGCTCTTCCCGCGTGAGTGCCACCGGCGGCGCTTGCGGCGGCACGGTTTGCAACGCCTGCCAGCTGGCCTGCACCCGTGCGTCGTCGGTGTGTACCACCAAGGTAGACGCCAACACATCACCGATGCGCTTGCCCTGCGGATGCAGCAACATCACCGACATCCCCAGTGCATACAAAAACGGCAAACCGTCGGCCAAACGCAGCAGATTGCGTAATAAAGAAGCCGACCAGCCTATTTGGGCGCCGTTGTCGCTAATCACTTGCAAACGGAAAATGCGCTTGCCCGGCGTTTGCCCGTGCCAAAACACCTCAAACAGCACCGGATACAGCCACATGGTGGCAAACAGATTCAGAAATATCAGCCCCATCATCCATTCCGGCGAACCGCCACCCACAAACACAAACATCATCACCATGCTCGACAGCCACAGCCACAACAAACGAAACAGCAGATCCACCGCATAAGCACGCGCGCGCGCAAAAACACCCGCCGGGCGCAGGAAAATATCCATCGCTTCGGCGGTTTCTACACGTACATAAGTATCAATGGGGGCGTTGGGTGGCATAAAAAAGGAAATGATGTATAGAGATAGGCGGTTTTCAGGCTGCCTGAAAACCCAATAACAGATTCAGGTTAAAAATTGTTAGCGCCACACTTTGCCCGAAATCGGCCGGTTTGGCAATGGGGCAATGGCAAAACCCCGCCCGGCGGCACTTACGGTTATAATGGCAGCCAATATTGTATTTTAAGAATAGCCCCAACCATGTCTAACCAACGCCTGATTATCGGCTTTCACGCCGTCAACGCCCGCTTGTGGCAAAACCCCGCCAGTATTGTGGAATTGTATGTGCAAGACGGCCGCCAAGATGCGCGTATGCGCGATGTGCTGGCCAAGGCGGCGGCAGAAAACGTGCGCGTGGTGCACACCGATGCCGAACGCCTCGACACCCTTAGCAAAAAAGCCCGCCATCAAGGCGTGGTGGGCTTTATCGATGCCTCCAAAAACCATGTTGATTTGGACGATGTGCTCGACCACCTCACCGAGCCGCCGCTGCTGCTGATTTTGGACGGCATTACCGATCCGCACAACCTCGGCGCCTGTCTGCGTGTGGCCGATGCCATGGGCGTACATGCGGTGATTGCACCCAAAGACAAAAGTGCCGGGCTGAACGCCACGGTGAGCAAAGTGGCTTGCGGCGCCGCCGAAGTGGTGCCTTATATCACCGTAACCAATCTGGCACGCACCTTGCGCCAGCTTAAAGAGCGCGACATCTGGATTGTGGGCACCGATATGGACGGCAGCAGCGATTTATTCCATTTCACCGCCCCGCCGGCCGTGGCTTGGGTGATGGGTGCCGAAGGCGACGGTATGCGCCGCCTCACCCGCGAACATTGCGATATGCTGGTGTCGATTCCCATGCTCGGCAGTGTGCAAAGCCTGAATGTGTCGGTGAGTGCGGGCATGGTGTTGGCGGAAACCCAGCGCCAGCGCAGCTTGGCAAAATAAGGCTGCCTGAAAGCCGTATTTAAGCAATAAAACCTTTCAGGCAGCCTATTGCAACAACCCAATAAAGGAGAAACCTTATGTTTTGGCTAATCGCCGCCGTGTTGCTGTTTGTGGCCGAAATGTTTATGGGCACTTTTTATTTACTGGTGGTAAGCGCCTCGTTTGTGAGCGCCGGTTTGGCCGAATGGCTGCTGGGCACACCCACCGCGGTGAATGTATCGATTGCCTCGCTGTTTTCTGTTATCGGCATTATCTTGGTGCGCCGCTGGCAAAAATCCCGCCCGCCGCGCGCGCGCGAACAGCACGACAATGATTTAGACATCGGCCAAACCGTGGTGCTGGAACACGCCCTGCCCGACGGCCTGTGGCTGGTGCGCTATCGCGGCACCCAATGGCAGGCGCAGCTGGAACAGCATGCCGATGCCCAAAGCGGTGCCCAAGCACGGATTACCGGCAAGCAGGGCAATGTTTTGCATATCCATCTGCACAGCGCCGATTAAACAAATTTTGATTCATCCCTTCCCACCCACCACCAAAGGAATACCCGCATGGAATTTATTTTCAGCCTGCCCATTCTGATTTTTATCGCCATCGCCGTTTTCGGCTTTAAAGCCTTCACCGTTGTGCCGCAACAAGAAGCCTATGTGGTAGAGCGCTGGGGCCGCTACTACAAAACCCTCACCCCCGGCCTGCGCTGGCTGGTGCCGTTTATGGACCGCATTGCCTACAAACACACGCTGAAAGAAATCCCGCTGGATGTGCCCAGCCAAGTGTGTATCACCCGCGACAACACCCAGCTCACCGTAGACGGCATTATTTATTTCCAAGTAACCGACCCGCAATTGGCCTCCTACGGCTCCAGCAACTATGTGATTGCCATTACCCAGCTGGCGCAAACCACCTTGCGCTCAGTGATTGGCCGCATGGAATTGGATAAAACCTTTGAAGAGCGCGACGACATCAACCGCACTGTGGTGGCCGCGCTGGATGAAGCCGCCATTTCTTGGGGCGTAAAAGTATTGCGCTACGAAATCAAAGACTTGGTGCCGCCGCAAGAAATTCTGCGCTCGATGCAGGCGCAAATCACCGCCGAGCGTGAAAAACGCGCCCGCATTGCCCAATCTGAAGGTGTGCGCCAAGAGCAAATCAACTTGGCCAGCGGCCAGCGTGAAGCCGACATCAAACAGTCTGAAGGTGAAGCGCAAGCGCAAGTCAACGAATCGCAAGGCAATAAAGTGGCGCAAATCAACCGCGCCGAAGGTGAAGCCCAAGCCCTGCGCTTGGTGGCCGATGCCACAGCCGACGCCATCCGCGTGGTGGCCGAAGCCATCCGCACTCCGGGCGGCAATGAAGCGGTAAACCTGAAAGTGGCCGAGCAATATGTGGAAGCCTTCGGCAAACTGGCCAAAGAGAGCAACACCCTGATTATGCCCGCCAACGTAGCCGACATCGGCGGCTTGGTTAGCGCCGGCATGAGCATTGTGAAAGGCCAAACCCCGCCCAAAGCTTAAAAGCTTAAATCGGTTTTGATGTAAACCCAAAGGCTGCCTGAAAACAAAGCTAAATGTTTTCAGGCAGCCTT
>RRZU011665073.1_pt1 | contig 11944 bp, 12 predicted proteins | sample 2165561 | NCBI WGS metagenome assembly RRZU01 (sample SAMN10456909, study PRJNA506462) | wastewater metagenome | isolation source: wastewater sludge | place: USA: Moscow, Idaho | reverse complement strand
TGGCGCAAAGCACCGTCGACTGGGTATGGCGGCCGGCGGCGAATTCGGCGCTCATCGCCGCGTGACCGTGTCGTTCAAAATCCCAATGCGGACCTGCGGCCGTATTCTCCAGCACCTCGGCCGGGCGCGCGTGGCGGGCCATGGCGGCGCGATAGGCCTCGATCCGTTCGACGGCGTTCAAGTTGACCGGCGGCATCGGCAGAAAGACCGGATCGCGGCCCGAACGGACCAGATAATCGACCACCAGCCCGATGCTGTGCTGGTTGTCCTTGCCGACGAAATCGAAGGCGCCGACCTCGGTATCGGCGCGGGAATCGATCAGTACCAGCGGCAGATGCGCCTCGGCCCGGCGCAGCATCTCGGTATCCGAGGCCAGCCCCAACGGCGCGATCAGGATGCCATCGGCATTCATCGAGCGCAGCGCCTCGATCGCCGCCGCTTCGCGCGCGGGGTCATTGTCGGCGTTCTGGACGATGATCTTGTAATCGCTTTCACCAGCGGCAGCATCGATGGCGTTGATCAGGCTGGTCTGGAAGATGTCGTTCAGATGCGGCACCACCACCCCGATCATCCGGGTGCGCTTGCGGTTGAGGTTGCGGGCAAAGAAATTCGGCACATAGTCGACGGCCGCCAGCCGCGCCTCGATCTTGGCGCGGGTGTTGCTGCGCACACTGGAGGGATCGTGAAAGTAGCGCGACAGCGTCGGGCGCGACACGTCGATTTCGAACGCGAGTTCTTCCATCGTGCGGATGGTTTTCCTGATCATGCGGGTCCCATTCTCAGCCCTGCCCTTCATCGAACAGCGAGGCGACCTGATCGACGAGGCTCGCCTCATAACTGCGCGGATGGACTGGGAAAGGCCAGCCCTGTTGCAGGGCGGCGATGAAATCGCGATTGCCGGCGAAAGGTCCGGTGACATGGATCGGGCCTTGTGCCGCGATGGCGCGCAGCCCCGCAATGGCCTGTTGCGCCAGCAGCCGGTCCAACCCAGCCGCCGGATCATTGCCCCCCGGCCGCACTTCCGCGCCGGTATCGTCGATCAACCGGAAAGCGCCGGTCTTCGGATCTTGGGCGATCCGGCAGCCGTCGGCGGGGTGCGCGGGCAGGTCAAGGCGGGCGGCCAGGATGTCCGCGCGCGCCTTGCCGGCCATGAAGCGGAAATTCGGCACCAGCCGCCCGAAGATATCCAGGCTCGCCATCACGCCGGGGGCCGGATCGGGGGGCATCACCTCGACCCCGATGGCGAAGGCGGTCAGCCAGGTGCCGGTGGACATCGCCACGGCGGGCAGGCGCGCGCCGCGCCCTGCATGCGGCACCAGCGCGAGGCTGCTGTCATGGGCGCCGACATGGACAGGAAGGCCCGCCAGCAGACCGTGCGCCGCCGCGAGATCGGCGCGCAGCACGCCCGCGACGGCATGGGCCGGGGCCAGCGGTGGAAACAGCCCGCCCGTGACCTGCACGATTTCGGCCCCCGCCAGCGACCACAGGTCGCCATGGCTGGTGGCATAGGAGATTTCGCTGACCGCCCGCCCGGTCAGCCACCAGGTCCAATATTGCGGCCAGAACAATGCGTGGCGCGCCCGCGCGATCTGGTCGGGAAAGCGGTCGCGCAGCCAATGCAGCTGGGCGCCGATGTTCAGGCCGCCCGGCATCCGGGGCGATCCGGTCACGGCGAAATCCGGCCGCAGCCGGTCATAGTCCGCCGCCAGCGCGTCAGGGCCGGAAAATTCGTAATCCAGCACCGGCAGCACCAGCCCGTCATGGTCCACCAGCGCCACCGTCGCCCCGTGGCCGATCACCATGACGCCCGACAGCGGCATGATGGCCGCGAACTCCGCCAGCGCCCCAAGGATGAACGCCGCTTGTCCGTCGACGTCCAGATGCGGATAGGGCAGCCCCGGCAGCACCCGGTTTTCCATGCGGCGCACCGCAATCTCCTGCCGGGTCGTCAGATCGGCGAGGATGGCGCGGCTGTTGGTCTTGCCGAGGTCGATGATGACGACGTCAGCCATCCGCCCGGCCTCGGTTTTGCGCCTGCCGGTATTTCTCGGCGTCCCAGTTCAGCAATTCGGCGCATTCGGCGGGGGTGAAATAGCGGATCTCGCCGCCGCCATTCGCCAGATGGCGCTTGAGGACCTGCACATAGCCGGCCAGCAGCGCCTCGGTCCCGCGCATGGCGTCGGTGCGGATCAGCGCGCCATGGCCTTCGATCAGCACCACCGCGTTCAGCGGCAAGGGCTGCGCCGCAAGCGCGGCCAACTGCGCGGGCAGGTCGGGTCCGGGCGACAGGATTGGGACCTGCGGGCCGAAGAAGACGACGAAATCCGGCGCGATGGCGCAATGCCCGGCAAGCGCGCGCAGTTCCGGCCACAGAACAAGGTCATGGCTGCCCGGCACCTGCGCGGGGGCATAGCCGGATTTCGCCAGCGGGGGCGGCGTCTCGATCACCGAAAGCTGCGAGGTGACGGGGCCGCCCAGACGCTCCTTGACCTCGGCGATCAGCGCCTCGGCCTCGGGCGGGGTGTCGGCGTTGACGATCAGCCCGTGATTGCCCAGCACGACGATCTGGGCCTTGTCCGCACCGGCATCGCGCATCGCATGGGTCAGCGGCACGCCCGGCTTCACATAGGGCTGCCAATGCCAGATCAGGCCGGACAGCCGGTCCTGAAGCCGGGTTTCGGCCTCGGTCAGAATGGCGGTGGCAATGGTGTCGACACAGTGGACATGGATCACGCAACGCCCCGGCAGCAGGGCGTGAAACGGCGCCTCGACCGACGCGCGCAGCCCCGCAGGCCCACCCGGCAGCACCATGCCGGCAACATCGGTTTCGGCCAGATCGCCCGCCAGCACCCGCGCCCGCAGCGCCGCCAGATCGACCGGCACCATGATCGGCCGCGCCTCGACCTCGACCAGCCAGCGGCCCGAGGCCTTGATCCACAGCACTCCGTCATCCTTCAATGAGGTATTGCCCCCCGCCCCCTGAATCAGCCCGATATCGCCCCCGATCCGGGCCGAGACCGCCAGAAACGCGTCCCAAAGCGGGCTATGGGGAACGGCCACCACACTCACCAACAGGTATAACCCGCATCGGCCGAGACGATGGCCCCGGTCATCAGGCTGGATGCATCCGAGGCGAGAAACAGCACCACCGAGGCGATCTCGTCCGGGCGGCCCAGTCGGCCCATGGGCGTCATGTCCAGCCAGATCCGCTCCATCTCGGGGATGTCTTTCAGGACGCGGCTGACCAGCTCGGTCTCGATCACCGTGGGGGCCACGGCGTTGACGCGCACCCCGCGCGCGCCCCATTCGGCGGCCAGCGATTTTGTCAGGTGATGCACCCCGGCCTTGGAGGCGTTGTAGAAGCTTTGCTCCTGCGGCTTGTTCACGATCAGCCCCGACATCGACCCCATATTGACGATGCTGCCCCGCCCCCGCGCCAGCATCCGCCGCCCGAAGCTGCGGGCGCAGAAGAAGACCCCGTCGAGGTTCACCGCCATATGGCGGCGCCAATGATCGTCGGGGCAATCTTCGGCCGGCATGTAGGACTGCACGATGCCGGCATTGTTGATCAGGATATCGACGCCGCCCCCGGCCTCCAGCGATTCGGCGAGGGCTTCGACGGCGGCGCTGTCGGTCACATCGAGGGCCACCGCCTGCGCCTGACGACCTGCCGCGCGCATGGCCTCGGCTTTCGCGGTGGCGGCGGGCAGGTCCAGATCGGCGATCACGATGCGCGCACCGGCCTCGGCAAGGGCGTCGGCGCAAGCCGCCCCGATTCCCTGCGCGCCCCCCGTGACCACGGCCCGCCGGCCGCCCAGATCGAATTTCTGCAAATACATTGCCTTGCCCCCGCCCTGCGCTGTCGCCGATGGCCGCCCAGACCCGCTGGCCACCGCCATCCCTCGGCCGAAATCATGCGGCATGTTCTTTACATGCGTCAATTTTAATTTTGAAACACATCCGCCAACGGATCCGAACGTCAGGTGGTCTTGTGGAATGCTGCGCAAATCAGGGTTGTGTTGGAAAGTTTCAGAAAGATTTTTCTTTACGCGTGTAACTTATGCTGTCAGCCTCTGACAGCGACAAGGAGGCTTTGGCGGGCCGGTCCCGCCCCTGGCAATCGAAAGGGAGGATTGATGTCCGACGTTCGGGGAAAGGTGGCGATGATCACGGGGGCGAGTTCCGGCATCGGGCTGGCCACCGCCGAGGCTTTGGCCCGCGCGGGCGCGAGGGTGGCGCTGGTGGCGCGCTCGGCCGACAAATTGCAGGCGGCGGCAGCGCGGCTTGGCCCAGATACCATCGCCGTGGCGGCTGACCTGACCGCGACCGACGCCTCCGAGGAGGTGCTGGCGCAGGTCCAGCAGGCGCTTGGGCCGGTCGACATCCTGATGGCCAATGCGGGGATTTACCTTGCCGGTGATGTGGCCGAGGCCGATCCCGGTGCCATCGACCAGGTGCTGGCCACCAATGTGGTCGCGGTCTTTCAGGCCGTGCGCGCTGTCCTGCCCGGCATGATCGCGCGCGGCGGGGGTGACATTCTGGTGACCAGCTCGGTCGCGGGCCATCAGGCCATCCCGTGGGAGCCGGTCTATTCCGCCTCGAAACACGCGGTGCAATCCTTTGTGCATGGGCTGCGTCAGCAGGTGGGGCCGCAGAATGTGCGGGTGCTGGCCATCGCGCCCGGCGTCGTGCTCAACGATCTTTGGGGGATTTCCGAGCCGGACGAGATCGACCGCAAGGCCGCCGAGGGCTTGGGCCTGCGGTCCGAGGACGTCGCCGAGGCGGCGCTGTTCATGCTGACCCGGCCGCGCAATGTGACCATCCGCGATCTGGTGATCCTGCCGCGCGCGCAGCAGATCTGACGGCCAAGCGCTTGCCCGGTGGCGGCCCATTGCCGCCGGGGACCACCCGTCGCGAGGAGGCGCGGCGTTCCCGAAGCGGACCCGGCACGGACCGCACCCAACAGGAGGAGACACCATGAAGACGTTTCTGATCCCCGCCACGCTTGCCTGCGTGATGGCCACCGCCGCGCTGGCGCAAGATGCAAAAGCCCCCGAGGACATCACCATCGCCTTGGTGCCGGGGCTGACCACGGATGCTTTTTACATCACCATGAACCGGGGCGCGCAGGCGGCCGCCGAGGCGTTGGGCATCAAGGTCGATTTTCAGGGTGCCGAGGAATTCGACCCGGTCCTGCAAACCCCGGTGCTGGACGCGGTGATCGGGCGCGGCCCCGACGCGATCCTGATTGCGCCGACCGACAGCACCCAGATGATCGAACCGCTGCGCCGCGCCACCGATGCGGGCATCCCGGTGATCACCGTCGACACCTTCATCGGCGACGGCAAATATCAGGACGGTGCGGGCGACGGGGATTTCCCGCTCGTCTATATCGCCTCGGACAATCTGGGGGGCGGGCGGATGGCCGCGCGCTATATGGCCGACAAGATCGGCGGCGAGGGCAAGGTCTATGTGTCCAACTTGCGGCCCGGCGTGTCGACCACCGATCAGCGCGAGGAAGGCTTCAAGGCCGAAATGGCCGAGAATTTCCCCAAGATCGAGGTGCTGGATACCCAGTATAACGAAAACGACGCCTCGCTGGCGGCCTCGCAGTTTCAGGCCGTGCTGGCGCGCAATCCCGACATCAAGGGCGTGTTCGGGGCGAACCTGTTTTCGGCGCTCGGCGCGGGCAATGGGGTCGAAAGCGCGGGCAAGGTCGATGATGTGACGGTGATCGCCTTTGATGCGCCCGCCTCGATCGTGAACAACATTTCCTCGGGGCTGGTGGATGCCGCAATTGCCCAGCACCCGGCCGAGATCGGCTATTCCGGGGTCATGGCCGCCTATGCCAACCTGACCGGCGAATCCATCCCGACCAATATCGGCACCGGCTTCACCGTCATCGACGCCGGCAATGTCGAAGACGAGGCGACGAAGAAATTCATCTATTCGGAATGATGATGGACAGCGCGCTTAAACCGAAGGGGGCTTCATTCGTGAAGTCCCTGCTGAACGCCTGGTCCTGGCTGTTTCTGGTGCTGATCCTTGGGTTTTTCGAGATCTACGCCCAGACCCAGACCGGCAGCACCTTTGTTTTCCGGGTCTATAACCTGCAATCCATCGCGGTGGCGGCCTCGCAGATCCTGCTGCTGGCGCTTGGGCTGACGCTGGTGATCGTGGCGGGGCATATTGATCTGTCCATCGCCTTTTCATCCGGTCTGGCATCGGTGGTCATCGCATTGGTGATCCGGGCGGCGGGCCCCGACGCGGGCTGGGGGATCGTGGCGCTGGCGGCGGTTGCGGGGCTGCTGGCGGCATCTGTCGTGGGTGTCGTGAATGGCTGCCTGGTCGCTTATCTGTTGGTGCCCAGCTTCATCGGCACGCTGGGGACTTACGGCGTGGCGCGCGGGGCGGCGCTGATCCTTGCGGGCGGGGCCACGGTGTCGATCCGCAACGAACATGCGCGGGAACTGGGCAATGGCACCCTGCTGGGCTTTCCGATACCGCTGGTCACCGCGATGGTGCTGGCGCTGATCTGCCATTACGTCCTGAAACACACGCGCTTCGGGGCGCATACCTATGCGCTTGGCGCCAACCCGGCATCGGTCGAACGCGCGGGCCTCGATGTCAAACGGCACCTGATCATTCTGTTCGTCATCTCGGCGCTGACGGCGGCCATGGGCGGGCTGATCTATACTTTCCGCTTTTCGGCAGGCGCGGCAAACTCGGGCGAGCCGATCCTGCTTTACGCCGTCGCCGCCGTCTTCATCGGTGGCGCATCCCTGACGGGCGGGCAAGGTACCATCACCGGCACGGTGATCGGGGCCTTCATCATCGCGGTGATCCAGTTCGGCTTGGTCTTCTGCGGGCTGCCGCCTTACTGGCAATTCGTGGCGGTGGGCCTTGTCATCATCGTGGCGGTGCTGGTCGATCAGTCCAAGGACCGCATGGTAGGAGGCCGCGCATGACCGAGCTGCTGAAGGTCCAGGGCCTGCGCAAGCGCTTTGGCGGGAACGAGGCGGTGAAGAACGTCACCTTCACCGTCAATGCGGGCGAATGTGTGGTGCTGGCAGGCGACAATGGCGCGGGCAAATCGACGGTGATCAAGATGATCTCGGGCGTTTATCCGCCCACCGAAGGCCAGATCTTCCTGAATGGTGCGCTGCTGACCGGCCAGACGCCCGAGGCGGTGCGCACAGCCGGGATTGAAACGATCTATCAGGATCTGGCACTGGCGGATAACCTCGACCCCGGTTTGAACCTGTATCTGGGGCGCGAACGCACCATCCGCCGCTTTGGCCTGCCGTTTCTGGACCGCAAGACCATGCGCGCCGATGCGGTCGAGGTGATGAAAAGCCTTGGCATCGTCGTCCCCGACCCCACCGCGCCCGTGCGCGAGATGTCGGGCGGGCAGCGTCAGGCGATCGCCATTGCGCGCGCCATCCATTGGCAGGCGCGGCTGGTGATCATGGATGAACCGACCGCCGCCCTTGGCGTGCCCGAACAGCGCGAGGTGATGGCGCTGATCGAACGGCTGAAGGCGAAGGGGGTGGGGATCATCCTGATCTCGCACAATCTGCCCGACATCTTCGCCGCCGCCGACCGCATCATCGTGCTGGCGCGCGGTGTGGTCGCGGGCGAGCGCCGCCCGGCCGAGACGAATGACGAGGAGATTGTCCGAATGATGAAGGGCGCGACCCTGTAAGGGCCGCAGGGCTATCCCGTGATCTGGCAGGCGATCAGGATGAAGCCGGCCAAGAACACGGTCTCGGCCACCAGCAGCGCGATGGCGCGGCCGCCGACCTGCAGGACCTGATCCAGCCGGGTCCGCATCCCCACCGCGGCGATGGCAACCAGCAGCGCCCAGCTGGACAGCTGCTGCAGCACCGCCTTGACCCATTCGGGCAACCAGCCAAGCGAGTTGATCGCCGCCAGCACCGCAAAACCGATCACGAAGCCCGGCAATGCCGCGCCGCCAGTGCCCGGCGCGGCACCCCGCCCGCGATAGGACAGCGAGACGACGATCACCACCGGCGCCAGCATGCTGACCCGGATCAGCTTGACCAGCGTCGCCGTCTCGCCCGCCTCGTCCGAGATGGAAAAGCCTGCCCCCACCACCTGCGCCACGTCATGAATGGTGCCGCCCAGAAAGATCCCGGCCATATGGTCGGTCATTCCGAAGGCGGCGGTGATGGCGGGATACAGGATCATCGCCAGCGTCGACAGCATCGTCACCCCCAGCACGGTGAACATCAGCTGCTGGTCGGATTTTTCCGTTCGCGGCTGGACGGCCGCGATGGCAACCGCTGCCGAGGCCCCGCAAATCGCCACCGCACCCGCCGTCAGCACCGAGAAATCCCGGCTCTGGCGCAGGACCCGGCCCAGCACGATCCCCGCCCCGATGGTCAGCACGATGCCGAGGATCAGCATGGCGATAATGCCAAAGCCCAGCTCGGCCAGAAGCCCGGCGCTGATCCGCGCGCCCATCAGGCCCACGCCAACCCGCAGGACCACGCGCGCGGCAAAGCTGATCCCCGCGACGGCCGGGCCTTCCTGCCCCAGAAAGTTCAGGGCGATCCCGAACAGCAGCGCCATCAGCATCGCCGGTGCGCCGTAATGTTCGGCGATGAACTGGGCCGCGACCGCCACCAGTGTCGCCACCAGCAGCCCCGGCGCCATCTGCGCCGCCCAGGCGCGCGCCTTGCCGAAGGCCGTCACATCGCCCATCCCGACGGCGCTTGGCGATCCCCCGCAAGCGCCGCGAAATCCAGCACCACCGCCTGCCCGCGCCGGGCCGAATCCTGTGCAGCCAAGCCCATCAGCACTGCCTTCATGCCATCCTCCAGTGTCACGTCGGGCCGGGTAGCACCGCGCACCACCTGTTGGAAGCGCAGATGCTGGTAATAGGTGGCGCCGTTATGATCGCCCGCCGCCAGAAGCGCGGGATCGACGGCGATCTGGGTCACGCGCGGCCCTTTTGGCGCGCGCGGGCTTTCGATCAGTTGCGGCACCGGCGGCGATCCAAGCTCGGCTGGCCAGAAGCGGTCGGGACCGGGCACCAAGGCCTCGATCTTGCCCAAGGGGCCGAGGGCTGCGATCTCCTCCTGATAGCGGGCGCCCTCGGCGAACATGCACAGCTCCAGCATGGCGCGGGCGCCGTTGTCGAAATCGACGATGACGAAACCGTGGTCCCAGACATCGGGCACCGCGCCGTCATAACGCTCGTCCAGGTGATTGACCGCCTGACCCGCGCTTGCCATCACCCGCACCGGCTCTGCCTGCAGGATCAGCCGCATGAGGTCGAAGAAATGGCAGCATTTCTCGACCAATGTGCCGCCGGAATTGCGGTTGAAGCGATTCCAGGCGCCGACCTTCGGCAGGAAGGGAAAGCGATGCTCGCGGATGGTCAGCATGCGGATCCCGCCGGTCGCGCGCTGCGCCTCAGCCAGAAAGGCGGCGATAGGCGGCATATAGCGATACTCCATCGCCACTCAGACGGGCGCCGGATGGTCGCGGCGCAGGCGCTGGATCCGGGCTAGATCGGCAGCTTGGGTGAATAACGGCTTCTCGATCAGGACCGGCAGCGGGCGGAAGGATGCCGCCTGTTCCAGCTGGTCCAGATGCAGCTGGTTGGGCGAGGCGATCACCAGACAGTCGAGATCCGGGCGGGCCAGCAGCTCAGCCACCGAGGCGCAGGGCGCGGCCTCGGGTGCCAGCGCCAGGCTGCGCGACAGCATGGCCGGGTCGGGTTCGAAAATCGCCGCGATGCGGGTGTCGGGCAGCAGCCGGATGTTGCGCAGATGCTCCTGCCCCATCATCCCGCAGCCGATCATTCCATAGCGCATCATCCCGGTGCTGCCTTCATCTGATGCGGGCGACATAGCGCGCCAGCGCAGGGTCGAACCAGTTGCGTGAAAACTCCGCCCGGCGATTGTCCTGATCAAAGCCGATCCGTTCGAAATATCCCACCGGCACCCCCGGCGCAGGCGCAAAGCCGGGCGGGCGCCAGTCCGGCACCGGACGGACCGAGACCGAATCCTCGACCTGCGAAATCCACATGTTCAGCCGCTGCTGATAATAGAGATACAGCGATTCCGAGAGGTCCTGCGGGGCGATCTGGCGGGCATAGCTGCCGTCCAGCCAGATCTCCTCCAGCACGCAGGGAGTGTCGATCAGAAAGCGCAGCCGGCGGATCCGATGCGCCACGGCCGAGCTTCCGAAAGCTGGCAGATCGGCCGGCTTTTCCAGATGATCCAGCGACAACAGCTGCGCCGTCGGCAGGCCCGCCCCCGCCAGCAATTCAATGCGGAAAAACGCATAAAGATTGCGCGCATCCGCCCGCGCCTGCACGTAATTGCCCGAACCCTGCCGACGTTCCAGAAGCCCCTGCCGGGTCAGTTCGGCCAGCGACTTGCGCAGCGTCCCGACCGAGACCCCGAACCGCGCCGACAATTCCCGCTCGGGCGCGAGGCGTTCGCCGTCCAGCAGATGGCCGGCCGCGATCTCGCGCGCCAGAAGCTCGCTGATACGCAGATAGATCGGCAGCGCTGTCGGGGTGTCCATGGCCGGCCTGCGACAAATTGATCCACCATTGATCTATATCAATAATCCTGATAATCAAGGAAAAACCGCATGGCGGAGATTTATCGCATGACCATTGTCCCGATCACCTCCACCGCACTTGATGCCGCTGAAATCGCGTGGTTTTCCGCCCTCTGTTCGGATGATTACCGCTATCTGGGGGTGCCGGACGGGGCGCTGCGGTCCAGCTGGGACCATTGCGCGGATATCGTGCGGATGGCCGAGGCGCAGGGGTTTCGCAACATCCTGTGCCCCTCGTCCTATCAGGTCGGGCAAGACACGCTGAGCTTCGTCGCCGGCTGCGCCCCCATCACTGACCGCATCAACATGCTGGCCGCCATCCGCTGCGGCGAGATGCAGCCGATCATGCTGGCGCGCACCATCGCCACGCTGGACCACATGCTGAAGGGCCGGCTGGTCCTGAACATCATCAGCAGCGATTTTCCCGGCGAGAAGGCCGATAACGCCTTTCGCTATCAACGCTCGCGCGAGGTGGTCGAGATCCTGAAACAGGCCTGGACGCAGGACGAGATCAACCATGACGGCGCGGTCTATCAGTTCCAAGGCGTGTCGACCGAACCGGCGAAGCCCTATCAGCAGAATGGCGGCCCGCTGCTGTATTTCGGTGGCTACAGCCCCGACGCGCTGGAGCTGTGCGGCCAGCATTGCGACGTTTATCTGATGTGGCCCGAAACCAAGGAAGATCTGGCGGGGCGGATGCGCGCGGTGAACGCGGTGGCCGAACGTTACGGGCGGACGCTGGATTACGGGCTGCGCGTCCATGTCATCGTCCGCGAGACCGAGGCCGCGGCGCGCGAATATGCGCGCGAGCTGGTCTCGAAACTGGATGACGAACAGGGGCGCGCGATCCGGGAACGGGCGCTGGATGCGGGGTCGTTGGGGGTGGCGCATCAGGCCCGCAACCGCGATCTGGCTGATATGGAGGGCTTCATTGAGCCGCATCTGTGGACCGGCATCGGCCGGGCGCGTTCGGGCTGCGGGGCGGCGATCGTGGGATCGGCCGATCAGGTCCTGTCGGAAATCGAGGCCTATCAGAAAATGGGCAGCCGCGCCTTCATCTTCTCGGGCTATCCGCATCTGGACGAGGGCGAATATTTCGGCAAACTGGTCTTGCCGCATGTAAAGACCTGCTCGCTTCCCGATGCTTACGGTCGTGTGCCGGCTGCGACCCCTGCCACCCCGCTTGGAACCGGAGAACGCCGCTGATGGAACGTGTCCCCCTGAATGCCGATCTTGAACTCAGCCGCATCGTCTATGGCATGTGGCGGCTGGCCGAGGACGCCGATACCAGTCCCGCCCATGTGCGCGCCAAGATCGACGCCTGCCTGGAACAGGGCATCAC
>RRZU010821198.1_pt1 | contig 11944 bp, 9 predicted proteins | sample 2165561 | NCBI WGS metagenome assembly RRZU01 (sample SAMN10456909, study PRJNA506462) | wastewater metagenome | isolation source: wastewater sludge | place: USA: Moscow, Idaho | reverse complement strand
GACGGCACGCCGAGCGAGCTGTCGGTCTCGCGCGTGCTGCGCGCCCGCCAGCAGCTGCAGAGCCCGGAGGCCTTCACCGGCGCCGACGGTGAGATCACGCTCGAGATCGAGGAGGGCTCGTCGCGATGAGTCTGACCAACTACCTCGTCCTCGCGGCGCTGCTCTTCGCGATCGGCGCGGCCACGGTGCTCCTGCGCCGCAACGCGATCATCGTCTTCATGGGTGTCGAGCTCATGCTCAACGCCGTCAACCTGCTCTTCGTCACGTTCTCGCGGATGAACGGCCACCTCGACGGTCAGGTGATCGCCCTCTTCGTCATGGTCGTCGCCGCGGCCGAGGTGGTCGTCGGTTTGGCGATCATCATGACGATCTTCCGTGCCCGCCGATCGGCCTCCGTCGACGCGGCCAATCTCTTGAAGCTGTAAGGAGCCGGCCGTGCAATCCCTCACCTCGATCGTCCATCCGTCGACGATCATCGCCTCGGCCGAGTCGGTCGCGGTCCCCGCCTCCGGGGTCGCCGCGATGGGCTGGCTCCTCGTCGCCCTGCCCCTGCTCGGCGCCGCGCTCCTGCTCGTCGGCGGGCGCCGCACGAACGGCTTCGGCCCCGGCCTGGCGACCGGGCTGTCGTGGGCGAGCTTCGGCGTCGGCGCCGCGATCTTCGTCGAGATGATCGGCCGCGACGAGGCCTCGCGCCCCCAGCACCTCACGCTGTACAGCTGGCTGCCGGTCGGACCGCTGCAGCTCGACGCGGGGATGCTGCTGGACCAGCTGTCGATCAGCTTCGTGCTGCTCATCACCTTCGTCGGCTCGCTGATCCACATCTACAGCCTCGGGTACATGAGCCACGACGTGGACAAGCGGCGCTTCTTCGCCTACCTCAACCTCTTCATCGCGGCGATGCTCACGCTCGTCCTCGCCGACAACTACCTCATGCTCTACGTCGGCTGGGAGGGCGTCGGTCTCGCGTCCTACCTGCTCATCGGCTTCTGGAACTGGAACCCGCCCTACGCCTCCGCTGCGAACAAGGCGTTCATCGCCAACCGCGTCGGTGACTACGGCCTCGGCCTGGCGATCATGGCGATGTTCGCCACCTTCGGCACCGTGACCTACGCCGGGGTGGCGCAGCACGCGACGCAGGCCTCGACGGGCACGCTGACGCTCATCGGCCTGCTCCTGCTCCTGGCCGCCTGCGGTAAGTCGGCGCAGTTCCCGCTGCAGAGCTGGCTCGGCGACGCGATGGCCGGCCCGACGCCGGTGTCCGCGCTGATCCACGCCGCGACGATGGTGACCGCCGGTGTCTATCTCGTCGTGCGCAGCCACCCGATCTACGACCTCGCGCCGAACGCCCAGCTCGCCGTCGCCGTCGTCGGGGCGATCACCCTGACGATGGGCGCGATCATCGGCTGCGCGAAGGACGACATGAAGAAGGCGCTCGCCGCCTCGACGATGAGCCAGATCGGCTACATGATGCTCGCCGCGGGCCTCGGCCCGATCGGCTACGCCTACGCGATCTTCCACCTGCTGACCCACGGCTTCTTCAAGGCCGGGATGTTCCTCGGGGCCGGATCCGTCATGCACGCGATGAACGACCGCGTCGACATGCGCACCTTCGGTGGGCTGTCGGGGAAGATGAAGATCACCTGGGCCACGTTCCTGTGCGGCTGGCTCGCGATCATCGGCTTCCCGCTGCTGTCCGGCTTCTGGTCCAAGGACAAGATCATCGAGTCCGCATTCGTCGGCGAAGGCTGGCGTCCCTGGGTCTTCGGCATGACGACGCTCCTGGTCGCCGGGCTCACGGCCTTCTACATGTCGCGGCTCTTCTTCATGACCTTCCACGGCAAGCGCCGCTGGCTCGAGGGGGACCACCCCCACGAGGCGCCGAGCACGATGACCATCCCGATGATCATCCTCGCGGTCGGCTCCGTCGTCCTGGGTGCGCTGCTCAACTTCGGCGGCTTCACCGGGTGGCTCGCACCCGCGACCGGCGGCCACGTCGAGCACCACGAGCCGGTGCTGTCGATCCCGGTCATCATGATCCTCACGATGCTGCTCATGGTCATCGGCGTCGCGCTGGCCTGGGCTCGCTACTGGCGCGCCGATGTCTCCCCGACCCCGCGGGAGTCGCTCGTGCGCACGGTCGCGGCCCGTGACTTCTTCCAGGACGACGTGAACCACGGTGGCCTCGTGCTGCCCGGCCGCGCGCTCGTCGACGGCCTGACCTTCACCGACGGTCACGGCATCGACGGCACGGTCCGCGGCCTCGCCGGCGGGATCGGCGGCCTGTCCAACCTCGGGCGCCGGGTCCAGAACGGGTTCGTGCGCTCCTATGCCCTGACGATGCTGCTCGGTGTCGTCGTCGTCCTCGGTGCCCTGTGGGTGGTGCAGTGATGTCCCAAACGTCCCTGATGGCGGCCTTCCCCTGGCTGACGACGATCGGGTTGATCCCGCTCGTCGGAGCCGTCGCCCTCGTCCTCATGGGTCGCTCGCCTGCCGGGCGCACCGTGGCCCTGGGCTTCTCGGTCGCGACGCTGCTCGCCTCGATCGCCGCAGCGCTGCAGTTCCAGCCCGGCGCGAGCGCCCAGTTCCAGCTCGCCGAGCAGCACGACTGGATCCCGCAGTTCGGCGTGAGCTACGCCCTGGGCGTCGACGGCATGGCGCTGGCGATGATCCTCATGTCGACGATCCTCGTGCCGGTCTGCCTGCTCGCCGCGTGGAACGACATCCCCGAGGGCGGGCGCCGGCAGAACACGTACTTCGCGTGGATGCTGCTGCTGGAGACGATGATGATCGGGGTCTTCGCGGCCACCGACGTCTTCCTCTTCTACGTCTTCTTCGAGGCGATGCTCGTCCCGGTCTACTTCCTCATCGGCTCCTACGGCGGCGTGCGTCGTCACGCGGCCGCGATGAAGTTCCTCCTGTTCTCCCTCGCCGGCGGTCTCGTCATGCTCGTCGCCGTCATCGCCCTGTACTTCCAGGGTCCGGGTGGGAACACCGGCTTCCTCGTCGACAACCTCACGGGCCTCTCGATCGACCCGATGACGCAGAAGTGGCTCTTCGCGGGCTTCTTCATCGCCTTCGCGATCAAGGCGCCGATGTGGCCGGTGCAGACCTGGCTGCCGGACGCGGCCGAGCAGTCGCGGCCCGCGACGGCCGTGCTCCTCGTCGGCGTGCTCGACAAGGTCGGCACCTACGGCATGATCCGCTTCTGCCTGCAGCTCTTCCCGGACGCCTCGCAGTGGGCCACCCCGGTCGTCATCGTGCTCGCGCTCATCTCGATCGTCTACGGCGGTCTCGTCGCGATCGGGCAGCAGGACATGATGCGGCTCATCGCCTACACCTCGATCAGCCACTTCGGCTTCATCGTGCTCGGCATCTTCGCCCTGACGCACATCTCGAACGCCGGCTCGGTGCTCTACATGCTCAACCACGGCTTCTCGACGGCGGCGCTCTTCCTCCTCGCGGGGATGCTCATCCAGCGTCGCGGCACGGCGCAGATCTCCGCCTACGGCGGCTGGCAGCGGGTCGCTCCGGTCCTGGCCGGCTGCTTCCTCGTGGCGAGCCTGTCCGGCCTGGCGCTGCCCGGTCTCGGGTCGTTCGTGTCGGAGTTCCTCGTGATGATGGGGACGTTCCAGCGCTACCCGTGGGTCGCGGCGATCTCCTCGACCGGCATCCTCCTCGCGGCGCTCTACATGCTGCTGCTCTACCAGCGCATCTTCACCGGGCCGCGCCCGGGCACGCAGGTCGTCACCGTCAACGGTGCGCCGAAGATCCTCGACAGCGAGGGCGACTCCGACCTGGAATACGCCGATCCCGCGATCGACCCGCTGAGCCGGGCCGACGACATCGAGAGCGCGTGGGGCGAGGACGGCCGCCGTCGCGGCCCGATCGCCGACCTCACCGGCCGTGAGCGCTGGGTCGTCGCGCCGCTCATCGTCCTCTTCCTCGTGCTCGGCTTCTACCCCAAGGTCGCGCTCGACGTCATCAATCCGGCCGTCAGCCAGACGCTGCAGCACGTCGGGGTCACCGACCCCGCGCCCGCTGTCGGCGCCGTGAACGGGAGTGCCAAGTGATCCCCGCCGCCGCAGTTCCGGCCGTCTACACGCCGCCGGCGATCGACTACGTCGCGATCGCCCCGATGCTCATCGTCTTCACGGGCGCGGTCGTCTGCGTGCTCGTCGAGGCGTTCGCGCCTCGGCGGCTGCGCCACACGATCGAGTTCGCCATCAGCATGGTCAGCCTCGTGGCGGCCCTCGGCGTGCTCCTCGTGATGGGCCCCTCGATCCGCACGATGACCCTCGGGGGTGCCGTCGTCATGGACGGTCCGGCGGTCATCATGCAGACGATCATCGTCCTGCTCGGTGGGCTGTCCCTCGTCATCATGGTCGAGCGCTTCCGCGGTCGGGTCGCCGACGCCTTCACGCCCTCGGGCGCCTCGATCCCCGGATCGAGCGACGAGGCGGTCGCCGAGCGGCTCGGCACGACGACCGAGGTCTTCCCGCTCGCGCTCTTCGCCATCGGCGGGATGATGATCTTCCCGGCCAGCGGCGACCTGCTCACGATGTTCGTCGCCCTCGAGGTCCTCTCGATGCCGCTCTACGTGCTCACCGCGCTCGCGCGGCGCCGGCGGCTGCTCTCGCAGGAGGCCGCGCTCAAGTACTTCCTCCTCGGGTCGTTCTCCAGCGCCTTCTTCCTCTTCGGCGCGGCGCTGCTCTACGGCTTCGCCGGCTCGGTCAACCTCGGCACCATCGCCGCGGCCCTGCCCGTCGTCAACGGCAAGGAAGGGCTCCTCGCAGCGGGCACCTTCATGCTCCTCGTCGGTCTGCTCTTCAAGGTCGGCGCGGTGCCCTTCCACTCCTGGACGCCGGACGTCTACCAGGGTGCGCCGACGCCGGTCACCGGCTTCATGGCGGCGTGCACGAAGGCGGCCGCCTTCGGGGCGCTCCTGCGGCTGGCCTATGTCGGCATCGCCGGGGCCCGCTGGGACTGGGAGGTCATCGTGTGGGTCATCGCGGCCCTGACGATGATCGTGGGCTCGTTCCTCTCCGTGACCCAGACCGACATCAAGCGCCTCCTGGCCTACTCCTCGGTCGCGCACGCGGGCTTCATCCTCGTCGGGCTCATCGCCTTCGACCGCAGCGGTGTCTCGGCCGTGACGTTCTACGTCGCGGCCTACGGCTTCGCGACGATCGCCGCCTTCGGGCTCGTCATGCTCGTCCGCTCCGGCGGGTCGGAGGCGACCCACCTGGGGCAGTGGGCCGGCCTGGGCAAGCAGTCCCCGGTCGTGGCCGGCGCCATGGCGGTGCTGCTCCTGGCGTTCGCGGGGATCCCGCTGACCTCGGGCTTCACCGCGAAGTTCGCCGTCTTCGCCGCGGCGGTCGGCCACGCCGGCGCGGCCGGTGCCGTGCTCGCTGTCATCGGTGTGCTGTGCAGCGCGATCACGGCGTTCGTCTACTTCCGGATCGTCGTGCTCATGTTCTTCTCCGAGCGCACCGACGACTCGGTCGGCGTCCTCAACCCCTCGGTCGGCACGAGTGCCGCCATCGGTCTGGGGGTGCTCGCGACGGTCCTCCTGGGGGTCGTGCCCGCGCCCCTGCTGGCCATGGCGGCCGACTCCGCGCAGTTCCTTCGATGACACCTGTCGATACTTCGGACACCGGTCTCGGCACTCCTCCGTCGCCCCCGCAGCCCACGCTGCCGGGGGCGTCGGAGCGCCTCCTGACCTCGCTGGCGGCTGATGTGGCCCGGGTCGACGAGCTGCTCCTGGCCCGGGTCGATCACGAGGACCCCTTCATCGCCCAGGCGAGCGCTCACCTGTTGCAGGCCGGCGGCAAGCGCTTCCGGCCGATGCTGACGATCCTCGCCGCGCACGTCGGCTCCGGATCGGACGAACCGGTGAACGACGACGTCATCGCCGCGGCCGCGGCGGTCGAGCTGACGCACCTCGCGTCGCTCTATCACGACGACGTGATGGACGAGGCGCAGCTGCGGCGCGGTGCTCCGAGCGTCAACGCGCTCTACGACAACTCGACGGCGATCCTCGTCGGTGACCTGCTCTTCGGCACGGCGAGCGCGATCGTCGCCGACCTCGGGCCGGAGGCCGTGAAGATCCAGGCCGAGACCTTCGTCCGCCTGTGCGCGGGGCAGATCCGCGACGATCGCCCCTGCCCGCCGGAGGCGGATCCGATCGACTACTACCTCGGGGTGCTCGCCGACAAGACGGGCGTGCTCATCGCCACGGCCGCCCGCTACGGCGCGATGTTCTCCGGGTGCGACGACGCGACGGTCGATCTGCTGCGCAGCTACGGCGAGCGCGTCGGCGTCGCCTTCCAGCTCGCCGACGACCTGCTCGACATCACCGCCGTCGACGGCAGCTCCGGCAAGGAGCCGGGCACCGATCTGCGCGAGGGGGTCGCGACGCTCCCGGTGCTCTACGTGCGTGCCGCGGGGGACCCGCGCGATGCGCGGCTGCTGGAGCTGCTCGACAGCGACTTGCGGGATCCCGCCCGACACGCCGAGGCGTTGGAGTTGCTGCGGGCCAATCCGGCGATGGAACGGGCGACCGCGCACACCCGCGAGTACGCCCTGTCGGCCCAGCACCTGCTCGATCCGCTCGGTGACAACGACGCGACACGGGCCCTGCGCTCGCTGGCCGCCGGGGTCGTCGACCGGGCCAAATAGCGCGAATCTCACCCGACGACAGGGCGATTGCGTAACGCGGGTCACGCGATCGCACCGCTCCTGGCGGGATTCCGACACTGTCGGGTCAAGGTTTGATAACGGCACGGTATGCGCATCGTAAGGTTGGCCCTGCGCGTGTCAAGGGGCAGGCCCCGGCCCCGTATCGTTACGTCTATGTCCCGAGTCCCTGCGGAGCAACGCCGTGAGCAGCTGATCGAGGCGACCATCGACCTTGCCATCCGCGAGGGTCTGGCGGCCGCCTCGGTGCGCCGCATCGCTGACGAGGCGAACGTCTCCCTCGGTGTCGTCCACTACTGCTTCAGTAGCAAGGAGGCGCTGCTCAACGCGGTCGCCGAGTCGTTCGCGACGCCGATCCTCGGCCCGGTCGCCAAGGCGATCGAGCAGAGCAGCGGTTTCGAGGCGACGGTGCGCCGTGCCTTCGAGACGTTCTGGCAGGTGAGCCAGGGTGCGCCCGGTCGCCAGCTGCTGAGCTATGAGCTCGCCGCGTGGTCGATCCGCGGCGACGGCGAGGCCGCGCGTCTGCTCTACCAGACGTATCAGGACGTCATCGAGAGCTTCATCACCCAGGGGATGGGCATCACCGGCTCCGAGGCGCTCTCCTCGCGCACGCTGGCCCGCATGGTCCTCGCGCTGACCGACGGCATCATGCTCGCCTGGCTCGTCGACCGTGACGACGAGGCGACCCGCCAGGTCCTCGACGCCTTCGTGGCCGTGCTCGTCACCGTCGTGCGCAAAGGCGAGAAGATCGGCTGGGTCACCCTGCGCGACGAGTCCCTCGGCGTGACCGACGGTGAGGGCGACGGCCAGGGCACCGCGCCCGAGTCCGACGCAGATGCGGAGCCCGGCGAGGACGACGCCTCCTGAGAGGCCGCGTGGGGCCCGCTCAGGGCGTCACGCACCCGAGCCCGACCCCGAGCCGGCCCCGGGAGAGGGATCGTGCCGCGTCGGCCGGCTACGGACGTCCCGGGCGCTTGGTCATCGACCGTCTCGTCGTGTCGACGACGAGCACGACGAGGGCGAGCCACACGATCGAGAAGCCGATCCACCGCCCGGTGCTCATGTGCTCCCCGAGCGCGAGGCCGGAGGCGAACTGCAGGATCGGCGTGAGGAACTGCAGCAGCCCGATCGTCACGAGCGTGACGCGCCGCGCGGACGCGGCGAAGAGGAGCAGCGGCACGGCGGTGACGATCCCGGTCGAGGCCAGGAGTGCCGCGTGACCGATCCCGTGGTCCCCGAACGTCGTCCGGTCGCTCAGGACGAGCCAGGTCATGAGCACCGCCGCGACCGGCGCGAGCACGGCCGTCTCGGCCGTGAGGCTCTGCAGCGCCGAAAGGCGCACCCCGAGGCGCTTCTTCACGAGCCCGTAGGAGCCGAAGGAGAGCGCGAGGCCGAGCGCGATCCAGGGCACGCGGCCGGATTCGATCGCGAGGAAGATGCCGCCGGCCGCGCCGATGGCGACGGCGACGGCCTGCCCGGGCCGCAGGGACTCCCGCAGGACGAGCAGCCCGAGTGCGACGCTGACGAGCGGATTGAGGAAGTAGCCGAGCGCGGCCTCGGTCACGTGGCCGGTCGTCACCGCGACGAGATAGATCGTCCAGTTCGCGGCGATGAGCAGACCGGCGACCGTGACGCCGGCGAGTTGCCGGGGCTCGCGTAGCACGGCGACGAGCCCTGCGAGCTGCCGGGTCGCCAGGAGCACGCCACCGCAGAGCATGAGGCTCCACAGGATCCGATGGAGGAGGATCTCCCAGGATTCCGACGGGGCGAGCGCAAGGAAGTAGAAGGGCATCGCGCCCCACAGGACGTACGCGGCCAGCCCGTAGAGGACTCCCTGCCGGGCGGCCGCGTCGTCGGTACTCCGGGTCTGGCTCAGCTGACGGTCCAGGTGTCCTTGCCGGCCAGGAGGGAGGCGAGGTCGTCGTCGTCGACGCGTCCGCCGTGACCGGCGACAGCGCCCGCGACCTGGGCGCGGACCTGGTCGTCATAGGTGGGCTGGGAGACGCTGCGGAAGATCCCCATCGGCACGTGCGCCATCTCGGGCCCGTCGAGCTGGGCGATCTCGAAGGCGAGCGCCGGGTTCTCGGCGTGCATGTCGTGGCGGACGATTCTGCTGCCGTTGACGGCGCTCGTGCCGACGACGTCGAGCTCACCGGTCTCGTGGCGGACGAGGACGTGGTGGTCGCCGGCCATGACCGGCTCCTTGTCGACGAGGTGCAGGATGCGGGCCTGCGCCTCGTCGCGGTCCTTGAGCACTTGGAATGCCCCGTCGTTGAAGATCGGGCAGTTCTGGTAGATCTCGACGAATGCCGCGCCACGGTGGGCCGCGGCGGCCTGCAGGGTGGCCGTGAGGTGCTTGCGGTCCGAATCCATCGTCCGGGCGACGAAGCTGGCGCCGGCGCCGAGTGCGAGCGAGATTGGGTTGAACGCGCGGTCGACCGAGCCGAGCGGCGAGGACTTCGTCACGAGACCCGGCGCCGACGTGGGGGAGTACTGACCCTTCGTCAGGCCGTAGAGCCGGTTGTTGAAGAGCAGGGTCGCGATGTTGACATTGCGGCGCAGCGCGTGGATCAGGTGGTTGCCGCCGATCGACAGCGCATCGCCGTCGCCGGTGACGACCCAGACCGACAGGTCCTCACGGGAGGTCGCCAGGCCGGTCGCGATGGCCGGGGCGCGCCCGTGGATCGAGTGCATGCCGTAGGTGTCGAGGTAGTAGGGGAAGCGCGAGCTGCAGCCGATCCCCGAGACGAAGACGATGTTCTCGCGCTTGAGGCCGAGCTGGGGCAGGAAGCCCTGCACGGCGGCGAGCACGGCGTAGTCGCCGCAACCGGGGCACCAGCGCACCTCCTGGTCGGAGGGGAAGTCCTTCTTCGTCAGCGCCGCGGCGCCCTCGTCGAGGCGCGGCACCCCGTGGGTGCCCAGGCTCGGCATTCCGATGTCGATGCTCATTGCAGTCCTTAGGTGGGTCGCAGTCCGTAGCTGGGTCGCGAGGTCAGGCGTTGACGGAGGAGGTGTCCGCGGGGATCGGCTCGTCGGCCGGCACCGGGACCTCGTCGGCCTGCGGGAAGGGGGCAGGCGATGCGGTCGGCACGTCGTCGGCGCCGTTCTGGAGCTCGCCGCCCTGAGGCGCGACCCCGTCGAGCTGGGCCAGCTCCGCGGCGATGACCTCGACGAGCTCGGCCGAGGAGAAGGGCAGGCCGCGCACCCGGGTGTAGGACTGGGCGTCCACGAGGTAGGTGCCGCGGATGAGAAGCGAGAGCTGCCCCATGTTCATCTCGGGGATGAGGACCCGGCGGTAGGAGCGCAGCACGTCGGCCGTGTTGGCCGGCATCGGGTTGAGGTAGCGCAGGTGCGCCTGGGCGACGGACAGCCCCGACTCGCGCAGCTGACGGACGGCGGCGCTGATCGGGCCGAAGGTCGAGCCCCAGCCGAGCACGAGAAGTTCAGCGGAGCCGCTCGGGTCGTCGACCTCGAGGTCGGGCACGTCGATGCCGGCGATCTTCGCGGCGCGCAGGCGGGTCATCGTGTCGTGGTTGTCGGGGTCGTAGGAGATGTTGCCGGTGACGTCGGCCTTCTCGATGCCGCCGAGCCGGTGCTCGAGGCCCGGCGTGCCGGGGATGGCCCACGGGCGCGCGAGCGTCTCGGGGTCGCGCAGGTAGGGGTGGAACGCGGGCTGGCCCTTGGCGTCCTCCCCGTTGGTCTCCGTCGCGAAGTCGACGGTGAGCGCGGGCAGGTTGGCCACGGCCGGGATCCGCCACGGCTCGGAGCCGTTCGCCAGGTAGCCGTCGGACAGGAGGATGACCGGCGTCCGATAGGTCGTCGCGATCCGCACGGCCTCCATCGCCATGTCGAAGCAGTCGGTCGGGCTCTTCGGGGCGATGACTGCGACCGGCGACTCGCCGTTGCGCCCGTACATCGCCTGGAGGAGGTCGGACTGCTCGGTCTTGGTCGGCAGACCGGTCGAGGGCCCGCCGCGCTGCACGTCGATGACGACGAGCGGCAGCTCGACCGACATCGCCAGGCCGATCGTCTCGGCCTTGAGGGCCAGGCCCGGGCCGGAGGTCGTCGACACGCCGAGCGCCCCGCCGAAGGCCGCGCCGAGCGCGATGCCGACACCGGCGATCTCGTCCTCGGCCTGCATCGTCGTCACGCCGTAGCGCTTGAGGCTGCTCAGGGTGTGCAGGACGTCCGAGGCCGGAGTGATCGGGTAGCTGCCGAGCACGAGCGGCAGTCCGCTGCGGTGGGCCGCGGCGACGAGACCGTAGGCCGTCGCCGTGTTGCCGGTGATGTTGCGGTAGTTGCCGGGCGGCATCGCGGCGGGCGCGATCTCGTAGCTGACCGTGAAGTCCTCGGTCGTCTCGCCGTAGTGGTAGCCGGCGGTCAGGGCCGTGAGGTTGGCGCCGAGCACCTCCGGCTTCTTGCCGAACTTGGCCTTGAGGAAGGCGCGCGTGCCGTCGAGCGGCCGGTGGTAGAGCCAGGACAGGAGCCCGAGCGCGAACATGTTCTTCGCGCGCTCCTTCTCCTTGCGGGTCAGGTCGAAGTCCGCGAGCGCCTCGACGGTGATCGAGGTGAGCGGGAGGCTGTGCACGTGCCAGGAGTCGAGGCTGTCGTCCTCGAGGGGGTTGGCCTGGTAGCCGACCTTGGCGAGATTGCGCTTCGAGAACTCGTCGGCGTCGGCGATGATCGTGCCGCCGCGACGCAGGTCGCGCAGGTTCGCCTTGAGGGCCGCGGGGTTCATCGCGACGAGCACGTCGGGCGCGTCGCCCGGCGTCATGATGTCGTGGTCGGCGAAGTGCAGCTGGAAGCTCGAGACACCCGGCAGCGTGCCCTGAGGGGCGCGGATCTCGGCCGGGAAGTTCGGCAGCGTCGACAGGTCGTTGCCGAGGGAGGCCGTCTCGCTGGTGAAGCGGTCTCCCGTCAGCTGCATCCCGTCGCCGGAGTCACCGGCGAATCTGATGACGACGCGTGCGAGCTGCTGCACCTGCTTGACTGACATGAGACAAACTCACCAGGCTTCCGAAGGCTAGGTCGGCGGTTGATCGGCGGGTGCCGATCTCGTGTCGCTCGGTCGAGTGAACGCTGGACACACCGCCGGGGCCATGTTAGGGGCGTCCGTCCATTTGCGGGCCGGGCGACGGAGTGTGGACACGGCGGAGTGTGGACAACTTTTGCGACGGAGCCGCGTCGAGCGCACGTCAGACGTCGACACCTACGCGACCGTAAGTATTCCCGAGGCGCGGACGGACGT
>RRZU010726850.1_pt1 | contig 11945 bp, 9 predicted proteins | sample 2165561 | NCBI WGS metagenome assembly RRZU01 (sample SAMN10456909, study PRJNA506462) | wastewater metagenome | isolation source: wastewater sludge | place: USA: Moscow, Idaho | reverse complement strand
GAAGATTTTTATCCAAATTCACTCCTTATTACTGGTTTTGATATTATGTTCTTCTGGGTAGCTAGAATGATGATGATGGGTGAACACTTCAAAAAAGAGTTACCATTTGAAGATATCTATATGCATGCACTTGTACGGGATGAGCATGGGCATAAAATGTCAAAATCAAAAGGAAATGTGATCGACCCACTTGATATGGTAAATGAACATTCGGCTGATATTATCAGATTTACTTTAGCATATCTTTGTGTTCAAGGGAGAGACATAAAACTTGGTGCAAAAAACTTAGAGCAATTTAGAAACTTTACAAATAAACTTTATAATGCAAGTAATTTCTTACAGTTAAATGTGGAAACATTCCCTGATTTAAAAGATATCCAGATAAAAACGCCACTTGGTCTTTATATGCAAAGTAAACTAAGCGACGCTGTAGATGAACTTAGAAATGCAATTGAGACTTACAAATTTAATGAATCAGCGAGTATTTTATACAAATTCGTATGGAATGAATTTTGTGACTGGGGAATTGAATATAGTAAAGCTTCAAAAGAGAGTATTGTGGAACTTGGAGCGATTTTCAAAGAAACTCTTAAAATGGTCTCTCCATTTATGCCATTTATCTCTGATTATTTATATCACAAATTAAGCGGAGCAACACTAGAAAAAGGGGATTCATTGATGGTTATGAATTTTCCAAAAAATATAGCAAAAAATCAAGAGATTGAAGATATGTTCGCGATTATTGAAGAGGCGATTACAGCGATACGAAGAGCAAAAGTTATTATTGATATGGGAAATTCTAAAATTCCAAAAGCATATTTGAAAATCAATAAAGATATAGAGAACTTCATAGCAAAACCATTTATCGAAAAACTCGCTAAAGTCGAAAATATCGAGTTCGTGACTGCAAAAGTTGAGAACTCAATCACAGATGTAAGTGATAATTTAGAGGTATTTATCCCAACGGGTGAGATTGATATGAAGCCTATTATTGACAAACTTACAAAACAAAAAGAGAAACTTCAACTTGAAATCAATAAACTAAGTGGAATGTTGAATAATGAAAAATTTGTTGCAAATGCACCAGCAAAAGTTTTAGAAGAAAATAGGACAGGATTGGCACTTGCAAATGAGAAATTTGCAAAAGTGGAAGAAGAATTAAAAGCTTTAAGTTAAAAAGTAAGAAAGAAAAAAATAATGAATGAAAAAATAATACTTGGTGAGATAAACACTCTCCTTATCAAAAGAGATACCGACCACGGTTTTTTCTTGGTTCCCTCAAGAACTAAAGAGGAGATTTGTGAACAAAGCGAAACAGAAGCTTATGAGGTATTACTCCCAAATGCTTATATCACAGATGATATGCAAGTTGGTGATGAGATAGAGGTATTTATCTATACAGATAGCGAAGATAGGCTAGTTGCAACTACTGACTATCCAAAAGCTTTGATAAATGAGTTTGCTTTTGTCAAAGTTGTCGATGTTGCACCTTTTGGAGCATTTGTCGATATTGGTTTGCCAAAACATCTTTTGGTACCTAACAATAAACAAAAAAATAAGTTTCATGTTGGTGATACAAGAATCATCCGAGTAGTCAAAGATGATAAATCAGAACGACTTATAGGAATTGAAAAAATCACTTCATTTCTATCAAGCGATACAAAACATTTCAAAAAAAATCAAGAGGTCAAAGTGCTTGTTATCTCAAAAACTCCACTTGGATTTAAAGTGATTGTGGATAATAACTATGAGGGGATGATTTATGCAAATGAAGTGTTTTGCAAACTTTTTACAGGGGACACAAAAAAAGCATACATCAAAACTATCAGGGAAGATGGGAAACTTGATATTTCACTCCAACCAATTGGAAAAAATGCAAAAAAAGATGCAGGAAGTGAGAAAATTTTAGAGCTACTTCAAAAAAATAATGGCTCTTTGCCATTTACTTACAAAAGTGATGCAGACGAGATAGCTAAAGTATTTAATATAAGTAAAAAGAATTTTAAAAGTTCTCTTACTTTACTTATTGAAGCAAATAAAATATCATTAAATGAAACAGGTATATCTTTAATAAAATAGTTTTAGATTATATTACTAAAGAAAATAAAAGATTTATAAAAAAAAAGATATACTAAATTTCCCTAAAAAATAAAAGGAGTATTGTTGGATGTCAAGTAGAAATGTTTTTACAGCTATGACAGGTGTTATGCTTATTATGTTTATTGCAATGATTGCAAATATCACATGGAACTTAAGAGATTTTGGATTTAGCAGCGCGAAAATTAAAGCTCAACTTATAGCTCAAAGTGTTAAAAATGGATTGACTGCACATATGGTCAATGGTATGATGGAAAATAGAGATTTTTATATTAATCAAACGAAAACTCTTCAAGGTATTGATGATATTTGGATTGTAAGATCTGATATCGTTCAAAAACAGTTTGGAAAAGGAAGAGAAGATGAGATTAGAGATAGTATTGATAAAAAAGTTTTAGAAACTGGTGAATCTATTGAAATTGTTAATGAAGAATTTTTAGGACATAGTACATACAGAATCACAATACCTTATAAAGCAGAACAAACAAAAGAGATAAATTGTTTAAATTGTCATAATGCAAAACAAGGAGAAACCTTAGGAATTATCTCTATGGTAATGACTGTTGATGATTTAAAACAAATTAGTACAGAGATTATTGCAATTACATCACTTATTGCATTTTTATTAATGTTTGGAATTATTTGGTGGGTAAAAAAACTTATGAATCCTTATTTTGAAATTTTTGGGCTTATTAAAAAAGTTATGAAAAAAGCAAATAAAGGTGACTATAGTGGAAGAATTGAAGGAATTACAGGTGGTGAGGCTAAAGAAGTTGCTCATTGGATAAATGAACATATGGATAAACTACAAACAAGTTTGATATCTATAGAAGATAAGATTGATGTGTTTTTAACGGCACATAAAACAAATGGTGTTATTGATCCTATGATTGATGTAAAAAATACTGTTGCAAGACTTGCAGATATTTATAGATTTAGAAAAACAATCGAAAAAGATGAACATATAGAGGAAGTTTATCTTAGATTTGCAACTGTACTGGAAGAAAAGTTCAATATTATAAACTTCCATTTCCTTGAAGCAGATACAACAAATAAAAAAATTGAGATAGTTTATGTAAATGGAGAACTCTTATGTGATCCAATAACTGAAGGATGTAGAGCAGATAGAACAAATACTCTAGTAGACTCGTGTCAGTTTAAAAAAGTATGTGGTAAATTCAAAGCTGAGGATTCTAAAAAATATCTATGTATTCCATATTCAATCTCAAATGATTTGGATTTTATTCTTTCTATTGTATGTGAAACAGAAGAAGAACAAGAGAGAGTAAGAGAGCTTTTACCGTTTATTCAAGATTATGTAGATAGTGCAAAACCTGAAATAGTAAGTAAAAAATTGATGCAAATATTAGAAAGAAGTGCTCAAACTGATGCTTTAACTGGACTTTATAATAGAAAATTTCTTGAGAGATATATTGATAATACTCTTTACAATGCAATGAAAAATATTTCATGTGGTATCATGATGGTTGATATCGATTTCTTTAAACTTATCAATGATAATTATGGTCATGATATAGGTGATATTGCAATTAAAACAATAGCAAATACATTGATGGATGTTGTAGATAGTAAAGATATCGTTATCAGATTTGGTGGTGAAGAGTTTATTGTAGTCTTGATTGATTGTGATGAAGATAGATTATCTTCAACAGCAGAAGAGATAAGAATAGCATTCTCACAACAAAAAATTCAAGCTAACACTGAAACATTTAGTAAAACTGTAAGTATAGGTACATCATTGTTTCCGAATAAAGATAAAAGTTTTTGGAAATATGTAAAACAAAGTGATATTGCACTCTATAAAGCTAAACAAACTGGAAGAAATAGGGTAGTGAGATATGATGATAGTTTAACTCAAGATGCTTCAGAAGGAAGCCACTAATTTAGAGAAATTTAAGAAAGAAAAGGTATAATTCTTTTCTTTTTTGGAGGCATAGCAAAGTGGCTAATGCATTGGATTGCAAATCCTTGACCCTCGGTTCGACCCCGAGTGTCTCATCCAATTAATCTTTAAATAATTACCTTTGTTAAGGTATTTTAAAATATTCAATATAATAGGTGTCCTTTTGGGTGTCCGTTTAAGTCTCTAAATACAAAATTAGGTAACCCACAAATTACCCCAGTAACTTCCTGATTACTCCCTAGTTTTTTTGTTATTACTACCCCGTAACTTCCTGATTACTCCCTAGTTTTTTTGTTATTACTACCCCGTAACTTCCTGATTACCCCATCTATTTGAAATATTAATATTACTTTTTATAAAATATTTTTATAAAACTATTATTTTATAAGGCTTAAGTTACATTTTTTGATAGATTTGTTTTTATTTAAAAAGCTAAAAATATTATAGGCATTTTCCCGTACATATACATAGTACATTTAAGGTATTAATTTAATAGTATTTAATTTACATTACCGTACTGTAGATGTATATGATTTTTTAAAATTTTAAGGGAGCAAACAAATATGATGCAATTTAAAATGAACACAGAGGAGAATTTGTAGAGGCTAATAAACCACACGAAAACATAATTATCAAAAAGTCTTTAATCGACAATGCTTTACAAAATGGGCATCAAATTAATAATAAAACAAGTGTTGACATTACTATATTAGTTCAATAATATTAGATAATGTTGGAATGTGATAGCTACAAAAGCGAGCATATTACAGAATCAGGAATAAGTGAGAGAGGCAACTACACTCAAAAGGTTAATCAATATTGTAAAGAAAAAGGTTATTACAACCCCAATTAAATCAGCCGTTAGAAATATTGCAATGATATCGATAATATCTACAAAATAGAAGATGATATTTATAATAATTTTCAGTTCTAAAGCTGGTAAAATGAATCATATAGTTCATATTTATATAAAGTATGCTAGCATATCCCCTTAATTTTACAAAGATAGGAAACATTTGATATATGATTAAAAGTGAATATATAAAAAGTTTACATAGACCATTCAATACAAGATTAAAAACAATTAAATGGGTTTGTGAATTTACAAAAGTATATCAAGAAAGTGAGTATCGAATTGATTTATTCAAGTATGTTATTGATCTACTTAATAAAGAATATAAGAAGACCAATAATATTTATGGATTACCTAAAAAAGAAACAATAATAATACTTTTTGATTTTATCAATAATAATCAAAATTATATGAATAAACTACGGGAATTCACCGTTGATAAGAAAAATAATGATTCTATTGATAGGCAAATTTATTCAAATTTGAAGGCTGTTTCGTATTATACAAATTTAGCAAAAAACTTAGGCTTTATAGAAAATAACTCTTTGACCATAGAAGGTGAATCATTAATAACACTTCAGAATTCAAGAAAAAATCTAGTATCTTTAACAAATAAAGAACAAGAAATATTTATTGAACAATTGTTAAAATATGATTTTATACCTTTTCTTTTTACTATTTTTTATACTTATTTTGAAAAAAAATATCCATTAAAGAATTCTGAAAGTGAAATTTTTAATGAAAAGTTTTTAAGAGAACTAGATTTATATTTAGGTGCTAGAGATTTTAAACTAAAAAGAGCAAGTTGGAGAAACTATATAATTGTTAGACAGTGTTGGATTGATGATTTAGAATTAATTCAAAGCAATAATGTAATAAAAGCTAAACTAAAAAAACTGATAAGTATGAATACGCAAAGAAAGAAAGAATATGATAATATACAAATTAGAATGATAGAATTTGAAAAAACATTTTTTAAAAAAGTAGAAAAGTTTCGAGAATTTAAAAATGATTTATATCATTCATATATGAAAATTAAAAAAGATAATATTTTTAAAAATGTTGGTTATATAAACTTATATGATATAAAGAAAGATATGAACATTTCTGTTAAAGACTTAGAGTTTTTTTTAGAAATGTTAGACGATGATAAAGTAAATAGAACAAAAATTTTTTTTAATAATATTGTTGCAGCAATTGACAATAGAAAAAGATTTTTAGTTAAAAAAACTCAAATATTAAATATTAAAATTACAGGAAGATTGTTATGACTACAGAAAGATTATGGGATATTTTAGAACTAGAAGCTCATAAAAAGAATCTTATTATAAAAGATTTAAGTGAAGGTATTACTCCTGAATTACCGTATTTTGTAGTTGGACAACAATTTGTGAAGAACAAAATAACTGAATATGTACAACAAATAGATTTAGATTACTTTAATAGAAGCTTATTAATTTCTGATTATGGAAATGGGAAAACAAATATATTAAAATATTTGGAATTATATTTTCGTACAGTTAATTCTTCTGTAAAATATATTTATGAAGCTGCCAATGTAGATAAGCCAGATATTTTTGCAATGATATTAGAACTATTAGAATTTAAATTTAAAAAAGAAATAGAAGATGCAATCAAAGTTTTGAAATTGGATCATGTTTTTATTGAAGAAGAAAAAAATAAATATACATTTATAAAAGAATATATAGATAGATTGTTTGAACAAAATAGTGATTTAGAAATAACAGAATTATTTTATATGGGAACAGGTAGGTATTACACTAAAAAAATATTTTCCGATTACAGTATACCACCTTTAACAAATATGCATAGAAAAGAAGTTTTAATATTCTTTTTAAATATACTATCTAAAAATAAAGTATATATAGTTTTTGCAATTGACGAGCTTGAAAAAATATATGAAAAATCTAAAGCAAGATTTAGAAATTTTTTAACTACATTTAGGGAACTCATTGATATTTCAAGTCAGATAAATGGACATTATTTTATTGGTGCAATGGTTACATCTATAACGCATTTTAAGTCTTCTTTGGAAGAAAATCCAGCATTTTACTCAAGAATTAAAAAAGATATACTTACAGTAGGTTTTCTTGCCTTAAATAGTGAAAAAACTGAGTTAATAAATAATATTGTATCTTTACTTGATAAAAGAATTTCTCCAGCAAAAATACAAGAAATTCTTTCGAATATTAATAATAAATTTGATAAAGAAAATTTGGTTAGAAGTAATAGATATGTTATTCAAGAAATTTTTTCCTTATTAAAAGATAAAGATGAAGAAGAATATAAAGACTTAAATACTATTTTAGAAAAAAAAGGTTTAAATTATGAATTTGATGATTTAAAACTTGAATTAAAGGCGAGTGGAGTATTTAAAAGAATAAAAGATAAGTTTTTTGATGGATTAAAGTATTATTTTGAATTGAAAGATCAGGAAATTAAACAAGTTAAAGATTATGACTATTTATATTCTCAAAGAAAAACAAATACATATAGATATTTCGTTTTTTCAGAAGAACAATTTAACGGTGATAAAGAATATCTAAACGATTTATTAAATGACGACAATGTAGTGAATATTTTCTATAATCAAGAACAACACAATATAAAGCATGAGCAGTTTGATAAAGAAGTGAGATTAATAAATTATGATATTGAAACATTATTAACATTATTTATATTTTTAGAAGAGGAGATGAAATATCGATCTGATATTAAAGAAATAATAGAGCAGTACACTAAAGGTGCTCTATAATGTTCATAAGCAATCAGAAATATCTTGTAGTTAAATATGAATTTTCATCAGATTTTTCAGACTATTTAAGTTCAATTACTTCGTTCATTTATAAACTAATGCGTACATATAAAGATGCCAGTTTAAATGAAAATCGTTTTTATCATATAGATATACCAACTGGTGAGGATAAGCTTACCTACTTTGAGGAAGAAGATAATAGTAAGTTATCATTATTTATGAAAAGCATTATTAAGGAAGAATTATACAAGCAAATAGAAATAAGTAGAGATGCTATATTTATATTTGATGATTTAATAATATACAATGAGCGTAAAAAAAGTACATTAAGACAAATAGATCAGCAAGAATGTGAAACTAAAACAGTCTATGATACAACTTTTAAAGTATTAACAGTTAAATTAAATGAAAACAACATATTAAAAAATAAAATTTTAGAATTTTGGAAATGTAAAATAGATTCTTTCACCTATAAAATATTGCAAAGTTATATAGATGAAAAAATAGATATATCAAAACTTCTTGTTGCTGATAAAAACTTTTACATAGATTTTTTAGAATTATCGAGAGATACTTTTATTGACGATAAGCTTATGTTTGATGATGATAATAAAATCTCATTGAGTGATAAATTTTTAGATAAATTTTTTGAGAAAACTAATATTGTAATTAGCGGAAATGAGTTAAATGTTGATTATATCAACTATAATGATGATGAAGTAGAAGAAATTGGTTTATATATTGATGGAAAAATTTATTTATATGACTTCTGTAAAAATATACCTAGAATAAACAAAACTCAAAAAGTATTATTTGATTATTTTAAACAATCTATTAAAGTTGATTTTGAGAAACAATCAAATAACATAATAGATTTTACTTCTATCAGAGAAAAAAATAAAGATGTAAAATTAACGAAAATACTTTCTGAATTAGAGAATAATTTATATTTGAAAGAAATAAAACATGATAAATTGGATTCTGAAATACAAGAATTCTTTCAAACAAGTTATTTAGTTCAAAATAGAGAGTTCGAACATATCCATTTTTTTATAAGTGAGGAAGGATCACAAAATAAATTTTTATTGGGAATAGTAAATAATAGTAATGAACGTTTGCATGATGGACGTAGTGTAAAAGGATTAAAGTGTTGGATTGATAAGGATTCAAAAGAAATTAAGTCATTTGAGAATTATGAAAGAATAGATAATGCAGCAAAGTTAGTTTGTCATTTGTCTCCAGAATATGCTTTTTATTTTAAAGAAAAATTTTTTGAAGATTATTTGGAAGATATCTTAAAAGAAATACAATCAGAAGAAACTGATTTGAAATTAGAATATATTGCAAATAATAAGTTTTATTTCTCTAAAGATTATATAAGTGATTCAGCACTTGATACTAAACATCAAAAGGGTAAGATAGAACAGGAATTTGACTTTATAGTTAATATTGAAAAAGATGGTGTTTCTAAAAATATTGTACTTGAAGCAAAAACTAAATTATCTAAATTTATTGCAGATACACAAAGGCAGAAAATACAAAAATATATGAAGCATGATAACCTTAAAATATTTGACGAATATTTACTTATAGGTTTTAATCATGATAATACAATGAATGATTTACAATATTTCCAGAAAAAATATCCTATTCAAACTAGTCAAGATAAAATTGATATTGCGTTTAGATATCCTCTACCTGCTACAGATGATAAAATTCTATATTGTATGGCATCCACAAATTATGATAATTTAAAAAAGTCCTTGGTTAGTTTTTTTAGAACAGAGTTATATGAATAAAACTAAATTGCCCGTAACCAGATATTATGGTTCAAAAAGAAAAATAGTAAATAAAATCTGGGAGTTTATTGAAGCTGAAAATTTGAAATTTAATTCAGTATTGGATCTGTTTGGAGGTACTGGAACTTTTGCTTATAAATCAAAATTAGAAGGTAAGCAGGTATATTACAATGATATATTTAAATTTAATTCAATCATAGGAAAGGCATTACTTCAAAACAATTCTCATAAAATAAAAGAGAATGAAATAGACTTTGTATTAACTAAAAGAGAATGCTTTAAGTATAAATATTATATAAGTGAGAATTTTAAAGATATCTATTATTTAGATACTGAAAATAAATTAATTGATGTTATGATTCAAAATATTAATGGATTAGAAAATAATTATTCAAGATACATTGCATTTTATAGCTTAATTCAGGTTTGTTTGATAAAGAGACCTTTCAATACATTTCACAGAAAAAATTTAAATCTTCGGCTCAATGATGTAAAAAGAGACTTTGGAAATAAGACTACTTGGGAAAAAGATATTGAGACAGCATTTAGAACTTTCTGTTATGAAGCTAATAGCTATATTATAAATAATGAAAAAAAGAATTTTGTAGTAAATAAGTCTGCACTGAGATGTGATAAAACTGCTGATTTAATTTATATAGATCCTCCATATGTATCAGAAAAAGGTTCCCATGTTAACTATCATTCTAGATATCACTTTCTTGAAGCATTGGTTAATTATGAAATATTTATAGATAAAATTAACTATGAAAAATTAAATCATGAAGTACAAATTAATAAAAGTTTAGAGTTTGAGTCAAAGCTTACAATAACGGATGATATAGAAAAACTAATCAAAAAGTATCGTAAAAAAATTATAGTTTTTTCATATAGAAATAAGGGAATACCATCTATTGAAGAAATTGAAGAAATTTTTACTAGAAATTGTATGGAATATAAAATATATACTATTGATAATCATCATTATGCTTTAAATAAATCAAATAAATCTTTAAATGAATATTTATTTATTGCAAAATCTTCTAATTGAATCTTTTTTCTTTCGATTTAGGTTTTTCTTTTTTCCCTAGTACTACATCTTTTACAATTTCTTCAAATTTACTTTTATTATCCATAATTTTTAATATATTATAAATATATTTTTTGTACATCGTTAATATATTATCTACTTTTTTAATAATTTTTTTAATTCATCAGGTTTGAGAGATGGCTTTTTCTTATGAAGCATTGCATGACAATTAGGGCAAACAGGTATTAACTCTTTCTCTGGATCTATGTTGTAGACTTCTTTTTTTAATGAAATGTCCTCTATATGATGAACATGAATAAATTTATCTCCTAACTCTCCATATTGTTCTTTAAAGTCAAAAGAACATATTTTACATTTATATCCATGAATAGCTAAACATACTTTACGGGCATCTGAATTTCTTTCTATCATAGTTGATGTAATTGTATGCCTAGCACCTTCTTCATGTATAATAGCTTCTGTTTCTTTTGTTAAAGAACATTTCATTAATGTCCATCTTTTATTTTCACCAGGAACAATATTTTTAACACTTTGCCATAACTGTTCAGCATTTACATCAATGGGTACTGCACTTCTTTGATGTTGATATCCTAATAATGAATTTTCTTCGGAAACAAATTCATATTTTCCAGTAATTTCAAATACACTATGTTTTCGTCTATATTCATTGACAATAACCCAGTCACCAATTTCTATATTCTTGTAAAAATGATATAAACTTGGTGCACCCGTACGAGAATTATTTAATTCAGGATATCCTTCACATATTAATTTTGATATATCATCTTTTGATTTTCCCTCTAAATTACCAATCTTTGACCAGCCTATCGCCAATCTATTCGTTTCTCTCATTAATTTAATGGCTTCTGTAGCATTATAATGATGAGCAATGAGTCTCCAAATTGTCATAAGTTTCTCCTCCTTATCCAAATTGTACTGTGATTTAATGATAGCATAAATTATTGCCTATTGGTGATTTACTTATTATTAAATGAACTGCTAAAATGGGCAGTTGAAAAAAATCATTGCTCTACCTGTTTTAATTTAGCCAAGTAATCATCATAGGTTATTGGAATAAATTCTACATCAGTGCCATATGAGGTATTTTGATTTACTAAAACAGATGGTCTAAATGTTTTAGAAACATATACATATGCCCATGCTAGTATCGTGTCACCTTGCTCATTATGACATGTAATAATGGTTCTGATGTAAACTCTACTTTTTGTGTTGATTCTTTTAGTTAAATTGTGAAAATTGAATTCCTTGTCATCTAGCATAACAAAGACATCACTGCTATCAATACCTTTAAAATAAAGTAATTCTCCTTTTATTTTTTGAGCTCCATTTGGTTCAAGTGCTACAGTAATGTGCATATCGGAGAACTTGGACACCCAAATCGGAAACACTTGGACACTTCAGTTAAGAATATAATCTAGATGAAAATT
>RRZU010656132.1_pt1 | contig 11945 bp, 15 predicted proteins | sample 2165561 | NCBI WGS metagenome assembly RRZU01 (sample SAMN10456909, study PRJNA506462) | wastewater metagenome | isolation source: wastewater sludge | place: USA: Moscow, Idaho | reverse complement strand
GCACAATTCGGACAAGACATAACCTCATCGGACATATCTTTACTGCAAATCGGACATGTTTTCATAAAAATAAGGGGTTATTAAAAAAAAATACCCATCCACTGTATATTACTTTCCTGTAATTGCAAAAGTATTTGGCATATATTCCCACTAATAAGGCAATTATTAATGAATTATTAAAATTTTTGAACATCAATATTTCCTTTGCGGAATTGAAAAACACAAGGTCGCCCGAGTCGAATCTGAGATTTTCGGAATATTTTTCGTTCAACATTCCAGACAACGCTTCGGGAGTGATATATTTTCTCTCGTCTTTCTTTTGACTTTTTCCCTACTTTTTGTACTATGGAAGGGAAATATATATACTCAAATGAAATTGGTTTTTTAGTTTTTCAGAGAACCTTTATTTCGAGAGAGTAGCTTGCTCGCCTACCGGCGAGCTTCGGACATTTCATTTTTTGTATATCCTAATTCATACCAATATTTATGGCAAATCACACAGATGAAGTACAAACCCGAATCGAAAAAGTAGACCGAATACGCAATTTTGGGGTAAATCCTTTTGCAAATCGATTCGATCTAAACTTTCAAATAGCTCAAGTTAATACCATTGGATCCGAAGGACTTCGTCAAGTAGAGGAGGTTATTTTAAGTTCAACTGATAATATCCGTGTTGCAGGGCGTGTTATGCTCCACCGAAGTTTCGGAAAAATCTGTTTCGCGACCATTTCTGATGGGACAGGGAAGCTTCAAATTATGTTCTCACGAGATAATTGTAGCATAAAGGTGGGTGATGACGATAAAACAGAGCTTACAAATACCAACAACGAGACAATGAGTGCCTACAAATTTGCAGAGAAACTCATTGATCTCGGGGATTTTATCGGGGTATCAGGGGAACTCTTTTTTACGCATAAAGGAGAACGAACGCTTTTCGTTAAAAATTTCACTTTCCTCACAAAAGCCATTCGTCCACTTCCTGAAAAATGGAATGGTCTGGAGAATGACGACGAAAGATACCGAAAACGATATCTTGATATGACCATGGATGAGGAACTTCGTGCAATGTTCTATCGTAAAGCGAAGTTCTGGGAAGTTACTCGAAATCTCTTTAAAGAAAAAGGATTTCTCGAGGTGGAGACTCCGACTATCGAACATACGACGGGAGGTGCCGAGGCACGTCCATTTGCGACCCATCACAACGATTACGATGTAGATGTATATATGCGAATCTGTGTTGGAGAGCTTTGGCAAAAAAGACTTATGGCAGGATGATTTCCAAAGACATTTGAGATTGGACGAGCCTATCGTAATGAAGGGTCAAGTCCTGATCATCTTCAGGAATTTACTAATATGGAATTCTACTGGGCATATGCTGACTACGAAGATGGAATGAAACTTGTACAGGAACTCTATCAAACTATCGCACTCAAAGTATACGGAAAAACCGTATTTACTGCAAAATGACATACTTTTGATCTCGCAGGAAACTGGCCAAAAATCGACTATCTCGAAGCGGTAGAATCCAAAACTGGTATTAATCTCCTGACTGCAACCGATGACGAAATGCGAGCAAAACTCCGAGAACTCGGGGTAAAATATGAAGGAGACAACCGAGAACGACTCACTGATACACTCTGGAAATACGTTCGTAAACTTATTACTGGACCAGCTTTCCTTGTAAACCATCCTCAGATTATTTCTCCACTTGCCAAAGTATCGGCGAAAAATCCTGGACGAGTGGAACGATTTCAGCCTATCATCGCAGGAAGCGAGGTAGGAAATGGATTCTCTGAACTCAATGATCCTATCGATCAACGAGCCCGATTCGAAGTACAACAAGAACTCCTCAAAGCGGGAGACGATGAGGCAATGATGCCAGAGTGGGATTTCGTTGAGATGCTCGAACACGGAATGCCTCCGACTTGCGGATTCGGATTCGGAGAACGATTTTTCGCCTTCCTTGAAGACAAGCCTCTCCGCGAGTGTCAATATTTCCCTTTTATGAAAATAAAACATGAATAATCATTCCGACACATCTCGACAAGATTTCTACTCTCTCGTTCCATTCTTTCACGAGCCACTCCCGAAAAAGACAGTAGCACCAAAAACGCAGAAGACAGTTCAGAGAACTATTCCAGAAGGAGCTCATCTTGTTGAGGAAAATAGCAATGAACACAAGGCTCTTATAGCCGTTTTCTGAGGAGTCAAGGCACGCGTGGATTCCATACTGGATCGACTCTATATGGACAATGAAGGCCACTTCTTTATCCTCTGAAAGAAGAAGAAATGAGGAAGATTGGAAATGGAAAAAATCTGGAATCGATACTACCCATAAAATACCTATTTTCTTAACCATATCTTCATATGGACAAGAAACAATTCTTTGAGAGTCTCGTTTCTCTTTTACCAGACAATTCTGGTCATAAGTTGAACTCTTTTAAGGAAATCGAAAAGATTTTCATATCACTCAAATCTGGACTCTCCGATACTCGTCTCAGAGCTGAATTCGAGCAAATTGAAAGAGATATATTGTTTCATATCTGGATGCTGGAACAGGTTTGTAATGGCGAAGATCTCGTCTGAGAAACTTCTCTTGTTCCTGGACCACTCATAATTATCTCTTTTCATGGGGAGATACTTTTTGCCAACAGACATTATTGTACAGCGAGTGGACTTTCTCCACAAGAAATCCAAGAGAGAGCCAAAGAAGGGACGCTCTATAGCCATGTATACGAATGAGCTGATATGGAACGTGCCGAAGAAGGTATCTCTCGGCTCGAAGTCGGAAAATGATACAAGAATCTCGAACTTATAATGAGACATTCTGGAAAGAAAATCTCCTGGAATTCCTATGGATGAGTCGGTGAATTCCTTGAGATTCGTTCTGGAAGAGAACTAAATGGGGAAAATAACCAAATTAAAGAAGAGGATCGATTCTATCGCGGAAGTGTTATGAATACGTCCAGACTTATCGAAAATCTCTATCAGGTGAGCATTCATGGGATAATGTCTGCTGAGGATGAAAAACGTTTGGTCTGGATGCAGGAATTCCTTTCTATGTTTGATTTTCTCTGGAATCATAGCGAATTCTTTATGGAGATGATTAATATGCCAACCACGAAGCAATGAAAAATCTACGGACTCTACAATACTATCTACGCTCAATTCTTTAAATACTCTTTCAGTGAAAAAAAGAGATTCAAGGATATCCTCACTATGGCTCACTGCGGATCGGTAATAGAGTTTCTGGAAAACAGGAAATTCAAAGAAGTGCCTACCTGATGAGAATATATTTTCCACCAATACAATAAACGACCCGTTGCAAAAGTCTACTGGCAATACTGTACCTATCCATATATGACCATCCCTGGATACAATAAAGTATTCAGTGTCGGAACTTGCGTCCAGAAAATCCAGAAAAGAAATATTTTCGTTCGTATATTCCAGAGTATTTTCGGGAAAAAATAACCCGAGGATTTTAATCAACAATAACAACTTTCTTACCTTTTTCTCCCATGAATTTCTTTCGCTCACTTGTTTCTCTCGATTCTCCGATTCGAGTATTTTACCACTATCTTCGTGGGGTTATCGCTTTTCAGATGTATGGAAATCCTGCAAAAGATATGATTGTCATAGGAATCACTGGGAGCAAAGGGAAAACAACCGTCACGAATCTCGTAGCTCGTGGACTTGAGCATGCAGGAAAAAAAGTGTTTATGTTCTCGACTGCCAATTATTCTATAAACGGACAATGGGCAGAAAATAATATGAAAATGACTTCCCCTTCACCATTTGTTCTCCAGAGACTTCTCAAAGAAGCCAAAGAAGCGGGTTGTGAATATGCGGTCATCGAAACTTCCAGTCATTCCATTTTTTATAACCGAAACTACGGAATCGATTACGATATCGCCGTTCTTACAAACATCTCTCAAGATCATCTCGATCTCCATAAAACTATGGATAATTACGCAAAAACGAAACTTTCTCTCTTTAATAATCTTGTAAATTACCGAAGAAAACCAGGAGTAAAAAAAGTTACCGTTGTGAATATAGACTCCGATTATGCGAGCATATTTCTCTCAGAACCGACTCCAGATATCATGTATAGCTATGGGCTCGCCCAGAATGCCCAGATCCGACCGCAAAATATCCGATATCTCAAGGAGGGAACGCAGTTCGAAATAAAGATGCCTTCCAATACTGTTTCTATGAAAACGAAACTTCGTGGAAATTTCAACGTATATAATATCCTTGCTGCTGTAAGTGTGCTTGTATCACAAAAAGTAGACATTCCTACTATCGTGGATGCTATCGAATCAGTGGAAGTAATTCCTGGACGGCTTGAAGAAATAGAAAATACCCGAGGACTTACTGTTTTTGTGGATTATGCCCATACGGAAGATAGCCTCAAGAATGTGCTCGAAACCATCAAGCAAATGGAAGGAATCGGGCGAATTATTACAGTATTTGGAGCAACAGGAGATCGCGATACCACCAAACGTCCAAAGATGGGGCGGATAGCCGATACCTTGAGCGATATCGTCATACTCACCGATGATGACACCTACACAGAAAATAGCCTCAAGATTATCAAGGAAGTTTCTATGGGAATCAAGCGAAAAGAAGGAGAATCATTCTGGATTGTACCATCTCGAATGGATGCTATCCGAACTGCTCTCGTTATTGCAGAAAAAGAGGATGTGGTTCTTATTGCAGGAAAATGAGCCGAGACCTGCCAAGTCACTAATTCTGGGCCGATTGATTGGGATGATCGGGCAATTACACGAAAGATTCTCAGAGAGATTGATGAAAATGAAATAGTACTTGGATAGAAAAACTTGTAAAAACTCCACTCAAATCTGAGTGGAGTTTTTCTTTAGAATCCCATGGTTCGACTTTGTTGTTTGATTTCTGAATTAGAAAGAGCCTTGTTATATATTTTTACTTCGTCAATTAATCAATTTAAATAATAGGTATGTCCTGCTCATAATTTCCAATCATCATTGGTATCGGGAATTGAGTATAGTCAATTGCTCTTTTCGAAAATTTTATTTCAGTTAAGATAACTAGAGGTATTTCAATTACTAAGTATATTAAAATAATTATAGTCATAATTATAAATATTTTCAGGAGAAATTAATGGTAAATCTTCTCGAAGATTGCAAAAAATACGACTATCAGTTCCAACTAAAGAAAGAGAAGATCATGTATAACTTGGATTTACAAGTAATGTCACATGATTATTGTATACATATGTATTTGGCTGACATAAGGTTCATCATATATCATCCTTTGTTAAAATTTTTGCATAATCCACAGAAGCAGAAAACAATCAACTCGGTCATGTGATTTTAAATTTTACAAAAATAGTTCAATTTTTTCATATTTCTAATTTTTCATTATCTTTAACAACAATATATTGTTTATCAATTCAATTAAAATATATAGAATTATTTATTACTTGCGGTCATGTAGTTCAATCACCGCAATTTGTAGTGATTCCTGAATTATAACACATCCCATCATTCCCATTCCCACTCAAATCCTTCAAGTAATTCACTCATCCGCTTAAGAAAGTAGTCTCCATATCCCAATACCCAACCAGTGCACTATCAGAGTTCTTGAGACTCATTGCTTTCTTCTTTGTACAAGTTCCTGTTCCTGATGATAGGGTATTACTTGATGATCCTCCTGTTACGAAGCAGACTTCTGGTGAGAATATTCCTCCACTTCATACGGTAGTCGGAACAGAACCTGGAACGATGACGAGAGAAGGAAGAGAGGGATCACTCGAATAGTTTCCTTTGAGAAGAGGAGTCTTTATTCCATCTGCATAGGCTTGACTTACAATGTTTGGAGAATCGGATATTCAAGAGAGGGGATTCTCCAGTTCTGCTCCTATCTGATAGTAGCTTCCATTCCCAAGAACAGAATATACATAACTTGTCTTGGTGATAGGATCACTTGGATTCGATACAGAGAATCCAACAAGAGTTCCATTGAGTGTTCCTTGTGAGATAATACTTCCTCCAGATACCCCTCCTGTATATACAACCGAATTCACTGGAATAGGATAGCTTCCTGTCTTGATCTGAAACACCTCCAATCCTTTGGTGAGATTTGCTAAATCAGAAGTTCTCATACTATCACGAGCACTACTCGAATACCCCTGCATCTGAGTGAATCCGATAGTTCAGAGAATGGTGAGGATGGTTATTACGACGATGAGTTCGACGAGTGTGAAGCCGTAGGTTTTAGTCTTTAGTTTGTTAGGCTTTAGAAAAGAGGAAGATTCTGAAATAAGTTCAGAATGACAGGTATTATTTTTTGTCTTCATAGCACGAAAATAAAATAGATAAATCCCTATTTTCCTGGGCTCTGCGCGTTGGATGCCTTGTAGATAACCTGTCCGATAGGATTCAAGAGCTTTTTAAGCGAATCCCGTAGATTCATATAGTCCTGAAGGATGAATTCAAGAAGGATGTGTGAAGCGTAGGTTTTTTCGAACTCACTGAAAGCCACCATTGCCTGCGGGAATACCTCACGGGAATGAGCGACTTCTTGGCTAATTTTCGTAGTAGACTTCATAATCTCTTTCGCTCCAGAATCCGTATCCCGAAGAATACTCTGACCACTTCCAGTGGCACCCTTAGACTTATAGTAATCATTGAGCGACTGCTTTGAGGCATTCTCTAAGTAATTAAGATAGTGCCGATAATTACAATACTGGTAGGTAGTATTGTCGAGGAGAGATTTCTTAAAAGAAAGCTCAGAAGTATTGGCAACTTCTCGACACCCTTGCGTCCCCATGCTTTTCCTTGTATATGTGAGCTGATTGGTTAATTTCTGCTTGATGTTGGATTGAGTAGTGGGGATTTTTTTCAGAAGATTATCGATAATACGAACCTTTGCATTCATAACCGCACAAGCATAAACCGCCCCCATAGTTTCCCTGTACACATATGATGCTTTTTCGAGAAAGGTTGGTCCATTTGTGAGTGCTGTAGCATCTATAAATGAAGAATCCGCCTTGATGGTCTTGAGGTAATTCTTATACGATTCATCTCCTGTGCTTTTGGAGATGTCAGCATATTTCACTTGTTCAATCTTTATGAGAGAATCTTTTTCCCAGTCCACCCAGAGATTCGATTGAGTTGGCTTACAGTAGGCTTCTACATTCTGCTGGTACCTTTCATAACTCATAAGGTCTGGCAGATCTATTGTATCTTCCGCAAAAACACCCTCAAAGGAGAGGGTTGCAAGAAGGAGAATGGAGAGGAATTTTTTCATAGGAGGAAAATTAAGCACCAATACGGAAAATAATTTCTTTTTCAATGAACTCCCTGTCTCGTCCATATTTGAGACGAGAAAGTTCTTTGTAGGCACGAGCGAGCATTGGGTCACCTTTTTCGGTGTATGGATTCACGGGAATGAGACTAAAAGCTGAACTTGCCTGTCCATCGATACAGAGTCGCATAACCGCTTTTCGGTTATCAATATTCACGAGGTCTTGATTGGAGAATACAGGTGCAAAATCCTTGGAAATGAATTCAGCATCCTCAGGCCCGATTCGGTAACAAATCTTGTTGGCAACGTTACCGAAAATGGCATCTTTAAGATTGAGACTCGATTTTGTGAGGGCGTCGGATTTCTGAAGTTGTCCAAGATACTGGTGGGCAATCACGAGTCCGAGGCGATATTTACGAGCTTCAGAAAGAATGGACTCAATCGAATCAGTAACGTAGTTCTGGAACTCGTCGATATAGAGGAAGAAATCGCTTCGGTCTTCTTTTGCCACGTTTTGTCGACGCATTGCTGCCATCTGGATTTTGGAAACCATAATGAGCCCGAGGAGTGTGGAGTTGATATCTCCGAGTGTCCCCTTGGAAAGATTCACAAAAAGGAGTTTCTTGTTCTGCATAACATCGAACACATCGAACGAACTCTTCGTTTGTCCGATAATATTTCGCATCATCGTGTTGGTGATGAATCCTCCGAATTTTGCAGCGAAATACGGGATAATTTCTCATTTTTCCCGATCCCCCATCTTGGCATAGGTGAAATCCCACCAAGCCTTTACAATCGGGTTCTTGAGTGTTCGACGACGTTCTTTCTGGAAATCTTCGTCGGTGAAGAGTCGCATAATATCGGTCAATGCACAGCCTCCTGGATAATCCATGAGTGTAAGAACTCCGTTTCGGAAGTAATCCTGGATTCGAGGTCCGAAAATTTCAGGTCCGAAGAGCTTGATCATAATATTCATCGCATCCTGAGCCACCATTTGTTTTTCGTCGTCGGTTGTAGCTTCGAGAATATTTACCCCCATTGGACGAGAAAGGTCCGCTGGATCAAAGTAGATAACATCATCTGCTCGTTCGCGTGGGACAAAAGGAAGCAGATCCATTGCAAGTTCTCCGTGAGGATCCATAATTGCACACCCGTTTCAGAGCTTAAAATCCTGTCTCGCCATAACCTGGAGTTCGGTCGATTTACCCGTACCCGTTTGTCCAATGATGTAAAAATGACGGAAGCGATCCTCGCTTTTTACCCGAACTTCTTTCGTCACGCCTTTATATGTATTGTATCCGAGGAGGATTCCTTCGTTTGGAAGATTCACTGGTCCTTTTACAATCTTGAAATTCTGCCAACGAATCTCGGGAGTCTTGTTGTATTTGGAATGAGGAAAATGGAAAATAGAGGCAATCTCTTCGATATTAAGAACTGATTTTTCTCCAAAAGAAAATGGAAAATGACGGAAAATATATTCCTTCATAAATCCATCAAGATTGGTCTTTTTCTCAGTCTTAAAGCGGTTTCCTGTGGCAATAGAATACTGTGAAAATGACGAAGCGATATTCTTGATCTCCGAGTCGACCATATAGGCGTCATCTCCGGTGGTGACGATTCGGATAACTACCTCATATCCCGTCTTTTTACGCTTTTCTTTCATAATACCATCCTCGTCCTCTCACTCTTTCGACTCAGAAGACTTCCCTTCTTCATGCGAAGAAAAGAAGATATCAAGAAATGCACGAAACCAGGAAAGTGGGTTCATAGAAAGTTTTCCACCCTTTCCTTTTTCTGTCTTTTTTACGGATTTCTGCCAAGTATCAGAAATGGGAGAAAGAAGAATCTGAACAGATGCAGCCTCGGTCTCGCTCAATTTCCCAAGTGTACTTGTAAGAGTATTTATCGGATCGCTCTCCAGTTTCTGATAGGTCTTGATTGGATAGTGGAATGATTTTGAGAGTATCAACTCAACCCCTTTCACCACTTTTTTATCTTTGAAAATATCGATTTCCTCAGTTTCATCGATGACCGCATCCGAATAGAACGCGCTAATCTGCTTCTCGATGAGATTCTTTGCTTTTTTCGGAACCACAACATAGAAATAGATTTCCTGTTTGTGTGCTACATATTCGAGAGAAATGTAATCCTGACCGAATAGTTTGCTCTTGAGTCCCGAGGACTGCAAAGATTTAAGAGAAGCAAGAAGTTGCTCCATAAGACTGATTTGTTCCTTGAAATCACGGGTTGTTTCCTTGCGTTCGTCCTGCTCTCCATCCTTCTTGGGAATGAGCACACGAAGAAAAACCATATCGATAGAACGACGAAAATCTATCCGTCGTTTCGTGTAGAGAAACACGATTGCGAGGATAGTGGAAATAACCACGAGTATAAAAATGATTTCGACTGGATTCATAGCTGTTCGTAAAAGTTTCTTCCATTGTATCATAAAAGCCGAAAAATTCAAAAAGAAGCAGTTGATTTTTTGTATTTTATCTTATACTTCATTTTGAATATGAATAATACACTCAGTGGAAATTAATTTTTCAGTTTTCAAAATCTTAAAATCCCTTGATAGAAACTAGCTCACGCTATGCGTGAGCATCGAATATCCTACTTTAGATATAACTTTCAAAAATGAATAAAAATCTCCTGAAAATCCTTTCTACACTCACTCTTTCGGACCCTGAAAACACCACAAAGAATATTCTTGAAACATATGAAAAAAAAGGAAGTTGCATCGTACACTTCCTCTATTTTGCGAACATAATCCTGAATAAACTCGATAAAGAAGAGGTGAAAACCGAAAAAAAAGAGAAACTTGAGCAATCTTTACTTTCCTCTGATTTCCTTTTGCCAGACGGAATCGCTCTCCAACTTCTCTATAAGAAACATTTTGGGAAAGAGATCCCGAATCTCAATGGAACCGATTTCTTGCCATATTTTCTCTCCAGCATTCCAAAGGACAAAAAGACTGAATTATTTCTCTATGGTGCCACAGAGGAGGTGATACAAAAAGCCAAGGAACACGCCGAAAAAACTTTCGGATTACGAGTCGTTTCTGCCGAGCACTGATTCAAGGAATTTGACTGGAGCAAGATGCCTCCAAAACAGAATGATATTATTCGAATATTCCTCATCGGACGAGGAAGTCCATTGCAGGAAATATGGACCGAGAGCAATAGACAGAAAATCGAAGAAATGAGCTGTCTTGTTTTCACCGTTGGATGACTCCTTGATTTCTGGTCAGGAACCGAAAAGCGTGCCCCGGAATGGATGCGGAAAGCAAGAATAGAATGGCTCTACAGAGCACTTTCTAACCCAAAGAAGAATCTGAGGAAAACTTTGGTGAGCTTGCAGCTCGTCAAGTTCTTGATGCGATAAAAAAAATCCCCGCAATCGCGGAGATTCATAGACTAAACAACTCCAAGAGCTCTCCAAGAAGGACACGAAGAAAATTTAGCTAACGATTTTGTTCGGTCATCATCAAGAGAAAATTGGATGCCAAGATGGAAGGCGGGACCAGCTATTTGGAACTCATGCCCCTCGATATATATTTCAACCAATTGACCCAATTTATCACGAGTGTAATGATTGAATCCGAGATGTACTGAATAGTTTTTGTGTAACAAATCCCGAATAGATGGAAGTAAATTTTTTTGAGACACCCCCTTTTTCCATTGAGAGAAACTATCCATATCAGGCCGAATGATACATTGAACCTCATGCGAAGTACCAATCAAACACCTGGGAGGAGCATGGAGAATAAACTCATTCTCTCCCAAATTCTCCCTGGTTTGTATCTGGAATAGTTTTGTCCGACACGAAAAACAACTCAAAAATTCCAATGCTAAAAAATCCAAACTCCCAAAAAAAGCTTTTTTTTCCACAGTCAACCCCTTTAATTAAAAAAGACTGAACTACTATGATGTAAATTCTTTCAAAAATATCAAAGACAAATTCACTACACTATTATTACAATGGTTGTATATTCCATGGTTATCTTCTAAAATTCAGCATCAGATATAAGTGAGCCTAAAAAAACCATAGGACATCTTTATATATAAAAAGCATAGCTCAGAGCTATGCTTTTTTGATATTCTTTCATTCTGTTCTTCAGAGAATCTTTTTCTCGAGTTTCCGTTTGGCATTATTCACTTTGTGCATAACTTTTCGCTCAGCTTTCTCGGCAAGTTTTTTCTCAGTTTTTCGACGAAAAGAGGCTTTCTTTGCGGCTTTCGCGAGAGCTTTCTCTTTTCTCTTCTCATCTTGGATTTCTCGCTTGGTTTTCTTAGGGAGGGAAGAAATATTTTCCTCTTCCAATCAAGGATTCATGGAAACAGCGTTCATATTGAATAAATGAAAAAGATACTATTATTTTTCTTCCTGTTCTTTGAGTGCGAGCTGACCACAGGCCGCGTCTATATCATCCCCCATAGTATGGCGGATAGTAGAGGGAACTCCAACCGCCTCAAGCGTATCTTGGAATTTTTTAATCATAATCTTTGAGGTTGGCTGCATAGGACAATCAGAACTTCCTTCGCCTGGATTATAGGGAATGAAATTCACATGAGCAAGTCGACCACGGAGAAGATTTGCGAGAGCGTGGGCATATTCGGGACGATCTGTGAGTCCATTAATCATAATATACTCGT
>RRZU011437063.1_pt1 | contig 11947 bp, 14 predicted proteins | sample 2165561 | NCBI WGS metagenome assembly RRZU01 (sample SAMN10456909, study PRJNA506462) | wastewater metagenome | isolation source: wastewater sludge | place: USA: Moscow, Idaho | reverse complement strand
GGCCTTGGTGGGGGCTTTGCTGTCGCTCTTTTTGGGGTCGGCTTTGGCTTCAGGCTTGGCTTTGGGGTCGGGTTTCGGCTCAGGCTTAGGTTCGGGTTTGGGGGTTGGCTTAGGCTCAGGCTTCTTGGGTTCGGGCTTGGGTTCGGGCTTGGGCGGCTCAGGTTTGGGTTTGGGCTTGGGTTCCGATTTTTTTTCGGGGATGGGCTCGGGCTTAGGCTCTGGTTTGGGCTCGGGCTTCGGTTTCGACTCTGGTTTGGGCTTAGGCTCGAGCTTGGGCTTAGGCGGGGGCTTTTGCGCCGCAAGGGCAATATCCGGCTTGCTCACCACCGGTTCTGGCTCAGGGGCGGGCGGCGGCGGGGAGACTTTGGGGGCAACCGGCGGGGCGGGAGGGCGTACTGGCGGCGCAGTGGGCGCAGAAGGGGGCGGGGTGGCCGTTGCGGAGGCAGCCGCAGGGGCGGCCATCGGCGGCGGAGCCGACCACAATTCCACCCCTACCGGCGGCAGGATTTTTTTCGGCGGCTCAGAAAAAGACGACAGCATCAAGGCCAGCAACAACAGTCCATGCAGGGTCAGCGACACCAGCAAAGGATAGGCAGGGCGGGAAGTGGCCTTAGTCATGGTTTAGGCAACAGTCGCAACAGCCAGCGCGGCTTGTTCGGTTTTAACCAGCAGGCCGATATGGGTGTAGCCGTCTTTCTGAAGCTGGCGCATGGCATCCATAACCTTCTCGTAGGCGATGGTTTTATCGGCAGAAATCACCACAGGGCGGGCAATGTCGCCGCCTGTGCGTCGCGCTAAGGCTTCGGATAAGGCTCCCAAGGAAGCCACAGCTTCTTGCTCGCCTTTTTCGCTGACGCTAAATTGCCCCGTGGCATCAATCACCACCTGAATCGGCTCGCGGTCCACTTGGGCGGCCTTGCCTACCGAGGGCAAATTAACCACCCCAGGCGAAAACATGGGCGTGGTGACCATAAAAATCACCAGCAAAACCAACATCACGTCGATGTACGGCACAACGTTAATCTGGCTCATTGAGCGGCGGGAACGGCGATTAAGCATGATGATAAGCAAGCAAAGCAGAGAAAGCGCGATGATACACCAGCCACCCCCCTCGGCGCAGACGGCGGGTTTCGGCGCGATGGGTTAAAATGCCCCTCTTCTCATGCCGGCCTTAAAGCGAACCCCTCCGCATGTCTCTGGTTGCCATCGGTTTAAATCACCACACCGCCCCCCTCGCCATCCGCGAAAAACTCGCCTTCCCTGCCGAGCAGCTTCCGGCTGCCTTGGCGGCGGTCATTGGCGCGGAGGCCGCGCGTGAAGCGGCGATCGTCTCGACCTGCAACCGCACCGAGCTGTACGCCAGCACCCCCGATGCCGAGGGTTTGGTGCGGTGGTTAGCCCAGCACCGTGGCCTCACCGCCGAGGAATTGCGCCCCTACCTGTACCTGCACACCGCCGAAGCCGCTGCCCACCATGCGTTTCGGGTGGCTTCGGGGCTGGATTCGATGGTGCTGGGCGAAACCCAAATTGTCGGGCAGATTAAAGACGCGGTGCGTGCTGCCGAGGCCTCTGGCACGCTGGGCACCCTGCTGAATACGCTGTTCCAAAAGACCTTCTCGACCGCCAAGGCGGTACGCAGCCAAACCGGCATCGGGGCCAACTCGGTGTCGATGGCGGCGGCGGGCGTGCGCTTGGCCGAACAAATCTTCCCCAGCCTGCAAGAGCTGCATGTGCTGTTTATCGGCGCGGGCGAAATGATTGAGCTGGTGGCTACCCACTTTGCAGCGCAAAAACCCGCCTCGATTACCATCGCCAACCGCACCTTGGCACGCGGGGCGGCACTGGCCGAACGCTTTGGCGGCACGGCCATTATTTTGCAAGACCTCCCCAGCTATTTGCCCAAGTTTGATGTAGTGGTCACGTCCACCGCGTCGCCGCTACCGATTTTGGGCAAAGGTGCGGTGGAGCGGGCGTTAAAAGCCCGTCGCCATCGCCCGATTTTTATGCTGGATTTGGCCGTCCCGCGTGACATTGAAGGCGAAGTCGCCAAGCTCAATGACGTGTTTCTTTACACGGTGGATGATATTGCTGCCGTGGTCGAAGTCGGCAAGGAAGAACGCCGCGCCGCTGCCGATACCGCCGAAGACATTATCCATGCCCACACCCAAGAATTTGCCCGCTGGCTAGAAGGGCGGGATGCGGTGCCGGTGATTCGTGCGCTGCGGGACGAGGCCGAGCGGGTGCGCCGCCATACCCTAGATGCCGCACTCAAACGGCTACACAAAGGCGATGCGGCAGAAGACGTGCTGACCGCGCTGTCGCAGCAGCTCACCAACAAGCTCCTGCACCCACCTTTGCAAGCACTCAACACCAGCCAAGGCGACACGCGCACGCAACTGGTGGGGTTGGTCGCTAAACTCTATAACCTGCACCCCGATTAGCGACGCTGCCCCTGCCCTCTTTCTGCTGCCCTGCCTGCGCGGCCTTCCCACCCTTTCGCCGTGGCTTTCGCGCCTGACCCCGCAGCGTTTTGCCCATTTTTTAGCCTCCTCCAACAGGGTGGGGGCTGACTCACACTAAGGTGTTTTGATGAAAGCTTCCATCGCCAGCAAGCTCGACCAACTGGTGGACCGTCTTGATGAAGTGACCCTTCTGCTTTCTAGCGAAGAAGCCACGCACGATATGGACTCGTTCCGTAAGCTCACCCGCGAACACGCCGAGCTGACCCCCGTAGTGACGGAGTACCAAGCATTTCGCCAGTGCGAAGCGGATATTCGCACCGCTGAAGAGCTGCTGGCAGACCCTGATATGCGTGAACTGGCACAAGCGGAGCTAGAAGAAGGCAAAGTCCGCTTGGTGCAGTTTGAAATGGGGCTGCAAAAGCTGCTGCTGCCCAAAGACCCCAACGATGAACGCAATATTTTCCTCGAAGTGCGAGCAGGGACAGGCGGGGACGAGTCAGCGTTGTTTGCGGCGGATTTGTTCCGTATGTATTCCCGCTTTGCCGAGCGTAACCGTTGGCAGGTGGAAATCATGTCGGCCAGCGAATCGGACTTGGGGGGCTTTAAAGAAATCATCGCCCGCATTGTGGGTTTTGGCGCGTATTCCAAGCTGAAATTTGAATCGGGGGGACATCGGGTGCAGCGTGTGCCAGCCACCGAAACCCAAGGTCGGATTCATACCTCGGCCTGTACGGTGGCGGTGATGCCAGAAGCGGACGAGCTGCAAGAGGTGAACATCAACCCTGCCGATTTGCGCATCGACACCTTCCGTGCCTCGGGTGCGGGGGGGCAGCACATTAACAAGACCGATTCAGCGGTGCGCATTACCCACTTGCCCACCGGCTTGGTGGTGGAATGCCAAGACGACCGCAGTCAGCACAAAAACAAGGCGCGGGCATTAAGCGTCTTGGCGGCACGGATGATGGATGTGCAGCTACGGGAACGCCAAGCCAAAGAAGCCGCCACCCGTAAGAGTCTGGTCGGCTCGGGTGACCGTTCGGAGCGTATCCGCACCTACAACTACCCCCAAGGTCGGGTGACTGACCATCGCATCAATCTGACGCTGTATAAGCTCGACCAAGTGATGGATGGTGATTTGTTTGAGCTGACCGAGAGCTTAAGTGCCGAGCATCAGGCTGAGCTGTTGGCGGCGATGGGCGAGTAGGTATGAGAGACTGGGGGCGCGAGGCAAAATCGGTGCTTCCTTTTTGCAGCTAGATATTATATGTTTAGGTATATTGTTTTACCCCTCACCCCTAGGAGTTTTTTCATGACCTGTAACATTGGCAAAACTGAACGTATTCTGCGCGTCATCATTGGTTTGGTTATCCTCAGCCTTGCCTTTGTCGGCCCCCAAAGCCCTTGGGCATGGCTGGGCTTGGTTCCTGTGCTGACCGGCTTGTTGGGCTGGTGCCCGCCTTACGCTATTTTGGGCATCAACACCGCCTGCAAAAAATAAGCGATACACCACGCCTGCACTACCCCGCCCGATGGCTTGCCCCATCGGGCTTTTTGTTGGGTGCAGTTTGCCGCCCACCCCCACTCAACAGACGGTTTTACATTCGGTTACAGAGGGATACACCCCACTCACAGACGCACCCTAGGGAAGCACGTATTCTGAACTCATCAACCAAGGCAAGCACCGCTTAGCCGGCAACCTTGGGTTGAACAGATTACGAAATCCACCTTCCCTTATAAATCGAATGCAAAGGAAACAAATCATGAACAAAATCGTTAGCCTCCTCGTTGCTGGTGTGTTTAGTCTGTCCGCTGCTGCTGGCTTTGCTGCCGATGCTAAGCCCGTTGAAGCCAAGCCTGCCGTTGCCGCCGCAACCGCGCCTGCTGCCGCTGCCCCTGCTGCTGCCGTGCCTGCCGCTGAAAAGAAAGTAGAGAAGAAGGCCGCCGCTAAAAAGGCAGCCCCTAAGAAGGCCAGCAAGAAAGCCGCCGCGCCTAAAGCTGCCGCCCCTGCAGTAGCCGCTCCTGCTGCTACCCCAGCCGCCGCCCCAGCTAAGTAAGCCCACGTCACACCGCCTTTGGTACAGGGTGGGCAGTGTGCCCACTCACCTAAACTCTGATTAAGAAAGCTCTATCATGAACAAAATTGTTAGCCTCCTCGTTGCTGGTGTGTTTGGTCTGTCCGCTGCTGCTGGCTTTGCTGCCGATGCTAAGCCCGTTGAAGCCAAGCCTGCCGTTGCCGCCGCAACTGCGCCTGCTGCTGCCGTGCCTGCCGCTGAAAAGAAAGTAGAGAAGAAGGCCACCGCGAAAAAAGCAGCCCCTAAGAAGGCCAGCAAGAAAGCCGCCGCGCCTAAGGCTGCTGCCCCTGCCGTAGCCGCCCCTGCTGCTACCCCAGCCGCTGCACCAGCCAAGTAAGCCCACGTCACACCGCCTTTGGTACAGGGTGGGCAGTGTGCCCACTCCCCTAAACTCAGATTAAGAAAGCTCTATCATGAACAAAATTGTTAGCCTCCTCGTTGCTGGTGTGTTTGGTCTGTCCGCTGCTGCTGGTTTTGCTGCCGATGCTAAGCCCGTTGAAGCCAAGCCTGCCGTTGCCGCCGCAACCGCGCCTGCTGCCGCTGCCCCTGCCGCTGCGCCTACTGCTGAAAAGAAAGTAGAAAAGAAGGCCGCCGCTAAAAAGGCAGCCCCTAAGAAGGCCAGCAAGAAAGCCACCGCGCCTAAGGCTGCTGCCCCTGCCGTAGCCGCCCCTGCTGCTACCCCAGCCGCTGCACCAGCTAAGTAAGCCAAACACGGATTCTTGAGCCACGGTGGGCACATACCGCCCAGCCGCGCGAAACCAAATTAAGAGAAAGTAATCACATGCACAAAATGATGAGTGTGTTGGTAGCGGGTGTGTTGGGTCTGTCTGCTGCGGTCGGTTTTGCGGCAGACACCAAGCCCGTCGAGGCCAAGCCAGCGGCTGCCGTTGCCGCCACGCCAGCCGCCGCGCCGGTGGTGGTGAAAAAAGAAGCTGCCAAGCAAGCCAAAACCGTGGCGCAAAAAACAGAAGCCAAAGCAGCAAACGGACAGCCAGAAGCCGCACCCGCTGCCGTTAAGGTTGAAAAGAAAGCCGTCAAAATCGCCCCTAAAATGGACGATGCCAAACCTACTGCGAAGCCTTAATTCGCTGCTCTGACGGCCGCCAAAAAAGGACACTTCGGTGTCCTTTTTTGTTTTTTGCTGCAGTGCACCCAAGGTCACGCGCCTGACACGTTGCGCAGGCAAGATGGGGAGGTCTTTAATTCTTTGAGGTGTTCACCATGAAGATTTCCACACGCCTTTTTGGGCTAGCGGTACTGGCCACCGTCAGCCTGCTGGCGGTGATGGCCGCCTGTGCTTGGCAAATCTCCGCACTGCGCGACACGCTGACCCACGCTCAACAGAGCCAGCAGGCCGTTTTTCAGCTCACCACTGCCAAAGCAACGGCGTTAACCTTGGCCAAAACCGACCCCGTATTGCCCGACACGGCCAAACAGCTCACCCAAGCCAACCAACGGTTTATCGCGGCAATCAATCAAGCCGCCCCGTTCTTCCCTGCGGCACACAGCCTGTTGCCCGCATGGCAAACCTATGTCCGCCAGTTTCAGCAGGCGGTCACCATTGCCGAAACCAGTCCAGCGGATGCGCTAGTCATCCCCGACCAGATTTACGCCGCCCACCTCGTGCCGATGCTGCAGGCCTTGGATGCCCAAACCGAACAATTGACCCATCAGGCGGCACATGAGGGTGCCGAAGCCGACACGCGCCTAAACCATTTACTACTGAGTGTGCTGATTCCCTTAGCCTTATCGGCCATGCTGATTGTGGGCAGCCAGTCTTGGGTTGCACGGCAGCTTTCACAGCGGCTGTTGGTGCTGTCCGGCGAAACAAAAAAACTGGCCAGTGGGGATTTATCAGTGCGCCTCACGGTAGATAGAGGCGATGAAATCTGCCAGCTTGCAGGGACGTTTAACGGCTTTATTGGCGAGCTGGCCAGCATGATTGCCCATGCCCAACGCGATGCGGAAGCGATTGATGACAACGCCCGCTCTTTGGCCAAGATGGGGGCGAGTGTCTCGACCCAAGCGCAAAGTCAATCCGTCTCAGTACAGGCTGCCAGCCATTTAATCGAGGGTATTAGCCAAGAAATGCAGCACATTGCCGATGAAAGCCGCCACATCTGCCAAGAGGTCAGTGGGGCAGCAGAACGGGCATTGGAAGCCCGTGCCATGGGTGCGCGTGCTGCGCAGGCGCTCGCAATATCACAGGGAGCAGTGGTTCAGGCGCAACACCACTTTGGCGTATTTTCCAGCAGGTTAGAAGACATTGAGCACTTAGCACGGACGATTGGCGGAATTGCCACACAAACTAACTTGCTAGCCTTGAATGCAGCAATTGAGTCCGCACGGGCAGGCGAAGCAGGTCGGGGCTTTGCCGTGGTGGCGGATGAGGTGCGAAAGTTGGCTGAGCGCACCACGCTATCCACCCAAGACATTACGCGGCTTTCAACGGAAGTACGAACGGATTTGCAAGCCGCACACACGGCGATGATGGAAACGGGGTTCGCGGTAGAGGAGGCAACAGCAGAGGAGGCAACGATGGGGGATGCGCTGCACTGGATTGCCACAGGGATAGACGCTGTGGTGACGCATATTGGGCAAATGACGCGCCGCGCTGAGGGGCAATCAGGGGCATGCCATCAGCTTGCCCGTGATTTAGCCACCGTGGCACAGGGTGCAAGCCATGCGGTCACTGCAGTAGATGCAACCCATCAGCGGATTGAGGCACTCGCCCATATTGCCCAACGCAAAAAAGCGGGGGTGAGCCCCTATTACTTGGCACTGGCTTAGAAGCTGTTTACGATCTCGCGAACGACGAGTCAGCCAAGGCGAAATGAACCAAAAAAGCAGAGTTGACACGCGGTCAATGCGCATGTTTTTGGGGCATTTCAACGCAGGATCACCCGAGTCTCGCAGATCGTAAACAGCTTCTTAGAACCATATAGGGCGGGCTGGATTACGCCAGCCCAGCCTTGACCAAGTCGGAGCGGTCAACGAGGCAAACAAAGCCATCTCCGCCGCTGGTGTCGAGCCATTCAAAGCGCAGCGTGGGGAAGGCGGCTTCGAGTACAGGGCGGTTATGGCCGATTTCCATCACCAACACGCCAAACGGGGTGAGGTGCGTGCCCGCTTCCGCCAAAATGACACGAATCGCATCCAAGCCATCTTCGCCGGAGCCCAAAGCGAGGTCGGGTTCGTGGCCATATTCGGCGGGAAGCTCGGCCACCGAGGGGGCATCGACATAGGGAGGGTTGGCGATAATAAGGTCGTAACGTCGGCCTTCTAGCGCGGAGAACAGGTCGGACTGGATAAGGTCAATCCGCTCGGTTAGGCCGTATTTTTCAACGTTTATCTCGGCGACTTCGAGGGCTTCGGGGGACAAATCGACGGCATCCACTTGGGCATCGGGGTAGTGGTGCGCCAACAAAATCGCCAAGCAGCCTGAGCCGGTACAGAGGTCGAGCGCGTCGTTGACCAGCTCGGGGAATTCAATCCACGGTTCGAGGGCTTCGGGCAGCAGTTCAGCGATAAAGGAACGCGGCACGATAACCCGCTCATCCACATAGAAGCTAAAGTCCCCCAGCCACGCTTCGTGGGTCAGGTAGGCGGCAGGGATGCGCTCATCCACCCGCCGATTCAGCATGTCTAATAACACCACCCGTTCACTGTGCAGCAAACGCGCATCGAGAAACGGCTCTAGACGGTCCAGCGGCAGGTTTAGGGTGTGGAGAATCAGGTGGGCGGCTTCGTCGTAGGCGTTATCGCTGCCATGCCCAAAAGCCAAACCCGCTTCGGTGAAGCGGCTTACGCTAAAGCGCAGCCAGTCACGCACGGTAAAGAGTTGGTCAATCACGGGCGGCTCGGTCAGCATGGGGCAGGCTTTCATGGGTTAAAACGGCAAGGGCGCGTCAGTTTCTGCTGACAGTACGCGGCGGAAGTCGTCTTGGATGCGCGTAAGGGCTTCGGGGGTGTTGGCTTCAAAGCGCAGCACGATAACCGGCGTGGTGTTGGATGCCCGCGCCAAACCAAAGCCGTCGGGGTATTCCACACGCAAGCCATCTAGGGTGATGACTTCGTCCGCACCGGTAAATTGGGCAGAAGCTTGTAGACGGGTAATCAGGGCGTAGTGTTCGCCTTCTGCAAGGGGAATATTCAGCTCGGGGGTGGAGACGGCATTGGGCAAGGCATTCAGCACGGCACTGGGGTCGTCGCTGCGGGACAGGATTTCGAGCAACCGCGCACCGGCATACAGGCCATCGTCAAAGCCATACCAGCGTTCTTTAAAGAAGACGTGGCCGCTCATTTCACCGGCCAAAGCGGCACCAGTTTCTTTCATTTTGGCTTTGATAAAGCTGTGACCTGTCCGCGCCATGATGGGTTGGCCGCCGTGTTGGCGTATCCAAGGGGCAAGATTGCGCGTGGATTTGACATCGTAAATCACATTCGCGCCAGGGCTACGGCGGAGCACGTCTTCGGCAAACAGCATCAGTTGGCGGTCGGGGTAGATGATGTTGCCTTCTTTGGTGACAACACCCAAGCGGTCACCATCACCATCAAAGGCCAATCCTAGCTCTGCCTCACCGTTGGCAAGGGCGCGAATCACGTCTTGCAGGTTGTGCGGTTGCGAGGGGTCGGGGTGGTGGTTAGGGAAGGTGCCATCGACTTCGCAGAAGAGGGGTTCGACTTGGCATCCCAGCCGCTGATAGAGGGTGGGGGCAAATGCGCCAGGAATGCCGTTACCGCAGTCCACCACGACTTTCATGGGGCGAGCGAGGCGAATATCGCTGGTAATGCGGTCAAGGTAGGCGGCTTGGATGTCGTGTTCGCGGTAGCTGCCTGCCCCGTGAGCCAAGTCGCTGGTTTCAAGGCGTTGTCGGAGGGCTTGGATGGCCTCACCCGAGAGGGTGTCACCGGCCAACATCATCTTGAAGCCGTTGTAATCAGGGGGATTGTGGCTACCGGTGACCATAACACCCGACAGGGTGCCAAGCTGGTGGGCAGCAAAGTAAAGCATGGGGGTGGCAACACAGCCAACATCAATGACATCGACCCCTGCGGCACGCAAGCCTGTGGCCAGTTCGGCAGCAAGGGTTGGCCCTGACAACCGCCCATCTCGACCAATACATACGGTCTGCACACCCCGAGCTAGGGCTTCACTGCCAATGGCCTGACCGATGGCCTGCGCCAAATCAGCGGTGAGGGTTTTCCCGACAATGCCGCGAATATCGTAGGCTTTAAAGATTTCTTTGGGGAGGAAAGGCATGGCAACCCTAAGCTGAAGGAGTGGAAGCGGGAGTAGCCAGCTGTTGGCTGAGTGTCACAAGGTCTGCCAATTTTTGACGCGCACGACCACTGGCAATGGCGGTGTGTGCCGCAGCAATACCTTGTTCAAGTGTGGCCGTAACACCGGCACAATATACGGCAGCACCGGCGTTGAGCAGGACGATGTCTGCCGCAGGGCTGGTTTCACCTTCTAGCACGGCTAAGAGCTGTGCGGCAGAGGCAGCACCGTCCGCAGCATGAAGGTCTTCAGTCCGGCACAGGGCAAAGCCGTGGTCACGCGGGTCAAACGTGTATTCGGTAATCTCGCCCGCCTTGAGTTCGGCAATCAGCGTAGGAGCAGTCAGGGTAATTTCGTCTAGGCCATCTTGCCCGTGAACAATCATGACGTGGCGGCTGCCCAGCTGTTGCAGCACGCGGGCTTGGATACCCACCAAGTCGGGATGGAATACGCCCATCACTTGGTTATCTGCCCCTGCGGGATTGGTCAGCGGCCCCAGAATGTTGAACAGGGTACGCACACCGAGTTCACGCCGTACGGGGGCAACGTGTTTCATGGCACTGTGGTGGTTGGGGGCGAACATAAAGCCAACACCCAGCTGGTCTATGCACTGCCCGACGGCCACAGGAGATAGCGCCAGCGAAACGCCGAGACGCTCAAGGACATCCGCACTGCCCGAAGCCGAGGAGACGGCACGGCCACCATGCTTTGCTACCCGTGCGCCTGCCGCTGCGGCAACAAAAGCAGCAGTAGTGGAAATATTGAAGGTATGCGCACCATCGCCCCCTGTGCCACAGGTATCCACCAGATAGCTGTGCTGGCTAACCGGAACGGGGGTGGCAAATTCGCGCATAACAGTTGCGGCGGCGGCAATTTCAGAGACGCTTTCGCCTTTCACCCGCAAACCAACCAGCAAAGCGGCTATCTGGGCGGGGGTAAGCTGTCCAGACATAATCTGGCGCATCAGATGCAGCATTTCGTCGTAAAACAGTTCGTTATTGTCAATCAGGCGGTTTAGTGCAGCTTGGGCAGTAATCATGGCGGCTCTGATCAAAAATTAGGGTGGGCATCAAGAAAGTTTTTGAGCATGGCGTGACCGTGCTCGGTCAAAATGGATTCGGGGTGAAATTGCACCCCTTCTATCGCCAGCGAGGTATGGCGCACCCCCATAATTTCGCCATCCTCTGTCCATGCAGTTACTTCAAAGCAGTCTGGCAGACTATCGCGCTCAATCACGAGGGAGTGGTAGCGCGTGCAGGTGACGGGATTGGGGAGATTTGCGAATACACCAACGTTACGGTGGTGGATGGGGGATGTTTTGCCGTGCATGAGCTGCTGGGCATGAACAATGCGTCCACCGAAAGCTTGCCCGATACTTTGATGGCCTAAGCACACCCCAAGAATAGGCAGCTTGCCAGCAAAATGGCTAATGGCCGCAACAGAAATGCCGGCTTCGCTAGGGGAGCAAGGCCCAGGAGAAATAACGAGGTACGCGGGGGCGCGTTCGGCGATTTCTTCCAGCGTGATTTCATCGTTACGATAGACTTCGACAGTCTGCCCAAGCTCGGCAAAATACTGCACGAGGTTGTAGGTAAAGCTGTCGTAGTTATCAATCATGAGTAGCATTTTGGGTCGAGTTCCTTGTGTATAAACCAGCAGCTAATAACGCTGGAGATTATCCCCGCAGGGGTAAAGGAAAACAAGCCAAAAGGAATGTGCGAATAGGGAGAAAACCCAAAAAAGAAAAAAGCCCGATGGATAATCCATCGGGCTTTTTGTATTGGCGTCCCCACGGGGAGTCGAACCCCGGTTATCGCCGTGAAAGGGCGGTGTCCTAGGCCTCTAGACGATGGGGACATTTGGTGCACCCGGAGCGATTCGAACGCCCGACCCTCTGGTTCGTAGCCAGATACTCTATCCAACTGAGCTACGGATGCTTATGTTGCTATCTCCGTCTAGTGAGATGACAACACACGAGAGATAAACTCTCGAATACTTAGCCTGGCGTTGACCTACTTTCACACGGGCAAGCCGCACTATCATTGGCGCAGAGTGGTTTCACTATCCTGTTCGGGATGGGAAGGAGTGGTTCCCACTTGCTATGGACACCAGGCATAAACTGTCGTGAGCTG